>JAESFK010000552.1_pt1 | contig 17526 bp, 14 predicted proteins | sample 9269391 | NCBI WGS metagenome assembly JAESFK01 (sample SAMN14506231, study PRJNA617097) | algae metagenome | isolation source: Drouetiella hepatica UHER 2000/2452 and co-occurring heterotrophs from... | place: Slovakia: Slovak Paradise National Park, Hrabusice, Kosice Region | collected 2000-01-01
TTCTCGATGCCGGGCCTCGTGCTGGTCACGGTCCTGCACACCTTTCCTTATGTCTTCCTGCTGGCATCGAGCGCGCTGCAATCGGTCGATGCTTCCTATGAGGAGGCGGCCCAGATCCTCGGCGCCCGCAAATGGCGCACCGTGTTCTCGATCACGACGCCGCTGGTGATGCCTGCGATCCTGTCCGGCGTCCTGCTCGCCTTCGTCAACGCGATCGCGCTGTTCGGCTCGCAGGCGATCATCGGCCTGCCCGCCCGCATCGTCACCCTGCCGACGCGGATCTACTCGCTGTTCGACTATCCCGCGCAATATGGGCTGGCCTCGGCGCTGTCGCTGCTCTTCGTCGTCATCACGATCGCCGCGCTCTATCTCCAGCGCTCCTATCTCGCCAGGCGCTCCTTCGTGACGCTCGGGGGCAAGGGCGCGCGGCCCCAGCTAATGGACCTCGGCTGGCTGAAATGGCCGCTCTTCGGCTTCTGTGTGCTGGTCTTCTTCGTCTCGATCGTGCTGCCCTACGCCACGCTGATCGCGGTCTCGATCTCGAAATCCTGGGGGCTGAACTTCTGGCAGGGGCTGACGCTGCAGCACTACAAGTTCGTGCTGTTCGACTATGACGTGACGCAGCGCGCCATCCTCAACTCGCTCGGCCTGGCGACGGTCGCGGCGACGGTCGCCGTATTCCTCGGCGCCATCATCGGCTGGATCGATATCCGCACCCATATCCCGGGGCGCAAGTTCCTCGATTACGCCGCGCTGGTGCCGCTCGGCCTGCCTGGCATCGTCATGGCTGTGGCGCTGATCCAGTTCTGGCTGTCGATGCCGATCGCGCTCTACGGCACGCTGGCGATCCTGCTGCTCGCCTATGTCGGGCGCTACATTCCGCTCGGCGTGCGCGCCGCCAACACCTCCCTGCGCCAGATCGATCCGACGCTGGAGGAAAGCGCGCGCATCCTCGGCGCGAGCTGGGTCCACACCCTCAAGGAGATCACGCTGCCGCTGATGCGGCCCGGCCTCTTCGCTGGCTGGCTGCTCGTCTTCGTGCCGGTGATCCAGGAGCTGTCAGCCTCGATCCTGCTGTTCTCGTCGAGCTCGATGACCTTGGCGGTCGCGATCTACAACCTCTACGAGACCGGCTACACCGAGCCCGTCGCCGCGCTCGCCATGACCAACATGGCCATCATCGCCGTCGCGATCGCGATCGCCCGCAAGATCGGCGGCGGCGGCATCGGGAAGGATCCCGACAAAGCCCCGACCGCCAAAACCCCGACCACACCCGGAGGAACCGCCTGATGGCCGGCATCACCATTTCATCGCTGTCGAAGAGCTATGGCGGGCGCCACCTCCAGATGCCCGCCCTGCAGGACCTCGACCTCGCGATCCAGGACAACCAGTTTATCACTCTGCTGGGCCCTTCAGGCTGCGGCAAGACCACGACGCTGCGGCTGATCGCCGGCTACGTCACCCCCGATACCGGCTCGATCCATGTCGGCGACCGGCTGGTCTCCTCGCCCGCCGGCGTTGTCTCGCCCGAGGCGCGCGGCATGGGCATGGTCTTCCAGAACTATGCCGTCTGGCCGCACAAGACCGTCTACGAGAACATCGCCTTCGGGCTGAAGCTGCGCAAGCTGTCCTCGGCGCAGGTTCGCGACAAGGTCGAACAGGCCCTGGTCCTGGTCAATCTCAAGGGCCTCGAAGCCCGCTTCCCCAACGAGCTCTCCGGCGGCCAACAACAGCGCGTCGCGCTGGCGCGTTCGCTCGTGGTCGAGCCCGACATCCTTTTGCTCGACGAACCGCTCTCCAATCTCGACGCCAAGCTGCGCGAGAAGATGCGCAGCGAGCTCAAGCAGTTGCAGCGGCGCACCGGCATCACCTTCATCTATGTCACGCACGATCAGTCCGAGGCGCTGGCGCTGTCGGACCAGATCGCGGTGATGCATGCCGGCCGCCTGCAGCAGTTCGGCTCGCCCTTCGAAGTCTACAACAAGCCTGCCAACCGCGTGGTCGCCGACTTCATGGGGCTGGTGAACCTGGTCCCCGGCAGCATCCGGGCCATCAGCGGCGACACCGCCGAAATCGAGGCCGATGGCGGGCTGGTCCTTGTCGCTCCCCGACCCGCCGCGATGGCGGCAGGCACCGCCATCGAAATCGCGATCAGGCCTGAGAACATCCGTCTGACCGCCGAGACCGGGACGCTCAGCGGCACCGTCACCGAGCAGACCTTTCTCGGCAACATCTGCGAATACCTCATCACCCTCCAGGGTGGGCGGACACTCCGTGTCCAGACCCATCCGCTTCAGCAGTTTCCCGTCGGCCAGACCGTCGGCATCGTTATCGACCCGAGCCAGTGCAGCCTGTTCGCGCGCGAAAAGACCGCCGACACGCTCGCCTCGGCCGCCTGAAAATCATCCTGATCCGGAGATCGACATGAACCATCACACCTCACCGCAGACGGCGATCACATCGGAAGAGCACTGGACCAAGAAGGGCAGCGACGTCGATCTCTTCCTGTTCGAGAAATATGTCGGCACGCCGTCCGACGAGAAAGGCACCATCCTGTTCGTGCACGGCTCGTCGATGGCCTCGCAGCCGACATTCGATCTGCAGGTGCCGGGACGGCCGGATTCATCGGTGATGGAGTGGTTCGCCAAGCAGGGCTACGACTGCTGGTGCGTCGACATGGAGGGCTATGGCCGCTCGACCAAGACCCGCGACATCACCAGCAACATCGCGGACGGCGCCGATGATCTCGAGGCGGCCTCGGACTACATCATGAAGCTGCGCGGTAACGGCCCGTTCTTCATGTACGGCATCTCGTCGGGCGCGCTGCGGGCCGCCGCCTTCGCCGAGCGCCGTCCCGAACGCGTCCGCCGCCTGGCGCTCGACGCCTTCGTCTGGACCGGCGAGGGAGCACCGACGCTGGAAGAGCGCAAGAAGAAGCTGCCGCAGTTCCAGGCGATGAAGCGCCGGCCCATCGACCGCGCCTTCGTGCATTCGATCTTCAACCGCGACCATCCCGGCACGGCCGACCACGCCACCGTCGAGGCCTTTGCCGATGCGATCCTGGCGCTCGACGATTCGATGCCGACGGGAACTTATGTCGACATGTGCTCGCGGCTGCCGCTGACCGACCCGGCCAAGCTCACCATGCCGACGCTGATCATGCGCGGCGAATATGACGGCATCGCCAGCTTCGAGGATCTCGCGAAGTTCTTCGCCGCGCTGCCCAATCCAGACAAGCAGTTCATCGTGATGAAGGGCATATCGCACGCCTCGTTCCAGCAGAAAAACTACATGATGTGCTACCACATCCTGCGGAGCTTCTTCGAGCAGCCGGAGCCGATCTACACGGGCGAACAACGCTGAAGAAAAAGGGGCGACGAGCCGGGACACAACCCGGCCGCCGCCCATAGCCGGCACGCGCCGGTTCCATGAAGCATCGATCCAGGGAGGATTCCGATGAAAAAGCCGATACTGGCGAGAACCGCCTATGCTGCCGTGCTGTCGCTTGCGCTGACGGGCTTCGCGCTTGCGCAGGACAAGGCCGATGTCGAGGCCGCCAAGAAAGAAGGCAAGGTCGTCTGGTACACCTCGACACCTGTCGAGACCGGCCAGAAGATCGCCAAGATGTTCGAGGCGAAATACGGCGTGAAGGTCGAGATGTTCCGCTCCGGCGGCTCGGCCATCCTGCGCCGCTTCCTGCAGGAGAACCAGGCCAAGCGCATCAATGCCGACCTGTTGACGACATCCGACCCGGCCGCGGCGGCAGAGCTTGGCGACCAGGGCATGTTCGTCCCCTTCAAGCCGGCGAATTTCGACAAGATTCCCGAGGGCGCCAAAGCGGCCGACGGCACCTTCATCGCGCAGCGGCTGAACATCATCACGATCTATGTCCGCAGCGACAAGATCAGCGGCGCCGACGTGCCGCGCACCTGGGACGCCCTTCTCGACCCGAAGTACAAGGGCAAGCAGGTGATGACCGACCCGTCCTTCACCTCGCTGCAGCTTTCCGTGATCGGCATGAATGCCAAGCAGAAGGGCTGGGGCTACTACGAGAAGCTGCGCCAGAACGACATCATGATCGTCCAGAGCAACCAGCAGGTCTCGGACATGATCAAGCGCGGCGAACGCGTCATCGCCGCCGGCGCGCTCGATTCCTACGCCGCCGAGGATCGCAAGGACGGCCACCCGATCGAGACGATCTATCCGAGCGACGGAACCTATGTGATCCCCTCCCCGACCTCCGTGGTGAAGGGCTCGCCCAATCCCAACGCTGCCAAGCTCTTTGCCGAGTTCATGATCTCCGACGAGGTCCAGAAGCTCTTCCCCGAGGAAGGCTCCTACTCCGCTCGCAGCGACATGGCCCCACCGGCCGGAAGCCCGGCCGTCAAGGACATCAAGCTGATCAGCGTGGACTACGACTACCTGCGCAAGTCGGGGCCGGGCGTGAAGAAGAAGTTCAACGAGATCTTCCAGTGAGCGCGCCATCCGTCCGAGAATGAACGGTCCAGCCTCCGGATCGTCCAGGACAAGCGGCTGAAGGCCGCGCCGATCCGGGACCCATGCCTGACCCAATCCGGCATGGGTCCCGGCTCTCCGCTTCGCTGCTGCCGGGACGACGGCGAGCGCCTGTTGGGACCGACCTGAGGAACGATCACCATGCAGACCCGCAAGCTCGGCCCGCTCGATGTCTCCGCCATCGGACTCGGCTGCATGAGCATGACGCCGATCTATGGCGAGCCCGACCCGGTGGAGGCGGCCGCGACCATTCGCCGGGCCGTGGAGCGCGGGGTGACGCTGATCGACACCTCCGATGCCTATAACTTCGGGGCGAACGAAGAGCTCGTCGGCCGCGCCATCGCCGGCATCCGCGACAAAATCGTCCTGGCGACGAAATTCGGCAACATCCGCCTGCCCGACGGGACGGCCGATGTGAACGGCAGGCCCGACTATGTGCCCCAGGCCTGCGATGCCAGCCTCAAGCGGCTCGGCGTCGAAACGATCGATCTCTACTATATCCACCGCATCGACCCGACCGTACCGATCGAGGACACCGTCGGCGCGATGGCGCGTCTGGTCGAGGCCGGCAAGGTCCGCCATATCGGGCTGTCGGAGGCCTCGGTCGCGACGCTTCGGCGCGCTCATGCGGTGCATCCTGTCGCGGCGCTGCAGAGTGAGTATTCGCTCTGGACGCGCGACCCGGAAGCCGGCCTGCTCGATGCCTGCGAGGAGCTCGGGATCGGCTTCGTCGCCTACAGCCCGTTGGGACGCGGCTTCCTGACCGCGACCATCGAAAGCCTCGATGAGCTCGGCCCCAAAGACCGCCGCCGCGACATGCCGCGCTTTCAGGGTGAAAACCTGGCGCGCAATCTGCTCCTGCTTTCCGCCTTGCGCGGCGCCGCGTCACAGGAGAATCGCACGCCCGCGCAGATCGCACTCGCCTGGTTGTTGGCGACGCGCCCCTTTGTCGTACCACTGCCCGGTACACGGCAGCGCCAGTGGCTCAACCAGAACGTGGATGCCGTCGAGATCACGCTGAAGCCGGCCACGATCGCGGCGCTTGCGGCAGCCTTCGCAGTCGGGAATGTCGCCGGCACGCGCTACCCGCCGGCTCAAATGAAGCGGGTATCGATCTAGCGAGCCCCCGGCTGCCGCCGATCGATCAAGCCAGCGCGGCTGTCGTCGAGAACGGATGCCTGAAGTATGGACCTCCGGAGGGCGAGGTTTCGCCCGCGCTGGCGGAGACTTCTACGGGTCATGGCCGGAACTGGTCGGGTGGCCTGTCGTGCGGACCGCCTTGGAAGGATTTTGGCTCCACGCGCGCCAGGCGACGAGCCTGCTGCTGACGGAGCCAAAATCGAACGTCTATTCCCGCACCCAAGCATCCGGTGCGGGAACCGCGCCGGATCGTGATGGGCAATCAAATGATTGGAAAAAGGGTGGTGGGGGAAGCAGGACTCGAACCTGCGAAGGCATAGCCAGCGGATTTACAGTCCGCCCCCTTTGCCGCTCGGGACATTCCCCCGCCCGCGCCGCTTGCGGCGAGGCCGCAGGCGAACTCTCGTGTCACTTGCGTGACGGCGACAGGCGCGGCCGGACTTATGGTGACGGGGCAGCGCCCTGTCAACGGCAAAAAGCCACCTGCCCCATGGGCATCGGCGTCTGAGTGAGCAATTCCACACTGGCCAAGCACGGGTTGGCATGTCAGGGCATGCGCCAGCGATCGAGGAGAAGCCCCAATGCCCGCGCCGTTTCGTCCCAAACCCAGCAAACCGGGCGGCCACGGACAAAGCCGGTTCCGCCGCCCCGACGGACCGCCGCCCCATCGACCGGGCGATATCGACGAAGCGGTGTTGTACGGCGTCCATCCCGTCATCGAGGCACTGCGCAACCCGAAGCGACGTCATCGCCGCCTGCTCGCCACCGAAAACGGCCTGAAGCGGCTGCAGGAGGAGGTCGGCGAACTGCCGCTCCAGGCCGAAATCGTGCGCCCCTCCGAGATCGACCGCCTGCTGACGCCCGATTCGGTCCATCAGGGTCTCTATCTCGTCTGCGATCCCCTGCCCTCGCCCGATCTCGACAGCCTGCCCGACGACGCGATCGTGCTGGCGCTCGACCAGATCACCGACCCGCACAATGTCGGCGCGATCCTGCGCTCGGCTGCGGCCTTCGCCGCCGCCGCCGTGATCGTCACGATCCGGCACTCGCCGGCCGCGACCGGCGTGCTGGCGAAGTCGGCCTCCGGCGCGCTCGAGCATGTGCCACTGATCGCCGTGCGCAATCTCGGCGATGCGCTCGACCAACTCGGCAAGCGCGGTTTCCAGCGCATCGGCTTCGATTCGGACGGTGACGTCGCCTTTGACGATGTCATGCTCACCCGTCCGCTGGTCATGGTCATGGGCGCCGAGGGCAAGGGCCTGCGCCAGCGCTCGCGTGAACTCTGCGACCAGGTCGCGCGGCTGGAGGTGCCCGGCAGCATCACCAGCCTCAATGTCTCCAACGCCACCGCAATCGCGCTCTACGCCGCCAGCCGGCGGCGTTGAGCCGGGCTCAGCGGCCGGGCACGACCAGAAGCAGCGCGCCCGTTTCGGCATGGGCGAAGCGGCTGCGGCGGATGTGACGCGGCTCCGGTTCGCTGATCCGGATGACGCGCGTGGCCGGCCGGTCGCGACGTCCCTCAAGCCGGTAGATCGTCGGCTCCGGCGTCGGTGCGCGCACGATCCCCATCCGCACCGGCATGTACTCGAAGGAATCGAGGTCGACCGCACGCTGCGGGCCATCGTCGTCCGTCGGGAGCGCGTATGAGGAACCCGGGCCGGCAGGATAGGCCCACGGGCCAAGATAGCCGGCTGAGGTAAAGAGGCGGCGACCGTGACGGAACCCTCGGCGCTCGCCGTGATCGCGCGGCCCGTCATGCCGAATCCAGTGGCTCCGCGACGCCCGCTGGTGGACGCCCGCCGCGACCGGACGCACTGACTTTGGCGCGCTGGCGACCGACCTTGGCGCGCTGGCGAAAGAGCCGGCTCCCGGCCCGGCAGCCTCGGCTACGCCGATGGGCGCAAGCAGCACCGACAGCAGCAGGCCGAGGCGAATCGTTCTGGTGCGCGACATGGCGCTCCTCCTCATCCGCATCCACAGGCCTCCGGGGCCGGAGTATAGGCAGATCGCTCGCCTTGGGAAGCCGTTGCCGCCGCCACCTGTCCGGCAGCATTGCTCGACAGCCGGATTGCCGCTGTGGCCCAAGAATGCGCCCGTTACCCCTCTCGCAAGCGCAATATGCGGCCAAATCGCCCCGATGTTAGACGAAGTGCTTGATTGCCGAGCGGTCCTCTCGCGAGCATTGCTGTACGTCAGATCGGAGCGCTGGGCCTGAAGGCGTGGCAACCGACATGCTGGCATCGCGTCGTCAGAAAGCGAGCCAGGCAAACAGGCAGCGTGGATCGTCCCGCTGCCGGGGAAATCGCAGGGGAGAAGACGCCATGAGCATGGCAGCAAACGTACCGGGGGCGAAGGTCGCGCCACGCCCCATGACCAAGGAAGAAAAGCGCGTCATTCTCGCATCGTCGCTCGGCACTGTCTTCGAGTGGTACGATTTCTATCTGTACGGCTCCCTCGCCGTCATGATCGGCGCGCATTTCTTCTCGGCGTTCGATCCCAACACCCGCGCCATCTTCGCGCTGCTGGCCTTTGCCGCCGGCTTCCTGGTCCGGCCCTTCGGTGCGCTGTTCTTCGGCCGCCTGGGTGACCTGATCGGCCGCAAATACACCTTCCTGGTCACGATCGTGATCATGGGCGCCTCGACCTTCCTGGTCGGCCTGCTGCCCGGCTACAACAGCATCGGCTGGCTCGCCCCGGTAATCCTGATCGCGCTGCGCATGCTCCAGGGCCTGGCGCTGGGCGGCGAGTATGGCGGCGCGGCGGTCTATGTCGCCGAGCATGCACCTCCCGGCCGTCGCGGCTTCTACACCTCGTGGATCCAGACCACGGCGACGCTCGGCCTGCTGCTGTCGCTGCTCGTGATCCTGGGCATCCGCGTCAACATGGGCGAGGCCGACTTCGCCGCCTGGGGCTGGCGCATTCCGTTCCTGCTCTCGATCTTCCTGCTCGCCATCTCGGTCTGGATCCGTCTCCAGATGCAGGAGTCGCCAGCCTTCAAGAAGATGAAGGAAGAGGGCACCGGCTCGAAGGCGCCGCTGTCTGAGGCTTTCGGCCAGTGGAAGAACGCCCGGATCGCGCTGCTGGCGCTGTTTGGCCTCACCGCCGGCCAGGCCGTCGTCTGGTACACCGGCCAGTTCTACGCCCTGTTCTTCATCCAGAGCATCCTGAAGGTCGATCTCTACTCGGCGAACGTGTTGATCGCCTGGTCGCTCATCATCGGCACCGGCGGCTTCATCTTCTTCGGCTCGCTGTCGGACCGGATCGGCCGCAAGCCCGTCATCCTGGCCGGCTGCCTGATCGCGGCGTTGACCTACTTCCCGCTGTTCGGCGCCCTGACCAAGGCTGCCAACCCCGGCCTCGCCGCGGCGCATGAGAACGTCAAGGTCCAGGTCATCGCCGATCCCGCGACCTGCGGCTCGGTCTTCGACCCGGTCGGCGTGCGGACCTTCACCGCGCCCTGCGACGTCGCCCGCCGCACGCTCGCGACCCAGGCCATCGTCTACACCCAGGCACCGGCCCCCGCTGGTACGCCGGCCAAGGTCACCGTCAATGGCAAGGACATCGCCATCGACGCGACCTTCGCCGCCAACCTGTCCAGGGAAGCGATCGCCGCGGGTTACCCGGCTCCGGGCGACGCCCGCATCGTCAAGGTCGGCTTCTTCAGCGCTCTGGCGAGCGCCCAGTCGCTGACCATCATCGCGATCCTGACGGTCCTGGTGATCTATGTGACGATGGTCTACGGCCCGATCGCCGCAGCCCTGGTCGAACTCTTCCCGACCCGCATCCGCTACACCGGCATGTCGCTGCCCTACCATATCGGCAACGGCTGGTTCGGCGGTCTCCTGCCCGCGACCTCCTTCGCGATGGTGGCCGGCACCGGCGACATCTTCTACGGCCTCTGGTACCCGATCGTGATCGCGCTCATGACCTTCGTCATCGGCATGCTCTTCGTGCCCGAGACCAAGGATCGCGACATCATGACCCACGAGAACTGAGCCCAGGCTCGTTCCCGACAGACAACCGGGCCCCGCCTTTCCGAAGGCGGGGCCCTTTTCTTTGATGGCAGTTGACGAACGGACGAGCTTGCCCTGACGAGGTCCGGCTGATAACCGCTAGCGCCACGACGCCGGATCACGAAATCCGGCATCGGCCGACAACAAGCCTGCTTCTCCCATGAGGCAGACGCGATCGGCGCCGGCGTAGCACAGCGGTAGTGCAGCGGTTTTGTAAACCGAAGGTCGGGAGTTCGATCCTCTCCGCCGGCACCATTTCGCCATCGACCCTATCCGCATCCACTGTCCCTGCACGAACCGCCGATATGCGGCCCGCAATCTGGGCAGACCGGAAATCGGCGTGTATCTTGCCTGACGAGGCAGTCGGCTGGATCGCCGAACCGTCCCCGAGCCCCCGCCCAATACTCCCCAGAACAAGCACAGCATGCACGGACCGGAACATCTCCTTGCCCTCGCCGATCGCTGCGAAGCTACCGGCAAGCCGGACCGGGCGCTGGATGCGGACATCTATGAGGCGCTGGGGTTCACCGTACGTCGCAAGCCGAAGCATCTGGTCAGCCGTCGGGCACCTGCCGGTGGCATTTACCAGCAGGGCTCGCTCTGGAAGACGCTCGGCACCGTCAGCGGCAATATCGATGTCGCTGTCGGGCTGCTGCGGCAGAAGGCTCCCGACTGGCGCTGGAGCCTGCAATGCATGGCCGGCGAGGACAGCGCCGTCTTCCAGGCCCTCGTCGCCGAATGTTCGGCGAACGGCACGATCGGCGCGCTGGCGCTCTGTGCGGCAATGCTGCGCGCTTTCGCCCGCAGCGAAGCCGATGCAAGCAGGAAATGACGCAAGGCCTGCTGCTCACGAAAACTTGACCTCCACGTTGACCTATCGACAGCGCGCGACGATTGAACCCGGCGCGCCGACCGCTAGGGTCTCGCGCAGGCTCCAACCGAGCTAAGGGAAAGTCACATGACCGATTTCAACCTGTCGCGCCGCGGCGTGATCGCAGGCGCCGGCGCGCTCGCCGCTGCCGCCACATTGGACCTGCCCGGGCTCAGCCCGGCCCATGCGCAAGGAGCTCCCGTGAACCAGGCCCCCGGGTTTTATCGCTACAAGATCGGCGACATCACCATCACCGCCATCAATGACGGCTTCGCCCGGCGCCCGCTCGAGGGCTTCGTCCGAAACGCCGAGCTCGCCGACGTCAAGAAGGCGATGACAGATGCCTTCCTGCCCGCCGACGCGCTGAACATCAGCTTCACCACGCTGGCGATCCAGCATGGCGGCAAGCTCACGCTGATCGACACCGGCAACGGCGATTCCGGCGCCCCGACTTCGGGCGCCTGGGCCGGCAACTTCAAGGCCGCCGGCTTCGATGCCAAGGACGTCTCGACGGTCGTCTTCAGCCACTTCCATGGCGACCACATCAACGGCTTCCGCCTCAAGGACGGCACCGCGATGTTCCCCAATGCCGAGGTCATGGTGCCGGCGGAGGAATGGGCCTTCTGGATGGACGATACCAAAGCGAGTGCGGCCCCCGAGGCCATGAAGGGCGCTTTCGCCGGCGTTCGCCGCGTCTTCGCGCCGATCGCCAAGGATGTGAAGCAGTTCGAGGCCGGCAAGGAGATCCTGCCGGGTATCACCGCAGTCGCAGCGCCCGGCCATACGCCCGGCCACACGGTCTTCGCGGTGACGTCGGGCGCCGGCAAGATGATGATCATGTCGGACACGACCAACCACCCTGCCCTGTTCGTGCGCAATCCCGGCTGGTCGGCGGTCTTCGACATGGACGGCCCGCAGGCCGCTGCCACCCGTCGCAAGCTGCTCGACATGGTCGCGACCGACAAGATGCAGGTGGCCTTCTATCATGCCCCCTTCCCGGCGACCGGCTTCATCGCCAAGTCCAGCAACGGCTTCGAGATGGTACCGGTGCAGTGGAGCACCGCGATCTGACGCCTCGCCCGCGTCGGCAAGCAAACCAGGCCGGGGGCAACCCCGGCCTTTTTCATGGCCGGTGTACGAGCTTTTCCTCCGCTGCCGGCTCGCGATCCTCCTGCCGCCCATGCTAAGCCACGGCAGCGCCGCCACGGCGTGCCGCTTCAGGACCAGCGATGACCGAGCGTTTCCAGGCCATCTCCTTCGTCGCCAGCGACACCCCGGAGGCGCAGGCCGCACTGGTCAAGCTGACCGAGCGCTACGGCAATGCCGATACCGCGACTGCCGACGTCATCGTCGCGCTCGGCGGCGACGGGCTGATGCTGCAGACCCTGCATCGCTTCATCGGCACGGGCACGCCGATCTACGGCATGAATCGCGGCTCGGTCGGTTTCCTGATGAACGAGTTCCGCGAGCGCGGCCTGCGCAAGAAGCTGTCGGAGGCACAGCGCAGCGTCGTCCACCCGCTGTCCATGAGCGCCATCGACCAGGACGGCACCGAGGTTCGCGCCGAGGCGATCAACGAGGTCTCGCTGCTGCGTCGCTCCTACCAGGCGGCGAAGCTGCGGATCTCGATCGATGGGCAGGTCCGGCTGGGCGAATTGGTCGCGGATGGCGTGCTGCTGGCGACGCCGGCCGGCTCGACCGCCTACAACCTCTCCGCCAACGGCCCGATCCTGCCGCTGGACGCTCCGCTGCTGGCGCTGACCCCGATCTCTGCCTTTCGCCCCCGGCGCTGGCGCGGCGCGCTCCTGCCCGACCATGCCAAGGTGACAATCGAGGTGCTCGAAGCCGAAAAACGCCCGGTCAGCGCAGTCGCCGACCACGTCCAGATCGACAACGTCGTCCGCGTCGAGATCGAGATCGACCGCAATGTCGATCTCGTCATGCTCCACGACCCCGGCCACAGCCTGGACGAGCGGATTTTGCGGGAACAGTTCGGGTATTGAGCCCTTCACCCCGCATCGCTCAGTAGATCGTCGCCACCGGCTCGCCCAGGGCCATGGCACCGGCATAATGCGCCTGCGGACCAGCCTGCAGCGGATGGAACCTCGCTCCCTGAATGTCCCGGAAGCAGCGCTCCAGGCCGTTTCGCCGATAAAAGCCGGCGCCACCCGCCAGTTCCAGGGCCAGTTCGACCGAGCGGATGGCATGGTCGGCGACCAGCGTCCGGCCGATCATGACCTCGTTGACGGTCTCGTCCGACGGCGCGTTCCGACCGACCGCCTTGAGCATCCAGCCATGCGCCAGTTGTGCCGCGCGCAGCGAGGTTTCCATCCGCCCGGCCAGATCCAGACTGTAGGATGTCGACGGCTTCCTCCGGGCGAGGCCGATGGCCAGGTCGCGGGCGTGTTCGGCGACGCCGAGATAGGCGGCATAGATCAGCGGAAAGGCGATCGTCGCGATGATCTGGAACACCGGGTGCCATTCGCCCGCCTTGCGCGAGAACGACACCCCGGCATCGGGAACGAACAATCCATCGATCACCACGTCATGCGATCCGGTGCCGCGCATGCCAAGCGCGCGCCAACTTTCGACGATGCTGACCTCTGGCGCCTTCATCGGCGCTGCGAAATGGATGACCGAAGGCTGCCCGTCATCGCCATCGAGAACCACCCCCGTCATCAGCAGGTCGCCGGCCGCGGCCCCGGAGGTGAAGACCTTGCGGGCCGATATCCGGTAGCCGCCCTCGACCTTGGTGGCCTTGCCCGAGCCGCCGATCCAGTCCGAGCCGCCGCTCGACAACAAGATCAACTGCTCCGCCGCGACACGCTTCAGCAACGGCTCCACCGCAGCCACTTTCTGATGACGCCAGCGCCATGCCGGCACCGCCACCTGATGGGTGTGCATCGAGAAGGCTAGTGCCGTTGACCCGCAGGAATGCGCCATGACCCGCAGCATCTCGGCCAGTTCCTCGATCGACGCGTCTCCACCGCCCAGTTCCTGCGGAACCCCGGCTGCGACCAGGCCACGCTCTTTGAGCAGGGCATAGTTCTCCGCGACGAAGATATCGTCCTCGTCGACGCGCTCCGCCCGCTCGGCCAGTATCGAGGCGATGTCGCGTGCGGTCGCGACGGCGCTGAATGGAGTTGACGCAAAGTCCTGCGCCAGTGCGGGGATCGTTGCTGCGTTGGCCATGGTCGCTCCCTCCCTGAAATCGATGTGAGCCCGGATCATCGACGGAAGGCGCAAGACCGGCTAGTTCACGAAGTGAACCGCCATTTGTTCCGCTGCGGCGAATTATGCGCTACCTTTACGGCATATTGGCAAGGGCGAGTTTGATGGATGAGCGTGGGGGATACGGACAGTTCTGTCCCGTCTCAATGGCGTCGGAGATCCTGTGCTCGCGCTGGACCACGCTGGTCATTCGCGAACTCCTGTGCGGCACGTCGCGCTTCAACGATCTGCGCCGGGGCGTGCCGAGGATGTCACCGGCGCTTCTCTCCAAGAGACTGAAGGAGCTGGAGCGCGCTGGCGTCGTCGGCATCATCCGAAACGACAAGGGCGGCCCGGAATACAGCCTGACCGAAGCCGGGGAGGATCTGCGCCCGGTCATCATGGGTATCGGGATCTGGGGCCAGCGCTGGGTCGAATCCCAGCTATCGCTGCGCAATCTGGACCCGTCCCTGCTGATGTGGGACATGCGGCGCAACCTCAATCCGAAGCCGCTTCCTCCCAAGCGCTGCACGATACAGTTTCAGTACCCGGAATTGCCAATCGCCAAGCAGAACTGGTGGCTGGTCGTGGACTCCGGCGAGGTCGATCTCTGCGGCTTTGACCCCGGCTTCGACATCGACCTGCTCGTCACCTGCTCACTGCGCCACATGACGGCAATCTGGATGGGGCTGACCATCGTCCGCAAGGAAATCGAGAGCGGGCATCTCGCGCTCGACGGAGACCCGAAAGTCGCCCAGGCGATGCAACAGTGGCTCGGCCTCAGTCCTTTCGCGCCGGAGCAGCGCAAGGTCAACTGACGCCGCCGAGCCAATCTCCGCGATCCCGTGTGGCCAACTCAGGCCGCCTGCCGCATATCCTCGATCTCAAGCTCGACCAGCAGCGCCGGATCGGCCTCGACGAGATAGGCCAGCGCCGCGTCATCCGCGAGGCAATCCGCCATCGCCCTGGCTTCCTCGCGCGCCGCTTCCGCGTCCATGCGGCGCAGCAAGCCCATCAGCGCGCCGGCATCCGAGCCGTTCAGCGTCTCGCAGGCGATCAGCACCTCGCGCAGCAGCGCGCGGTCGATGCCACGCCCGGCTCCTGCGGCATCGAAGCCGCGCGCGTTCAGGGCCATGATGGCGGCGGTGAAAGCCGGCTGGAGAGAGGCCGGCAAGCCCGCCTTGCGGTAGAGCGCCTTGAGGCCGGCGCCGCGACGGTCGCGCAGCAATGCGGCGACGCGCGCCGGCGGCAGGTCGGACAAGGCGACGAAGGCCGCCTCGCACAGGGCCGGCTCGCCGCTGAGCAGGGAGCGCAGCATCAGGCCGGGCGTCAGCCGTCCGTTGACCCGCAGCACATCGACGATGGCCGGCGCGTCGCTGTCCTCGCCGCCGGCGGCGAGTGCGACCGCAACGCGTTCGGTCGATTCGCGTGCCAGCCGGGCGCTGCGCTCCGGCGTCAGCCAGCCGCAGCCTGTGACGAAACTCGCCAACGCGTCCGAGACCTTGGCGGCGATGGATTGCCTCAATCCGGCAGGAAGATCGGCACGGGCGAGCAGCGCCTCGCGCAGCGCGCCGCAGTCACCGGCACGCGCGACCATGCGTTCCAGCGAGAAATCGGGAACATCGGCCGTGCGGTTGCCCGCGAGCGTGACCAGCGCCTCCTCGCCGCCGACCTCCGCCAGCGCCGCACAGACACCGGCTGATAGATGTGGCCGCATCGCAATCGCTCGCTGGGCCAGCATGTCGCCGATCGCGGCCGCATCGACCAGGTCGGCTTCGGTCAGGACAGGCGAATGAGCGAGCACGAGGGCCGCGACATCGCTCTGGTCGGCGATCAGCCCGAGCACGAGATTGCGCGGCGCGCGCGGCGACGAGGCCATCTCCTCTGCGACGGCCCGGCGCACCCGCGGCGACGGATCGTCGATCAGTGCAATCAGCGCCGTCTCGGCCTCGGCGCGATCCTCGTCGGCCATGCCGGAGCGCAGATAGGCGCCAGCCAGCGCGGCCGCGCCGCTGGCGCGATCCTCGGCATTGGCGGTGCGGGCCCAGAGCAGGAAGCGGCGAACGATCACGTGCCGCTCCGCTGGGTCATGAAGGAGGAGAGATCGAGCGGCGCTCGGCGCGCCCGGCCCGCGGGACGCTCCTGCGCGGCGGCCGTGGGCTGCGTCAGCTCGACCGGCCGCGAGGGCGGCAGTGGCGTATTGACCGCCCTGGCGGCTCCGGCATTGGCGGAGGCAGCCTCCGACGCCGTCGGCACCACTGCCGTCGCGTCGCTCTTCGACTGCCGCGGGAAATATCGATCGGCGGGATCGAGCGAGGCCATCCTTGTCCCGTCCGCACGTGGCGACGTCCACAAATTGGCGACGGCCTGAGAAACCGGCGCACGCGAGCCTTCGGTCGAGAACAGGCCGATCAAACCCTTGGCCCGGCCGGGTTGCAGGGCGGCGGCAATCTCGGCCGGCTTGTCGGCGCCCTGCCCTGCACTCGCCGACGCCTGGGCGGCCACGGGCTGGGCGGAGGCGGTCGTGGCCGCAAGCTGCGTGTTGGCATGGCTCGCAGCGAGCACGCCATAGACCTCCTGTGCGCTGCGCGCCCGGCCGGTCTTGTCGAAGAAGATGCCGCGATTGGCCGCGGCGGCATCGGGAAAATCCTTCGCCGCGCTGCGCGTCGGGTCGCTCGTCGCCGAGCGGATGAGGTCCGAGGCACCGCGCGCGCCGAGCACATGTGCCATGTAGAGTTCGCCCGCATGGGGCTGGCGCCCGAGAGCGCCGGCAAGCTGCTCGCGGTTTTTCTGGGTCAGCGCCCCCGCCATCACGGCGGAGACCTGCGGATCCTTGCGCAATTCGAGAATTTTTTCGCGAGCCGCGGGGTCCGCGACCGTCAGGCGGCCACCCGTCTCGCTGATCGCGTCGGCATAGCTGGAAAGCCCCTGCTTCGGCCCTTCCTGCTTGACCATCGAAAGCCAGGTCTGCTCGATGAACTGGAACAGGCCGGTCGCGCTCGATGTCTTCGCCTTTGCGTCCGGCTCCAGTGAGGATTCGCGCTGCGCCGTCTTCAGCAGGTAGTCGAAACCGGCACCGGTCTTCGCCGCGCCGTCGCGGATGGCGCTGACAACTGGGTTGGCCGGCTGGGCCTCGCGCGTCTGCGGGGTCGTGAACAGGAACATCGAAGCTCTCGGGCGCGAACCTGCCGCCGGTGCCTGCCGCATGTCGCAGCGAGCGTGTGGAGAGTGCCCCGATTATGGTAAGCGAACGGTTAATCGGGATGAATCGCCAGAGCATTGCGCGAAAAAGGAGAACCGATTTTTTGCATGAGCAATGCTCTAAGACTTTTGGAAGCGATCACGTTTTTCGCAGTCGGACGAATCGGTCCGAACGCGTCGCGATCGAGGGCGGCCCGACCGCCGCAACAGCATCACGGAGGATGTCGATGCCAGAGCTGAAGCGCCACAAGCGCGGCGGGATCTATTTCGAGGATTTCGAGATCGGCGCCGTCATCGAGCACGGGCTCACCCGCACCGTGACGCAGATGGACAACATGCTGTTCTCCAACATGACGCTTAACCCGCAACCCCTTCATATCGATGCGCATTTCTGCGCGACCGAGACCGAATGGGGCAAGCCGCTGATGAACTCGCTGTTCACGCTCGGGCTGATGATCGGCATCTCCGTCAACGACACCACGGTCGGCACGACGATCGGCAATCTCGGCATGACCGATGTCACCTTCCCGGCCCCGCTCTTCGAGGGCGACACGATCAACTGCACCACGGAGATCG
>JAESFK010000553.1_pt1 | contig 17486 bp, 16 predicted proteins | sample 9269391 | NCBI WGS metagenome assembly JAESFK01 (sample SAMN14506231, study PRJNA617097) | algae metagenome | isolation source: Drouetiella hepatica UHER 2000/2452 and co-occurring heterotrophs from... | place: Slovakia: Slovak Paradise National Park, Hrabusice, Kosice Region | collected 2000-01-01
CGATGACATTGGCAGGGTCGGCGATCGTGAACTGGTAGAGCGGCGGCAGGTAGAAGAAGTTGAAGCAGGTCACGCTCAGTGCCGAAACCCAGAGCGACGGCACCAGCCCGTGGCGCGCCGCGGCGAAGAGAACGGGCAGGACATAGACCAGCGAAATGTTGGGCAGCTCGACCAGCCGGTCGATCAGTACGCCGGACGCCGTCGCGACGGCCGTCGTCAGCGTGCCTTCGAGGTATGGCCCCGGCGTCAGCGGCACGTCGCGCAGCCAGTCCCGGGGCCCGCTCGACTGCTTGGACTGCACCGACGGCGCCACCTCGATGGCGAGGCCGGAGTCCGAGCGCACCAGCTCGTCGACCACGGAGCCGTGGCGCAACTCGAACCAGCGCGATCGCTGCGACTTGCCGACCACGACGCGGGTGGCGTTGCGCGACCGGGCGAAGGCCACGATCTCCTCGGCGACCGAGCGGCCGGGCACGGTCACGATCTCGGCCCCGAGCCGGGCCGCCAGGCGCTGCGCCTCGGCAAGCCGCGCATGTTCGGCTTCCGACAGCGTGGCATGACGGTCGGTCTCCACGTAGAGCGCGATCAGCTCGGCATCGAGCGCGTCGGCGCTGCGCTTGGCGGCGCGCACGGCGTTGGCCGCCCCCGGACCGGGATCGAGACAGACGATCACCCGCTCTCCCGCCGCCCAGGGACCGGCAATCGCATGCTCGCGCATGTAGCTGCGCATCTGCTCGTCGACGCGAAGGGCGGTGCGCCGCAGCGCGAGCTCGCGCAAGGCCGTCAGGTTGCCGGGCGAGAAATAGTGGCGCAGCGCGCGTTGCGCCTGGTCGCGGACATAGACCTTGCCTTCGGCGAGGCGGGCGATCAGGTCGGCCGGCGTCAGGTCGATCAGTTCGACCTCGTCGGCGGCATCCACGACATGATCCGGCACGGTCTCGCGCACGCGGATGCGGGTGATGCGCGCCACCACGTCGTTCAGGCTCTCGATATGCTGGACGTTGAGGGTCGAATAGACGTCGATGCCGGCCGCCAGCAGCTCCTCGACATCGAGGTAACGCTTGGGATGGCGGCTGCCCTCGGCATTGGTGTGGGCCAGCTCGTCGACCAGCACGAGCGCCGGTCGCCGCTTCAGGATGGCGTCGAGGTCCATCTCCTCGATCGTGCGACCGCGATAGTCGACGGCGCGGCGCGGCAGGATCTCGAGCCCCTTGAGTTGGGCCTCGGTCTCGATCCGGCCATGGGTCTCGACGACCCCGACCACCACGTCGGTGCCCTCGCGCAGGCGCCGATGCGCGGCCGACAGCATCTCCCAGGTCTTGCCGACGCCGGGCGCGGCGCCGAGGAAGATCTTGTGCTTGCCGCGCGACTCCTTCTCCGCCGCCTTCAGGAGCGCGTCGGGAGAGGGCCGCAGATCGTCAACGGCTGTGGGCATGCAGCCGGATCATTGTCACCGCTTGGGCAGTGCGTCGAGGGCGAGATTGAGCTGCAGCACGTTGATCCGCGGTTCGCCCAGCAGCCCGTACATGCGGCCCTCGGTGTACCGCGTCACCAGCGCCTGCACGTCGGCCTCCGGCAGGCCCCGCGCCTTGGCGACCCGGGCCACCTGCCAGGCCGCCGCCTCCGGCGAGACGTGCGGATCGAGGCCGCTTCCCGAGGTGGTGACCAGATCGACCGGCACGCCCTTGCCGAGCCTCTCGGCGTCCTCCTTGACACGGTCGACCAGCGCCTTGGAGGTCGGCCCGAGATTGGAGCCCATGGAATTCGCCGCGTTGTAGGGCGCCGCGACGGTCTTGGTCGAATCCGCCGGATCGGCGTCGGTCGTGGCCGACAGCCGGCCGTGGAAATAGGTCTCCCCGGTAAAGGACTGCCCGATCAGGCTCGAGCCCACGACCTTGCCGTCCTTCTGGATGAGGGAGCCGCCGGCCTGGCCGGGAAAGGCCGCACCGGCGACCCCCACCATGGCGAGCGGATAGGCGATGCCCAACAGCGCGGTCATTAGGACGACCATGACGAGCGAGGCGCGAAAATGACGAAGCATGACTGTCTCCTTCAGGCGAGGCCGGTGGCCGAGACCACGACGTCGATCAGCTTGATGCCGACGAAGGGCACGACCAGGCCGCCGATTCCATAGATCAGCAGGTTGCGCCGCAGCAGCGCGGCGGCGCCGCTCGGGCGGTACTGCACGCCACGCAGGGCGAGCGGGATCAGCGCCACGATGATCAGGGCGTTGAAGATGATGGCCGACAGGATGGCACTCTGCGGCGTCGCCAGGCCCATGACGTTCAGCACCCCGAGCTGCGGGTAGAAGGCGATGAACATCGCCGGGATGATGGCGAAGTACTTCGCCACGTCGTTGGCGATCGAGAAGGTGGTGAGCGCGCCGCGCGTCATCAGCAGCTGCTTGCCGATGGCCACGATCTCGATCAGCTTGGTCGGGTCGCTGTCGAGGTCGACCATGTTGCCGGCCTCGCGGGCGGCATTGGTGCCGGTCTGCATGGCCACGCCGACATCGGCCTGGGCCAGCGCCGGCGCATCGTTGGTGCCGTCGCCGCACATCGCCACCAGCTTGCCCTTGGCCTGCTCCTCGCGGATCAGGCGCAGCTTGGCCTCGGGCGTCGCCTGCGCGAGGAAATCGTCGACGCCGGCCTCGGCGGCGATCGCCGCCGCCGTCTGCGGATTGTCGCCGGTGATCATCACGGTGCGGATGCCCATGGCGCGCAGCTCGGCAAAGCGCTCGCGGATGCCGCCCTTCACGATGTCCTTCAGGTAGACGACACCCAGGATGCGGCCGTTGCGCGACACGCCGAGCGGCGTGCCGCCTTCCTTGCCGATGGTCGTGGCGATGCGGTTCACTTCCTCGACCGGCGGCGTGACGCCGAGCGAGCGCGCATGCTCGATCACCGAATCGACGGCGCCCTTTCGGATGACCGCGCCCTCATGGTCGACGCCACTCATGCGCGTCTGCGCCGTGAAGGGTACGAACTGCCCGTGCAGTTCGGCCACGTCGACGCCGCGCAGGCCGTATTTCTCCTTGGCCAGCACGACGATCGAGCGGCCTTCCGGCGTCTCGTCGGCGAGGCTCGCAAGCTGGGCCACGCGGGCAACCTCCTCCTCGGTGACGCCGGTCACCGGGATGAACTGCGTGGCGTGGCGGTTGCCGAGCGTGATGGTGCCGGTCTTGTCGAGCAGCAGCGTGTCAACGTCGCCCGCCGCCTCGACGGCGCGACCGGAGGTCGCCAGCACGTTGAAACGCACCAGCCGGTTCATGCCGGCAATGCCGATGGCCGATAGCAGCGCGCCGATGGTCGTCGGGATCAGGGTGACGAACAGCGCAATCAGGACGACGACGGAGACCGCGCCGCCGGCATAGGTGGCGAAGCTCGGGATGGTGACGACGGCCAGCACGAAGATCAGCGTGAGGCCGGCCAGCAGGACGCTGAGCGCCAGCTCGTTGGGAGTCTTCTGGCGCGCGGCGCCCTCGACCAGGGCGATCATGCGGTCGAGAAAGCTCGATCCCTCCTCGGCGGTGATGCGGACCTTGATCTTGTCCGACAGCACGCGCGTGCCGCCGGTGACGGCCGAGCGGTCGCCGCCGGCCTCGCGGATGACCGGCGCCGATTCGCCGGTGATGGCCGATTCGTCGATGGTGGCCACGCCCTCGATGATCTCGCCGTCGCCCGGCACCAGGTCGCCGGCCTCGACCAGCACCGTCTCGCCCACTTTCAGCGTATGGGCGCGCCGCGGCTCGAACGTATCGCCGACGCCCAGCAGCACCTTGGCCGTGGTCTCGCTGCGCATGCGGCGCAGCGTGTCGGCCTGGGCCTTGCCGCGACCTTCGGCGACGGCCTCGGCGAAGGTGGCGAACAGGACGGTGACCCAGAGCCAGATCACGATCTGTATCTGGAAGCCGCTTCCCGCCACACCGGTCGCGAGGTCGCGCACGGTCAGGACGGTGGCGGCCAGCGCCACCATCTCGACGGTGAACATCACCGGGTTCTTCACCAGCTCGCGCGGATCGAGCTTGGTGAAGCTGCCGATCAGGGCGGGTTTCAGGATCGCGGGGTCGAAGAGCGACTGCGACTTGTCACGTTTGCTCATGATGACGCCTCGTTAGAACAGCGAGCCGGCCAGCAGAGCGAAATGCTCCGCGATGGGGCCGAGGGCCAGGGCCGGAAGGAAGGTGAGACCGCCGACGATCAGCACGGCGCCCACCAGCAGGCCGACGAACAGCCCGCCATGGGTCGGGAAGGTGCCGGCCGAGATCGCGGCCTTGCGCTTGGAAGCCAGCGAACCGGCCACCGCCAGCATCGGGATGATGATGGCGAAGCGGCCGACCATCATCGCGACGGCCAGGGTGCCGTTGTAGAAGACGGTATTGCCCGTCAGGCCGCCGAAGGCGCTGCCGTTGTTGCCCGCCGCCGAGGCGTAGGCGTAGAGGATCTCGCTGAAACCATGGGGTCCGGCGTTGGCCGGGCCGGCCAGTCCCACCGGAATGACACTGGCCAACGCCGTGAAACCCAGAATGGCAAGCGGGCAACAGAGGATCGCCAGCATGGTGAACTTCACCTCGCGCGCCTCGATCTTCTTGCCGACATATTCCGGCGTCCGACCGACCATCAGGCCCGCCAGGAAGATCGCCAGGATGGCGAACAGCAGCATGCCGTAGAGGCCCGCGCCGACACCGCCGATGATGATCTCGCCCAGCAGGATATTGACCAGCGGGACCAGGCCGCCCAGCGGCATGAAGCTGTCGAGCATGGCGTTCACCGCGCCGCACGAGGCCGCCGTGGTGATCACGGCGAACAGGGCCGAGAGCGGTGCACCGAAGCGCACCTCCTTGCCTTCCATGTTGCCGGCAGCGGTGTCGACGCCGAGCGCACCGATCAGCGGGTTGCCGCCGGCCTCGGCCCAGTAGCAAACGACGACGCCGGCCAGGAACAGCACGCCCATCGCGGCCAGGATCGCCCAGCCCTGGCGCTCGTCGCCGACGGCGCGGCCGAACAGGTTGGTGAGTGCCGCGCCGATCGCGAAGATCGACAGCATCTGCACCAGGTTCGAGAGCGCCGTCGGGTTCTCGTAAGGGTGCGCCGAGTTGGCGTTGAAAAAGCCGCCGCCATTGGTGCCCAGCATCTTGATCGCAAGCTGCGAGGCCACCGGCCCCTGCGCGATCGTCTGCTTGGCGCCCTCCAGCGTGGTCGCCTCGACATAGGAGGACAGGTTCTGCGGCACGCCCTGCCAGACGTAGAAGACCGTCAGCAGCAGGCAGAAGGGCAGCAGTACGTAAAGGGTAACCCGCACCATGTCGGCCCAGAAGTTGCCGATGCCCTTGGACTCGGCGCGCGCGAAGCCGCGGACCAGCGCCACGGCCAGGGCGATGCCGGTGGCGGCGCTCAGGAAGTTCTGAACCGAGAGGCCGGCCATCTGCGAGAGATAGCTCATCGTCGATTCGCCGCCGTAGTTCTGCCAGTTGGTGTTGGTCAGGAAGCTCACGGCCGTGTTGCCCGCGAGGTCCGGCGCCACGCCGGACATTCCCTGCGGATTGAGCGGCAGCAGGTCCTGAACGCGCAGCAGCAGATAGAGGAAGGCGAAGCCCACGATGTGGAAGACCACCATGGCGCGGGCATAGACCCACCAGCTCTGCTCCTCCGCCGGATCGATGCCGGCGAGGCGATAGAAGCCACGCTCGACCGGCCGCAGCACCGGCGACAGCAGGGTGCGCCGTCCCGCCATGACGTTGTCGAGATAGCCGCCGAGCGGCCGCGTCAGCAGCAGCACGAGGCCGCAAAAGAGCGCGATCTGCGCCCAGCCGTTGATGGTCATGATCGCCTCAGAACTTCTCCGGCCGCGCCAGCGCGACCGTCAGATAGACGAGCAAAAGGGCGGCAAGGCCGCCGCCGAGCAGGTAATCGAACGTCATGATCGCCTCATAGCCTGCTGCACAGGCGTTCGTAGGCGATCAGCAGGCAGAACAGGACAAGGCCGCCGCCGAAGAACAGGATGTCGAGCATGGAAGTCTCCTTCGCCGGCATAGAAGGCGTTCCAGGCATAGGAATTCGAGCCGGCGGGCGCGCCGCCGGCATAGGAAATTCATAGGAATTTCGCGAGAGAGCCGGCTGCCGAAAAGGCAAAGGTCCTTCACTGCGGTCGAAATCTCAAAGTGAGACTCCGTCATCTCGACCGGAGCGCGCAGCGCGGAGTGGAGAGATCTTTTTTCCGCGATTTGACAGCTCGAGATGGAAAAAAGCTCTCTCCACTCCGCCTCGCTACGCTCGGCTCCGGTCGAGACGACGGACTTTTTTCCTAGGTCCGGAACCTCAGGCTGATCGCCAGCATGCGCAGCGACAGCAGGCCGAGGCTGAGGCCCAGCATGCCGAACAGCAAGCTGGGCTCCTCGAGCGCCGCGCCGCGATAGGGAAAGACCTGGCCGCCGGTCAGCATGATCAGCCAGATCACCGCCCAGCTCGCCATCTCGAAGAACGAGGCGGCGCCGGGCACGTAGTTCGCCGGCTTGGCGTAGGGCGCAAAGCGCACGCGCCAGAACAGGTAGGCGGACATCGCGACGAACCAGAGGAAGCTCAGGAACTGCACCGCCGTCAGCAGGGTCGCGGGCTTGGCGATGCGGCACCAGAAAGCCGGCAGGCCCGCGGCGCACAGGCCGTCGAGCGCCTTCTCCGTGAAGCCGACCGCTCCCTCCGCCAGCGTCGTGTTCGCCAGGACGACATAGGCGAGCACCATCACCGGGATGGGCGAGAGGACCAGGATCCACTCCCACGCCAGGATCGGCGTCATCTTCGATTTTACCGGCGCCATCCCTCGCAACCGCAGACTAGATCAGCATGCGGCTGTGCAGGTCGAACATGATCCAGAAGCTGCCGCCCACCATGATGAACAGCAGGAGGCAGGTGAAGACCAGCGCCAGGATGTTCTCGCGCGGCGTGGTGGTGAAGTTGATGTGCAGGAAGAAGCGCAGATGGACCAGCACCTGCAGCACCGCGGCAATGCCGATGACCAGCAGCGTGCGCTGCGGCGGCAGGGCATGGGTGTAGACCAGCCAGAACGGAACGGCGCTCAGGATGACGGCCAGCACGAAGCCGATGAGGTAGGAGCGCAGGGCGTGCGGGGGTTGGTGTTCCATCACAGCAGTCCCGGCAGGTAGACGATGGAGAAGATGCCGACCCAGGCGATGTCGAGGAAGTGCCAGAACAGGCCGAGGCGCTGCAGCCGCGACGCGACCGGCAGGGTGAGCCCCTTCAGCGCGACCTGGGCGCCCAGCACCACGATCCAGATCAGGCCCATCGTGACATGGACGCCGTGCGTGCCCACCAGGGTGAAGAAGGCCGAGAGGAAGCCGCTGCGGTCGGGACCGGCCCCCTTGGCGATCATGCCGGCGAACTCGCGCACCTCGAGGAACACGAAGGCCGCACCCAGCAGGAAGGTGATGGCGAGCCAGATCAGGACGGCACCGCGATTGCCCGCCTTCACCTGAAGGCTGGCGAAACCGAAGGTCATGCTGGAAACCAGCAGCAGCGCCGTCTCGATGGCGGCGTTGTCGAGCTCGAAGAGTTCCTTGCCCGTGGGGCCGCCGGCGGTGCCGGGGATCATGATGGCGTAGGTGGCGAACAGCAGGGCGAAGATCACGGCATCGCCCATCAGGTAGAGCCAGAAGCCCAGCGCCCGCTGCTCGTGGGTCTCGATCTCCTCGCGCTCGTGTGCGCTGGCGTGCGCACTCATGGGGGCGACGCTCATGAGCGGCTCCCCAGGAGGCGGAAGCGCTGGTCCTCGATCGCCTTCACCTCGGCCGCGGACATGGTGAACTCCTGATCGTCATTGGAAGAGCGCACGATCACGGCGGCGAACATGACGAGGCCCGAGACCACGACCAGCCACCAGATGTGCCAGACCATGGCGAAGCCCAGGACGAAGCCGAAGGCGCCGAGGATCACGCCGATCGGCGTGTTGGACGGAATGCGGATCGGCTCGTAGCGGGCCGGCCGCCGGTAGGCGATGCCCTTCTCCTTCATCTCGAGGAAGGCCTCGCGGTCTCCCACCGTCGGAATCACCGCGAAATTGTACGGCGGCGGCGGCGACGAGGTGGACCATTCCAGGGTGCGGCCGTCGAACGGATCGCCGGTGAGGTCGCGCGTCTTGGCGCGGTCGCGGATCGAGACATAGAGCTGCATCACCATGCAGCCGAGGCCGCACAGGACGACCAGGGCACCGAACGCCGCGACCAGCAGGTAGGGCTGCCAGGTCGGATCGTTGTAGGTCTCCATGCGGCGCGGCATGCCCTTCAGGCCGAGCAGGTAGAGCGGCATGAAGGCGAGATAGAAGCCGATGATCCAGCACCAGAAGGCGCCGAGGCCCCAGCCGCGATGGAAGGCGAAGCCGAAGGCCTTGGGGAACCAGTACATGTAGCCGGCGAGGTAGCCGAACAGCACGCCCGGGATGATCATGTTGTGGAAGTGCGCGACCAGGAAGGTCGTGTTGTGCATCAGGAAGTCGGCCGGCGGGATGGCCAGCAGCACGCCGGTCATGCCGCCGATCACGAAGGTCACGATGAAGCCGATGCTCCACATCATCGACGGGTGGAACTCGATGCGGCCGCGATACATGGTCAGCAGCCAGTTGAACACCTTCACGCCCGTGGGCACGGCGATGATCATGGTCATCACGCCGAAGAAGGCGTTGACGTTGGCGCTGGAGCCCATGGTGAAGAAATGGTGCAGCCACACGGTAAAGGACAGGATGCCGATCGCCGCCGTCGCATAGACCAGCGATTCGTAGCCGAACAGGCGCTTGCGCGAGAAGGTCGACACGACCTCGGAGAAGATGCCGAAGGCCGGCAGGATCAGGATGTAGACTTCCGGATGGCCCCAGATCCAGAACAGGTTGACGTAGTTCATCATGTTGCCGCCATGCGCATTCGTGAAGAAGTGCATGCCGGCGAGGCGGTCGAGGGCGAGCAGGCCGCAGGCCACGGTGATGGCCGGGAAGGCGAAGGCCATCAGCACCGAGGCGACGAGCGCGGTCCAGACGAAGGGCGTCATGCGCATCAGGGTCATTCCCGGCGCGCGGCGCTTCAGGATCGTCACGATAAAATTGATGCCCGACATGGTCGAGCCGACGCCCGATATCAGGATCGCCCAGATCCAGTAGTCGACGCCGACGCCGGGATTGTACTCGATGCCCGAATAAGGCGGATAGCCGGTCCAGCCCGCGGTCGAGAACTTGCCGATGACCAGCGAGACCATGACCAGCGCCGCGCCCGCCGCGCTCAGCCACAGGCTGACGGCGTTCAGCCACGGGAAGGCCACGTCGCGCGTGCCGATCTGCAGCGGCACGATGACGTTCATCAACCCCGTCATGAACGGCATCGCCATGAAGAAGATCATGATGGTGCCGTGCGAGCTGAAGATCTGGTCGAAATGCTCGGGCGGCAGGTAGCCGCCGCTGTTCAGCGCCATCGCCTGCTGGGCGCGCATCATCAGGGCGTCGACGAAGCCGCGCAGCAGCATGATCAGCGCCAGCACGACGTACATGATGCCGATGCGCTTGTGGTCGACGCTGGTCAGCCAGTCGGTCCAGAGATACTTCCAGGCCTTCAGGTAGGTGAGCACGATGGCCACCAGCAGCGCCCCGCCCACGGTGACGAGGGCGCCGCCCGCGGCGATGGGGCTGTAGAACGGCAGGGCCTCGATCGTCAGTTTGCCGAACATCCGCTATCTCCGGACCGGCGCGGAGTGCGCGTGGCCGCTGTGCCTGTATTTGTCGATGATCGAGTCGAACAGCTTGGGCTCGACCGTCGAATAATAGGTGATCGGGTTGGCGCGGCTCTTGGCCGCCAGGGCGGGATAGGTCGTGGCGTCGAGACTCGTGCCGGCCTGCTTCGCGCGGGCCACCCAGGCGTCGAAGTCGGCCTGGCTCATGGCCTGGACCTCGAAATGCTGCTTGGAGTAGCCGCCACCGCTGTACTGGCTGTTGCGCCCGACGAAGGTGCCGGGCTGGTCGGCCAGCATCTGCAGGCGGGTCTGCATGCCGGCCATGGCGTAGATCTGGCCGGCGAGCTGCGGCACGTAGAAGGAGTTCATCACCGTATCGGAGGTGATGCGCAGGCTGACCGGCCGACCCGCCGGAAAGACGAGCTGGTTAACGACGGCGATCCCCTGCTCGGGATAGATGAACAGCCACTTCCAGTCCTGCGCCACGACCTGGACGTCGATCGGCGCCTCCGCGGATTCCAGCGGACGGTACGGATCGAGCCTGTGCGTGCTGCGCCACAGCAGCACGGCGACGGCCATGACGATGACGGCCGGGATCAGCCAGGTGATCGCGTCGATCCCGACCGAATTGGCCCAGGTCGGCGTGTAGGGGGCCTTGGTGTTGGAGGCGCGATACCTCCAGGCGAACCACAGGGTCAGGACGATGACCGGAACGACCACGATCATCATCACATAGAAGGCGTCGAACAGCAGGTTCCGCTCGGCGAGCGCGATCGGCCCCTTCGGGTCGAGCACGGCCGCATGCCTGAGGTCGCACGCCGTCGTCAACAGGGCCAAGGTGGCCGCCGACGCCGCTCCCCGCCATCGAGTTACAGCCAGCCTCACGCTCCCCCGCCCGACTTGATTGACCGTCCGGCAGAGTGAAGCGCGCTTCTCTCTCGAGCAACGTTTCTTTTGTTAAGTTCCGTCTACCAATCAGGTCTTCTGGCCGGCCGGCGCGGGCGTCGCCGCAGGTGCGGCCTTGCCGGCCGGATCCTTCGCGGTGCAGACGTCGGCCCGGAGACGCTCCTTCAACGTCGCGATCTGATCCTCGATCTGCTTGTTGGCGAGCTTCTGCTTCTCGATCTGCTCTTCCAGCGCCTTCACCTGCGCGGCGTCGGGACCGGCCGGCGCGGGGGGCGCCGGCGGCGCCGGCAACTGGACGGCGACGTTCACGATCGGACGGTAGAACAGGTACCAGCCCAGCCCCAGCCCGGCGGCGAGCAGGAAGAATCCGCCCAGCAGCGCGCCCATGATCCAGGGCCAGCGCGGCGTGGATTGCGCGGGGAACGAACGCTCGGGAGGCGGAAGGTCGGCCATGTACCAGTGAGGCTCCGGTTGAGAGTGGCAGTCAATACCCGCCGCGCGGCGGAATTGGGGCGCCGCCCTGACCGCGCGGAGGCTCTTGCATCGCCCGGCCTGCGATATAAGTGTATATGCACATGATGGCGCCTCTCGACCCGCCGCGCGGTCGCGTCTAGGGTCCCCGCCTCGAACCCAGGAGACAATCCATGACGGCCTGCATCGTTGGCTGGTCCCACGGCAAATTCGGCAAGCTCGACGGCGAGACCAGCGAGTCGCTGATCGTGAAGGCGGCTTCCGAAGCCATCGCCCATGCCGGCATCGAGCCCAGGGACGTCGACGTCATCTACGTCGGCAACATGAACGGCGGCTTCGTGCGGCAGGAGTTCCACTCCTCGCTGACCCTGCAGGCCCATCCCGACCTGCGCTTCAAGCCCTCGACCCGGGTCGAGAATGCCTGCGCGACCGGCTCGGCGGCGATCCACATGGGCCTCAACACCCTGGCCGCCGGCAAGGCACGCTTCGTGCTGGTGGTCGGCGTCGAGAAGATGACCGAGCTCAACTCCGCGCAGGCCGGCGAAGTGCTGATCAAGGCCTCCTACGTGGCCGAGGAAGCGACCATCGAGGCGGGCTTCGCCGGCATCTTCGGCAAGATCACCTCGGCCTACTTCCAGCGCTACGGCGACAAGTCCGATGCGCTCGCCAAGATCGCGGTCAAGGCCCACAAGAACGGCGCCAAGAACCCCTATGCGCACTTCCAGAAGGAATTCGCCTACGAGTTCTGCCGCACGCCGTCGGACAAGAACCCGTTCGTCGCCGGCCCGCTGAAGCGCACCGACTGCTCGCCCGTCACCGACGGCGCGGCGGCCGTGATCCTCACCGATGTCGGCACGGCGCTCGGCATGAAGCAGGCGATCGCCTTCCGCGCCGCCGAGCACGTCAACGATTTCCTGCCGATGAGCCGCCGCGACATCATCAAGTTCGAGGGGCCGCAGCTCGCCTGGCAACGGGCCCTGAAGTCCGCGCATCTCGACCTGCTCGACCTCTCCTTCGTCGAGAGCCACGACTGCTTCACCTCGGCCGAGCTGATCGAGTACGAGGCGATGGGGCTGACGGCGCCGGGCGAAGGCGAGCGCGCCATCCATGAAGGCTGGGTCGAGCGCGACGGCAAGCTGCCGGTCAACGTCTCGGGCGGCCTCAAGGCCAAGGGCCATCCGGTCGGCGCCACCGGCGTCAGCATGCACGTGATGTCGGCGATGCAGCTTTCGGGCACGGCGCCGGAAGGCCTGCAATTGCCCAAGGCCAAACTCGGCGGCGTGTTCAACATGGGCGGCGCCGCCGTCGCCAACTATGTGAGCATCCTCGAGCCGCTGCGCTAAGGCACGTGCGCGCCGTCGGCCACCGCGAGAGCGACGCCATCCTGGGCGCCATGCGCCAGGTGGCGCTGGCCGGCGGGCGGGCGCTGTCCTACGCGGATACCGCGAGCATCCTCGCGGCGGGGCACTATCTGCTGCGCCGCCGCGGCTTCAACGATCTCGGCACGCTTCCCGCGGTCGAGCCGGCCGACCTCGTCACCGCGCTGCAGGACCGCGCGCTGGCGGAGGAGGCGGTGAAATATCTCGCCGTCATGGCGATGGTCGACGGCACCCTCGATCGCGGCAAGCTCAGGCGCGTGCTGGAATATTCCCGCGCCCTCGACATCGAGGCCGACTATCTCACCGATCTCGTCGAGGCGGCCTCGGGCCATCTCGCCTGGGCCACCGCCGACATGTGGCGCAAGAACTTCGACAGCGTGCTCAGTCGTTCTTCCGAGGGACTCGATCCCAATACCTGGATCCGGCCCTATGCCGGGGCCAACGCCGATCCGGCGCTGGTCGCGCGCTACGAGGCGCTGGGCCGTCTGCCGCAGAACAGCTTCGGCAAGGCGCTGTGGGACTTCGACAAGACTAACGGCTATCCCTTCCCCGGCGATCCGTCGGCGCTCAACGCCGCCTTCGGCACGGCGCACGATTCGACGCACGTGATCTCGGGCTACGACACCAGCGCGCGCGGCGAGCTCCTCGTCTCGACCTTCACGGCCGGCATGCATCCGATCAACCCGATGAGCGGCCACATCCTGCCGGTGATCTTCTTCTTCCACTTCGGCGAGCAGCTGAACGACGTCGGCCACGCCGGCAAGGGCGGCCTCGATCCCGACGAGTTCTGGCACGCCTGGGCGCGCGGCGCCGAGATGACGGCCGACCTGTTCGACCCGAAGTGGAACGTCTGGGACTGGGTCGAGCACGACCTCGAGGAGCTGCGCCGCCGCTGGAACGTGACGCCGCCGGGGAACCGGCGTTAGGGCTTTGCGCTTCGAGTTCACTGGCACCACCTCATCCTGAGGAGCACGCCGCAGGCGTGCGTCTCGAAGGATGGGCAACAGGCGCAGTGCTCGTGCCCATGCTTCGAGACGGCTGCTGCGCAGCCTCCTCAGCATGAGGTTAGTGTTGGTGGTCGCGATTGTTAGACCACCGGGCTCGCGCCGCCGTCGACGTTGATGGCGACGCCGGTGATGAAGGAGCCGGCATCGGAGCAGAGGAAGCAGGCCATGCGGGCGAATTCCTCGGCCTTGCCCATGCGGCCGAGCGGGATGCGGCCCTTGGCCATGCCCGCCAGGAACTCCTCGTAGGTCTTGCCCTCGCCCGCCGCGGTCTTGTGGCGGCGCTGCCACTGGTCGCTCTCGATGAGACCCACCAGCATGGCATTGACGAGGATGTTGTCCTTGGCCAGCTCCTGGCTCATCGCCTTGGTCAGCGCGAGGCCTGCGGCGCGGCTGACGCTGGTCGGTGTCGAGTTGGCGCCCGGCGCCTTGGCGCCGATGTTCAGCACGTTGACGATGCGGCCCCACTTGCGCTCACGCATGCCGGGGATCGCCGCGCGGCTGAGACGGATGGCGGCGAACAGCTTGAGGTCGAGGTCGCCCTGCCAGTCCTCGTCGGTCACGGTCTCGAACGACTTGGCGTGGCTGATGCCGGCATTGTTCACGACGATGTCGACCTTGCCGAACTCGGCCTCGATCTTCTTGAAGGTATCGGCGATCGGCGCGGCCTTCGCGACGTCGCAGGAATAGGCCTCGATCTTGATGTTGGCCTTGCCGGCGGCCTTCTGCACCTCGGCCTTCGCGGCGGTCAGCGCGTCCTGCTTGCGCGCCAGCAGCGCCACCGACGCGCCCGACGCGGCGAACTCCTTGGCCATGGCGAGGCCCAGGCCCGTGCTCGCGCCGGTGATCACGGCCACGCGGCCATCCATACGTACGTCCATCTTGTCCTCCCGAAAGCTTCAAAATCGGGCGACACCATATCCATCGATCAGCGGGGCAGCGAGTCCGGCGCGTATTGCGTGGCGAACTCGGCGCTGGGCGGAATTGGCTTGATGACGTCGATGGCGATGCCGTTGGGATCCTCGGTGATGAAGTGCCGCTGGCCGAAAGGCTCATCGCGCAGCGGCAGGTGAATCTTCAGCCCCGCCGACTGCGCCTGGGCATAGAGCGCGTCGACGTCGTCGACCTCGACGTTCACCAGCACGCCCGACGCCTTCTTGCGGAACGGCGCGGGGATCGTCTCGTGACGATAGTCGAGGATGGCGAGGTTCGCCTTGTCCGAGACCGTGCTGGTCAGATGGACGTACCAGTCCGCCTCGAAGGCGCGGCGGAAGCCGAAATGCTTCTCCCAGAAGGCGGCGGTGCCGGCCACGTCGTCGGTGCAAAGCACGGTGTAGAACTCCCTGAGCTGCATTGCCCTCTCCTCTCTGGCCAAATACCTACAATCAGTATGTCGGCCATTTAGATACAGGATGTATGTATGTCAAGACCGCGAACCCAGGCGGAGCGGCTGGCCGTCACGCGGGCGACGTTGCTGCGGGAAGCCCGGCTGATCTTTGCCGCCTCCGGCTACGATGCCGCGGCGACCGAGGAGATCGTGCAGCGGGCCGAAGTGACGCGCGGCGCGCTCTACTATCACTTCAAGGACAAGCGCGCGGTGTTCGAGGCCATCGTGGAAGAGGTGGCGCGCGAGATCGCAGCGGCGATCGACAAGAGGGCCGAACCCGTCGGGGATCCCCTGCAGGCGCTGATCGAGGGCACCCGCGCCTTCCTCGATGCCTGCCTCGATCCGGCCGTGCGCCGCATCTACCTGATCGATGCACCCGCGGTGCTGGGCTGGCATCGCTGGCGCGAAATCGATGCGCCGCATGGGCTGCGCTCGCTGCGCGAGGGCGTGGCCGCGGTGCTGGAGGCGCGTCCCAATCCGGGCCTCGGCGCCGAGCCGGTCACGTTTCTGCTCTCCGGTGCCTTCAACGAAGCCGCTCTCTGGATCGCCGAAGCCAAGGAAGAGAAGACCGCGCGCCGCGAGATGGACCGTACCTTGGTCCAGCTCATGGAGCGGTTGTTCGGGCCTCCCGCCGAACCTGCTCGACCGCCGCGAGCACGCGCTCGGGCGTAGCCGGCGCGTCGAGCCGCACGGCAACTTTCCCGTTGCCTGCCGCGCCGATCGCGTCCTTGAGCGCCGTCCAGACGGCCGTCGCCAGCATCAGCGGCGGCTCGCCGACCGCCTTGGAGCGGAAGATCGTGGCCTCGCGCGAGGGCGCATTGTCGAGCAGCCTGACGTTGAACACCGGCGGCACGTCGCGGCTGCCCGGGATCTTGTAGGTCGAAGGACCCGCCGTGCGCAGCCGGCCCTTGGCGTCCCACCATAGTTCCTCGCAGGTGAACCAGCCCTGGCCCTGCACGAAGGCGCCCTCGACCTGGCCGAGGTCGATCGCGGGATTGAGCGACTGGCCGCAATCCTGCACGAGGTCGGCGCGCAGCACGCGGCTCTCGCCGGTCAGCGTGTCAATCGCGACTTCAGCCATCGCCGCGCCAAAGGAGAAATAGAAGAACGGCCGGCCGCGCATCGCAGCCGGATCCCAATGGATATTCGGCGTCTTGTAATAGCCGGTCGACGACAGCGAAACGCGACCGAGCCAGCAGAGCTTGGCGAGCTCGCCGAAGCCCAGCACCTGGTTGCTGCCGGGCCTGGCGATGCGCACATTGCCGTCGGCGAATTCGATGTCGGATTCGGCCACGCCGAAATGTTCCGCGGCATAGGCCATCATGCGCCCACGAATCGTGTTCGCCGCGTCCCAGGCCGCCCAGCCGTTGAGGTCCGAGCCCGTCGAGGCCGCGGTCGGCGAGGTGTTGGGCACCTCGGCGGTCGAGGTGGCGGACGGCCGGATGCGGTCGACATCGACCTGGAACACTTCGGCCACCACCTGGGCCACCTTGATGAACAGGCCCTGCCCCATCTCGGTGCCGCCATGGTTCAGGCGGATCGAGCCGTCGGTATAGACATGCACCAGCGCGCCGGCCTGGTTCATGTGCGGCAGGTTGAAGGAGATGCCGAACTTCAGCGGGAAGAGTCCCAGCCCGCGCTTCAGCACCGGGTTGGCCGCGTTGAAGGCATCGATCTCGGCGCGCCGCCGTTCGATCTCGCCGCCGGCCTTCACTTCGGCCCAGCAGCGTTCCAGATGATTCTCGTCGACCGTCTGGCCATAGGGCGTCTCGTCCCGACCCTCGGCATAGAAGTTGAGCGCGCGTAGCTCGACAGGATCGCGGCCGAGATGAAGCGCGATCCGGTCGAGCGCATCCTCCATCACCACCACGCCCTGCGGCCCGCCGAAGCCGCGGAACGCCGTGTTCGACTGCTTGTTGGTCCGGCAGGCATAGCCGACGGCGCGGAAATGCGGGATCCAGTAGGCATTGTCCGTATGCGTCAGCGCCCGCGTCACCACACCGGGAGTCATGTCGAGGCTCCAGCCGGCATCGGCCGCCAGCACCGCGTCGAGGGCCAGCACGCGGCCTTCATTGTCGAAACCCACCGTGTAGCGATAGTCGAAACCATGGCGCTTGCCGGTCGTCACCATGTCGACCTCGCGCGGCAGGCGAAGCTTCACCGGCCGGCCGGTATGGTTCGCCGCGACCGCCGCCGCGGCCGCGACCCAGGAGGCATTGCTCTCCTTGCCGCCGAAGCCACCGCCCAGACGCCGAACGACCGCCGTCACGCGATTGAAGTCGCAGCCCAGCAGCCGGGCGCAGACATGCTGGACCTCGGTCGGATGCTGGGTCGAGGAATGGACCGTGATGTCGCCGTCCTCGCCGGGCAGCGCAAAGGCGATCTGGCCTTCGAGGTAGAAATGCTCCTGCCCGCCGACGCTGAACTCGGCCGTGAGCCGATGGGGCGCGCCGGCCAGCGCTGTCTCCGGATCGCCGCGCAGGATCGTGGCCGGCGCCTGCACGTAGGACTCGTGAGCGAGCGCCGTCGCGATGTCGAGGACCGGCTCCTCGGCCTCGATCTCGACGACGACCTTTTCGGCGGCCGCCCGCGCGGCATCGAGGGTCTCGGCAACGAC
>JAESFK010000554.1_pt1 | contig 17464 bp, 20 predicted proteins | sample 9269391 | NCBI WGS metagenome assembly JAESFK01 (sample SAMN14506231, study PRJNA617097) | algae metagenome | isolation source: Drouetiella hepatica UHER 2000/2452 and co-occurring heterotrophs from... | place: Slovakia: Slovak Paradise National Park, Hrabusice, Kosice Region | collected 2000-01-01
CACGGAAGGCCAGGATCTTCGAAATGCGGCCGGTTTCGAGCAGCGTGCCGTCATGGTGCAGCACCTTGACCGGCATGTTGGACTTCAGCGTGCCGGATTCGATGCGGCCGGTGATGATGCGGCCGAGGAACGGGTTTGCCTCAAGAATGGTACCGATCATGCGGAACGGGCCAGGGTGAACGGTCGGCGCCGGAACATGCTTGAGCACCAGGTCGAACAGCGGTGCGAGCCCCTGGTCCTTCGGTCCTTCCGGATTCTCGGAGACCCAGCCATCGCGGCCCGAACCATAGAGGATCGGGAAGTCGAGCTGTTCGTCGGTGGCGTCGAGCGCTGCGAACAGGTCGAACACCTCGTTGATGACTTCCTGGTGGCGGGCGTCGGGACGGTCGATCTTGTTGATGACGACGATCGGCTTCAGGCCGACCTTGAGCGCCTTGCCGACGACAAACTTGGTCTGCGGCATCGGGCCTTCGGCAGCGTCGACAAGTACGATCGCGCTGTCGACCATCGACAGGATACGCTCGACCTCGCCACCGAAATCGGCGTGGCCAGGGGTGTCGACGATGTTGATGCGGGTTTCCTTCCAGTCGACCGAAGTCGCCTTGGCAAGGATGGTAATGCCGCGTTCCTTTTCGAGATCGTTCGAATCCATCGCGCGTTCTGCAACGCGCTGATTTTCACGGAACGAGCCGGATTGCTTGAGGAGCGCATCGACGAGCGTGGTCTTGCCATGGTCGACGTGCGCGATGATCGCGATATTGCGGAGGTTCATATATCTACTCGGGAGCGTTGCGGGCACAGCCTGTCGACGCGCCGCGTTTCGTGTGGGCGGGCTCATACAGGTTTTTTCGCAAATGCGAAAGGGGGGCGGGCAAATCGGCTGATTTTCCGTATCCCGGCAACGCTACAAAACGTCACCCCAGTCGGCCCGGCGCGCCGTCTTGAACAGCTCGCCGTCACGTTTGGTTAGCAGCTTTTCGTCAATCGAACCATTTTTCTGGCACAGCTTGAGATGAATCTTTCCCGATCCGCCGCGCGCCGGCGCCAGTACCCGGGCGCGGAATGCTTCAGCCGGCATCCGCGATGCCGCCAGGAAGATGTATTTTTCGTCTTCCCACGGCACCTCGCCGCGTTTGGTCAGCCGATGCAGCCGCGAACGCGCCACACGCCGCGAAAAATGGCACCAGTCGGGTTCGACGATCGGACAGCTCTGGCTATGCGGGCAAGGTGCGGCCAGATGCGCACCGAGCTCGATGACGCGCGAACGCACCGCCATCATCCGCCGCCAACCAGCCGGCGTGCCTGGCTCGACAATCACCAGCAGGCCATTTGTGGCTGCCCACAACCGCTCGACAAGCGCCAGCCCCTCGGCCGGCGACAACTCGTCGAGCACATAGGCCAGCGTCACCAGGTCGGCCTTGTCGGCCTCAAGATTCTTGGCGGCATCAGCCGCGCGCCATTCGACATTGCCGACACTCGAATGCGCCGATAGTTCCACGCCAACCTTGCGGATCGACTGGCTGGCTTCGAGCATCGTCGCCGAGGCAATCGTCGGCCAGCAATCCGAAGCCGCCCAAAGTGCCGTGCCGGGACCGGCGCCGACGTCGAGCAGACTCGTCGGTTCGAACGCCGGCATCAGCTCGGCGGCACTCTCCAGACTTGCCCGCACGGCGGCAAACGTCGCTGGCAGCCGCGTCGCCAGATAGGCGTTGGCGAACATCTCGTCGGACAGATGCAGCCTGCCGTCGCGCGTCTCGGCCCGGTAGCGGCTCGACAACGTGTCGGCAGCACGCTGCAGCTCGGCGAGCGGCACGCCTTCCAGCGCCCTGTCGACCGCTGCGCGCAATGCTGCTGGCAATTCCATTCTTGTCCGGCTCCTAGCCAAAACCCGTGGTGGCGTTGATACCCCCACCCCTAACCTCTCCCCACAAGGGGGAGGGGGACGCCTACGTCCGGCGTTGCCAGGTTCCCCTCCCCCTTGTGGGGAGGGGTTAGGGGTGGGGGTAGCTTCGCACAGTGCCTACCAAGCCGAAGCTAGTTCAACCCGCGCTTTTCCATCATCGCCTCCGGCGATGGCATCTTGCCGCGGAAGGCCTTGTAGAGCTCCTCCGGATCGGCCGAGCCGCCGGCCGCATAGATGTGCTTGCGCAGCTTCTCGGCCATGTCGGCGTTGAACGCATCACCCGTCTCCTCGAAGGCGGCAAAAGCGTCGGCATCAAGCACTTCCGACCACATGTAGGAGTAGTAACCGGCCGAATAGCCCTCGCCCGAAAAGACGTGCAGGAAATGTGGCGTGCGGTGACGCATGACGATTGCCTCCGGCATGCCGAGCTTTTCCAGCGTCTCGGCCTCGAAAGCAGCCGGTTCGGCTGGCGCGTCGGGACGGGCGTGGTAGGCCATGTCGACCAGGGCCGACGAGGTGAACTCCACCGTCGCGAAGCCGGCGCCAAAAGTCTTGGCCGCCAGCATCTTGTCGAGCAGCTCCTTCGGCATCGGCTTGCCGGTCTTGTAGTGCAGCGCGTGCTTTTCCAGCACCGCCGGCACCGTCAGCCAATGCTCGTAAAGCTGCGACGGCAACTCGACGAAGTCGCGGCTGACTGAGGTTCCCGCCACCGACGGCCAGGTGACATCGGTCAGCATGCCGTGCAGGGCGTGACCGAATTCGTGAAACAGCGTCTTGGCCTCGTCGAGCGACAGCAGCGCCGGCTCGCCTTGCGCCGGCTTGGCGAAGTTCATGATGTTGTAGATGACGGGCGTCGAGCCTTTGCCGAGCTTGTAGCCCGACTGCAGCGCGCTCATCCAGGCGCCCGAGCGCTTCGACTGGCGGGCGAAATAGTCGGCAAGGAACAGCCCGCGCTTGCTGCCGTCGGCGTTGAACACCTCGAACACCCTGGCGTCGGGATGCCAGCCAGGAATGCCGGACACCTCCTTGAAGATGATGCCGAACAGCCTGGTCGCAACGTCGAAGCAGGCATCGATGATCTTTTCGAGCTGGAGATAGGGCTTCAACTCAGCCTCGTCGAAGGCGTATTTCTCGGCCCGCAGCTTCTCCTGGTAGAAACGCCAGTCCCAGGCGGCGAGCTTGTCGTTGCTGCCGGCGCTTGCTGCCAGCCGCTGCAGCTCTGCCTCGTCGGCGGCAGCCTTCTCGCGCGCCTTGTTCCACACCGGTTCGAGCAGCTCCATCACCGCCTTTGGCGTCTTGGCCATGGTGTCGTCGAGCTTCAGCGCTGCGTAGCTGCCATAGCCGAGCAGCCTGGCCTTTTCGGCGCGCAGGCTCAGCGTGTCGCGCACGACGCTCGCATTGTCGGTCTCGCCACCAGTCTCGCCACGTCCGGCAAACGCCTTGAACGCCTTTTCGCGCAAGTCTCGGCGCTCGGAGAATGTCGTGAACGGCTCATAGATCGAGCGCGACAGGGTTACAGCATACTTGCCCTTCTGTCCGCGCGTCTCGGCCGCCTGGGCCATCGCCCCGCGCACGAATTCCGGCAGGCCGTCGAGATCGCCCTCGTCGAGGAACAGCACCCATTCTTTTTCGTCGGCAAGCACGTTCTGGCCGAACCTGGCACCGAGCGAAGCAAGCTCCTCCTGGATGTCGGCAAGTCGCCTCTTGCCTTCGGGCTCGAGCCTGGCACCCGAACGGACGAAGCCCTTCCAGGTCTTTTCCAGCACCCTCAGCGTCTCGGGGTCGAGGCCGAGCGAGTCGCGTCGGGAGTAGAGGTCATTTATACGTGCAAACAACTTGTCGTTCATCGAGATCGCCGAGAAATGGCGGGCCATCTTCGGCGAAATCTCGCGTTCCATCGCCTGGATCGCATCGTTGGTGTGGGCGCCGGCACGGCACCAGAAGATCGACGATACGCGGTCGAGCGGCTGGCCCGCCAGTTCCAGCGCCTCGAGCGTGTTGGCAACCGTCGCCTGCTCCGCATTGGCGGCAATCGCCTCGACCTCGGCGGCATGCGCGGCAAGGGCGGCATCGAACACCGGACCGAAATCGCTGTCTTCGATCCTGGTGAAATCCGGCAGGCCAAGCGGCCCGGCCCAATGGGTCAGCGGATGACGCGCGAGATCGATGTTCTGGCTGGCGGACATGGATGGCTTCCTCGATTGGCATTCAGTGCGGACAAGCCTCGATGTAGGGCCGGACCGGAAGCTGCGCAACCGCATTGACTCGTCGCCCACGGTAAACTAAGTAAGCCATATAATAAGGATTACTTACTAATATGCCTGCAACCTCCGAAACCGACACGTTTGGCTTCATCGTCAACGATCTGTCGCGCATCATCCGCGCCGAGATGGACCGCCGCACCACGCAGGCCGGCCTCGGCCTGACCACCGGCGAAGGCCGCGCGCTGCTCAACGTCAGCCGCACCGGCCCTATCAGGCAGACGGCATTGGCCGAGCGCCTGGGCGTCGAGGCGATGACACTGAGCGGTCTCGTCGACCGGCTCGAAGCAAAAGGTTTTGTCGAGCGCCAGCCCGATCCGGCCGATCGCCGCGCCAAGCTGGTCACCCTCACCGAAGTCGGTTCGATCGTCGTCAAGCAAATCGAGCCCATCGCCGCGGCGATCCGCAGCGAGGCCGCCCTTGGCATCGATCCCGACGACTGGCAGCGCCTTCTCGTTTCGCTGCGGGCAGCCCGCACCAACCTGCTCGCCAATCGTGCCGAAGCGCTTTCGGGCGAGGACGCGGCGGCATGAACATGCGCTCCGACATAAACCCGGCGATCGATCTCGTCGAAACCGCGCCGATCATGAGCGAACGTAGGGTCTCGCTGATTGGCGGCCTGATGGTTGCGATCGGCCCGATCTCGCTGGCGCTTTTCACCCCTGCCATGCCCGAGATCGTCCAGGCCTTCGGCACCACCGAAGCCGCGGTCAAGATGACGCTGTCGCTCTATTTCGGCGGCTTCGCCTTCGCCCAGCTGGTCTGCGGACCGCTCTCCGACGGCTTCGGCCGCCGCCCGATCACGCTCGTCTTCATGGCGATCTATCTTGCCGCAAGCGTACTGGCGCTGATGGCGCCCAACATCGAAACGCTGGTTGTGGCGCGCTTCCTCCAGGGCGTCGGTGCCGCCGTCGGCGTCTCGGTGGCGCGCGCTGTCGTTCGCGACGTCTTCACCCATGAACGCTCGGCCCGCATCATGAACATGATCGGCATCCTGCTGGCGCTCGGCCCGGCCATCGCCCCCACCCTCGGCGGCCTGACCATGGAATTCTTCGGCTGGCACGCCATCTTCGTCGTGATGGTGCTGCTCGGCATCGTGGTCATGCTGGTCGCGATCTTTGCCTTGCGTGAAACGGTGACGCGCGACCTCAGCCGCATCCGGCCGGCAGCACTCGTCACCTCCTACGGCTCGCTGTTTCGCAGCCCCTACTTCATCCTGTGCTGCCTGGTCATCGCCGGCACCACGGGCGCGATCTACACCCAGGCCACGGTGCTGGCCTTCATCCTGATGGAGCGCGTCGGCCTCACGCCCACCCAGTTCGGCGTCGGCATGCTGATGCAGACCGCCAACTTCATGGCTGGCGCAATCGTCATGCGCATCTTCATGAAGCGCTACGGCGCCGCGCGGATGGTACCGGTCGGCCTGGTTTTCGTGGCCATCGGCTCGGTCGCCATGGCCTTCCTGCTCAGGACCTATGAGCCCAGCTTCCTGCTCGTCATGGTTCCGGTCGGCATCTACGCCTTCGGCATCGCCATGATCTCGCCGGCGATGATGACGGCGGCGATGGCGCCTTTCCCGGAAAATGCCGGGGCTGCATCGGCCATGATGGGCTTTTTCCAGATGGGCGCTGGCATGGTCGGCGGCGCGGCTGCGGCATTGATGGGCGACCCGGTCAACGCGCTCGCCACCGTCATCCCGATCATGGGCCTGATAGCCATCGTCTCATGGCTGGTCTGGCGCCGGCTGCCGGAACCATCGTTGATGACGCGCCTGACACAGGCCTAGAAGCCGTCGCAGTTCTCGCCGATCGTCATCTGCGTGTTGGCGACGATCACCCCAGCCTTGGTGGTGAAAGTCTCGCGCGTCGTCATGTCATTGTTGGGAAAGTCGTAGCAGGTCCGCACCACGACCGTTTCGCCCATTTCCGTCTCGATCTTGTGGCGGATCTTGGCGCCCTTCACCGCACTCTGCCACTCGTCCATCGAGGCGATGAACTCGGCCTTGCTCTGGGTCACCCCGATGTCGTCGAGCCGTATCGTCGCGTTGTCGTCCAGCAATTGCGAAAGCGCTGCCCCGTCCGCTTTGAGCAGCGCCGCATACCAGCGGTCGACAATGCTTTCCTGCGCAACGGCACTGACAGTCGCCAGCAGCGCCAGGACCACCGCCATCGTACGAATGGGCATCATCGCACGCCTCCCTCTCGGACAGAGGCATTAAACCCAGATCGCGACAGGAATACCATTGATATCGCGCCCCGGCGGCAACGGAAAACTCGTGGTTTCTCCGCGGCCGTGCCGCTCGGCGATCAGCATCATCGCACAGGCGTCGAGGAAATCGTCCGCAGCCGCGCCGCGCGGCGGCGGCTGGTCGAGGAAGCTGCGGTCATGGCCCACGCGCGCCAGCAGCATCTTCCGCTCCTCCATGCCATCAGGATTGACGCGGCCTTTGATCTTCTTCGGCAGGCTCATCGCCTGCCCGCCATTCAGTCGCCAGAACGCCACTTCGGGATGCGATTCGATCACCCGTTCGCGCAATTCGGGCCGCGCCATCATCAGCGCGTCGATCTCGCGGATCTTGGCAAAGATGCCGAAGGCCTGGATCGACACGCCGCGCGGCGGCTCCGACGTCCGCATCGCCACCTCGCACGACCGCCGATGCGCCGCGTACCAGGTCTCAAGGTCGGTGAAGTCAGCCGTCTCGGCGTGAACCGCCGCCCGTGATGGGATCGAAAACACACTCGATTGCCGCTGCCCGAGCAATGGCCGCACCAGTGCTTCCGGCCCACGTCCGCCCTTGGTCGTGAAGTCGGGCAGGCCGATCGGCATGTCGACCGCCACCACCGCATCGTCAGGCATCGCCGCCAGCAAGTCCGCGAAGCTGCCGAAGACCTGGGCCTTAGTCCCGGCGTTGCGGATCACGGCGATCCAGCCAGCCTTGCAGCCATCGACACCGGCAATCGTCACGCCCCGGAATCCTGACCGGGTTTTCGGCTCCTCGAGGGATGGATAAGCGTGCGCAGCTCGACCATCGCCATCGGGTGCGACAGGCTCTGTGCGTCCGTTTCGAGCTGCAACTCGTCGCCGCCGCGCTTGGAGGTGCGCGCCAGGATCTCGTAGACCGCAGCCGTGGTCGACTGCAGCGCCTTGGCCGGCGTGTGGCCGGCGAGCAGTCGCGCTAGGAAGACCGCAGCACTGAGATCGCCGAGCCCGTTCGGCGGCCGCTCGACCGTTCGATGTTCGGCCAGCAGCGCCTGCGTCTGGGTAACCAGCAGATTGCCTGTGCCATTGGCCATCATCGCAGGTGCCGAGGTCACCAGCATCGTCGCCGGCCCGAGCCCGAGCGCTGCCGCCATGGTCGAGCGCATGTCGTCGGCCTTGGCGCCCGACAGCCACTCCAGCTCATAACGATTTGGCGTGGCGATATCGGCCAGGGGCAGCAACCGGTCACGGATGCCGACAGCCAGCGCCTCGGCAACGTAGAGTCCGCCGGAATCGCCGATCACAGGGTCGCAGACGTAAAGCGCCTTCGGGTTCTTCGCCTTCACCGTCTCGACCAGTGAGGCCACGGCCTCGACCTGGCCGGCTTCGCCAAGATAACCCGACAGCACCGCCGCGACTTCCCCCAGCCATGGCGCCCGCTCGAGATCGGCCATGAAGGCGGCGAACTGTTCGGTCGGCGGCACGATGCGTGTCGCGCGGCCATGGCCGGGATGCCACGGCAGCATCACCGTCGGCACGGCCCAGACCGGGTGGCCAAGTGTCTCCAGCGCGAACACCGCGGCGCGATTGCCGACCGAACCGCGCGCGACATGGCTCGACACGACGATGACCGCGCGTGGCGCGCCGGGCTGTCCAATGCTCATCAGGATTTTACCACCGCTATGTAAGACAAGAACCAGAAGAAAAGCGCGATGGCCAGCACGGCGCCCAGCAGAATGAGCAGGCCATTGGCCGTCTCGCCCTTTTCTTCAGAAGCATATTTGTGGCGGGCGACAAACGAACGGCCTCCATGGTCGCTCTCACGCGACAGCCGTTCGAGGATGCGCCGAGACTCCGCTGGCCCCTCGTCCTCACTGCCCGTCACCACTATCCGCCTCGAACGAGATAATTGATCAGCCACAGGAGCAGGCCGACGGTCAGAACAAAGCCGAGGATGCGGCCGATGCGCGTGCCGATATGCTCGATCGGGTCGGCCTTGTCGACGTCGGCGGCGGCAAGGTGATTGCGCATCTTGTCTGTCTTGCGCGACACGAAGGAAGCGCCGCCCGGCTCGCTCTCACGCGCAATGCGGTCGAGGATGCGGCGTGATTCCTTTTCGCTGTCGCTGTCTCTTGGCGACGCCATCGTCACATTTCTCCCGGCATCAGCGCCAAATCAAACGCCGGTTTTCTCCGGCTATGTTTGTGATAATGCTGTCGCATCAGTTGCTTTGTCGAGGACAATCAGATGCGCATGCAAGCTTCGCCGGCACTTCCTGCTTTCCGCCTGTTCCCGGCCTTCGTCTTCCTGGCGATTGTCGTGCCGTTGCTTTCGGCCTGCGGCTACAACACCATCCCGACGCAGGAAGAGCAGGCCAAGGCGGCATGGAGCGAAGTGCTGAACCAGTACCAGCGCCGCGCCGACCTCATCCCCAACCTTGTCGAGACGGTGAAGGGTTATGCCTCGCACGAAAAGGAGACGCTCGAAAGCGTCGTCGAGGCTCGCGCGAAGGCAACCCAGGTAACCGTGACACCCGAAACGCTGACCGACCCCAACGCCTTCAAGGCATTCCAGGACAATCAGGCGGGCCTGACCAGCGCGCTGTCACGCCTGCTCGCCGTCGTCGAGAACTACCCCGACCTCAAGGCCAACCAGAACTTCCTCGCCCTGCAGGCCCAGCTCGAAGGTACCGAGAACCGCATCGCGGTCGCCCGCCGCGACTACATCGAGACCGTTCGTGTCTACAACACCTCGCTTAAGACCTTCCCCGCCATGATCTGGAACTCGCTGTGGTTCCGCAACCAGCCGTTCCAGAACTTCACCGTCGCCGAAGACAAGCTCGAGGCGCCCAAGGTGAATTTCGGCACCAGCCAGGGCGGGTGAGGACGATAAGCACCGCTGAACCTCTCCGGTAAAGTTGCAGAATGACCTTGAGCGCGGGCGCCTGGACACCCCCCTCTGGCCCTGAGGTTGTCGAAGGGCCGGCCATCTCCCCCGCAAGGGGGGAGATCAGCTGGACGCACGGCCTGCATTCATCGCGAACATTGAACGTCCAGCACCAAGGCCGACGCTGCCATTCTCCCCCCATGCGGGGGAGATGGCCGGCAGGCCAGAGGGGGGTGCTCAAGCGCTTCCTGACGGTCATCAGTGCAGTCCTGCTGCTTCTGTCACTCCCCTTCGCCGCCTTCGCCGCCGAACTGCCCGCCCTCACCGGCCGCGTCGTCGACAATGCCGGCATCATCGACGCCACCACCGAGGCCGAGTTGGTGCAGAAGCTTGCAGCGTTCGAGCAGAAATCCTCCGACCAGATCGTCGTCGCTACCATCCCGAGCCTCGACGGCGAGGAGATCGAACCCTACGCCAACCGCCTGTTCCGCGCCTGGAAGCTCGGTCAGGCTGGCGAGGACAATGGCGTGCTGCTGATCGTTGCGCCCAACGACCGGCGCATGCGCATCGAAGTTGGCTACGGCCTCGAAGGTGTGCTCACCGACCTGCACACCAAGCTGATCATCGAAAACACCATGGTGCCGGCCTTCCGTGCCGGCGATTTTTCGGGCGGCATCTCCAGGGCAGTCGACGACATCGTCATGGTCGTGGAGGGCGAAGGCGCCGAGCTCGAGGCACGCGCCAAGCGCAACGAGCAGACCGGCGTCTCCGGCTGGAGCGAAGACGACATCATCTTTTTCGTCTTCATAGCGCTTTGGGCGACGCTTTTTTTCGGCGGCATGGCCATGGCCGTCCTGCCGCGCATCTATGGCCGCAAGCTCGGACCCGGCCGCTACGAGTGGCTGGGCATGACCTTCAACTACAACCAGCGCTCTGGCTCGTCATCATCGGGCGGCGGCTGGTCCTCGGGTGGCGGCGGCGGAGGCTGGTCGTCGGGCGGAGGCGGCGGCGGTGGCTTCTCCGGCGGCGGTGGCTCGTCGGGCGGCGGCGGCTCTTCAGGAAGCTGGTAGGACGACATGACCCAAACCACGCTCAACGCCGGCGACCACGAACGCATCGCTGCAGCAATCCGTACCGCCGAAGCCGAAACATCAGGCGAGATCTACTGCGTCGTCGCCCACCGCAGCGACGGCTACTTCTTCGCAGCCGCCTTTGCCGTCATGACAGGCATCCTGCTGGTCAGCCTCACTGCTGCCTTCGCGCTTGAATACTGGTGGGTCGCGGTCAGGCTGCCGCATTTCGTCATCGTCCAGCTACTCGCCGTTGCGGCGGCCTGCGCCTTGCTGTGGTGGATGCCCGGATTGCGTATCTGGCTGGTGCCGCGCAACCTGCTCTACCGCGCAGCGCATGACAATGCGCTCAGGCAGTTCTATGCCCGCAACGTTCACCTGACGACGGCGCGCACCGGCGTGCTGATCTTCGTGTCCCTGGCCGAACGTTATGCCGAAGTCGTCGCCGATGCCGGCATCGACGCCAAGGTGCCGCAGGACAAATGGGACGGCATTGTTGCCGACCTGATCCGCCATGCCGGCGAAAACCGCCTTGCCGACGGCTTCGTCGCTGCTATCTCGACTGTCGGCAGCCTGCTCTCGGCGCATTTCCCGGTGTCCGAGCACGATGCCAACGAACTCGACGACCACTTGGTCGAAATCTAGCTCGGGCATCTCCCGGTGAGTCCATTTGGACACACTGCGTCCAGATCTTCATTCCCGATCATGTGAAAGGCCAGCGGCTACGTTCGCGGACACTTTGCAACGGTCGCGACCCGGTTTATGGTTAAAAAACTATGAACACGCTGACGATAGACATCAGGAAAGCCGAACCCCGCGATGCCGATGCCATCGCCGAGGTTCATCACGAGGCTTGGCGCGGTGCCTACTCCGGCATCATCCCGCATCGCGCCCTGACCACCATGATCAACCGCCGCGGCGGCGAGTGGTGGGCCAATGCCATCCGCCGCGCCGCGACGGTGCTGGTCATCGAGATCGGCGGCAAGATCGCCGGCTATGCCACGCTCGGCCGCAACCGCGCCCGCGAACTCAAGCAGCAGGGCGAGATCTACGAGCTTTACCTGCGCCCCGAATGCCAGGGCATCGGTCTCGGCAGCCGGCTGTTCGCCGCCGCCCGACAGCGCCTCGCCGACCACGGCCTCAAGGGCATGGTGGTCTGGGCGCTCGAGGAGAACGACAACGCGCTGGCCTTCTATTCCGGTGCCGGCGGCCGCGACATCGCCGAAGGCGTCGAGGTTTTCGACCACAAGGCGCTGAAGAAAGTCGCTTTCGTCTGGGAGTGATCCGGAAAGCAAGCCTTTCGTCGCAGTCTTCGGACATCAATATTGCATTGCACACGCGGCCCAAGGCGTTTATCGGGAGGCACCTTTAATTCTGGAGCTTCCCCATGCGCATCGATGCGATTTCGATCGGCAAGAATCCGCCTGAAGACGTCAACGTGATCGTCGAAGTGCCTGTCGGCGGCCAGCCGATCAAGTACGAGATGGACAAGGAAGCCGGCACGCTCGTCGTCGACCGCTTCCTCTACACCCCTATGCACTATCCGGGTAACTACGGCTTCGTGCCGCACACGCTCTCCGGCGATGGCGATCCGATCGACGTTCTGGTCTGCAACACCCGCCAGCTCATCCCCGGCTGCGTCATCAATGTGCGCCCGATCGGCGTGCTGGTCATGGAAGACAATGCCGGCCAGGATGAAAAAGTCATCGCAGTGCCGTCGCCCAAGCTGACCCGCCGCTACGAAAACGTCTTCAACCACACCGACCTGCCCGAGATCACCCTGCAGCAGATCGAGCATTTCTTTGGTCACTACAAGGATCTCGAGCCCGGCAAGTGGGTCAAGATCGGCGGCTGGCACGATGCCGCCTATGCCAAGAAGATGATCGTCGAGGCGATCGATCGCGCCAAGGCCCTCAAGGCCTAAGGCATTCGGTCAGCATAGCCTGGTGAATACGGGGCGCGGTTCGGCATTGCCGGCCGCGCCCTAATTCTTTGTCTTGCCTTCCGAGTAGAACACCGGCATCGGGTCGCCGACCATCACCCTCTCGTCCGAGCCGCAGGCAAAGTCCCGCACCTGCGCGTCGGCGATCTTGCGCGCCAGTTCGTTGGCCTTCGGCTCGCCGGTCGCCAGCACCAGCGCGACCACGCAGCCATCCGCCTTGCCCGGCTGCCCGACCTTCGCCACCACCAGCACCTCGATTTCCTTGTCCCCCTCGCTGGGATCCGCCTGCACGTACCAACGGCGGATGGTGGCGAACGGGATCACCTTGCCGTCATGGCTCGAAATGCGCCATTCGGCCTTGCCGGCATTTCGGTTGAACGTCTCGAAGCTCTGCCAAGGGATGTCGATGAAACCCGCGGGCGGAAAACCGTAGAACACGGATTCCCTGAGATCGGCTGAAAACACCAGCACCGGATAGCCCCGATATCCCGGGCAGACCATGTTGGCGTAATCGCCGTCATCGGCGCCAGCCTTGTCGAAGGTGACGCAGTCCACCTCGGTATTGGTCTCGACATAGACGCTCGAGATCTCTTCCGCCACGGCCTGGTGCAACGGCATGGCAAGCGCCAGTGCCAAGACAAGCTTCCGCATTCAGGGCCTCCCCTCCAAATCGGCGATGCGCGCAACATCCTGCGCGCATGCAACCGGAGTATGTCGCGCCCGAGCCGCGCAATCCAGAGCGCGCTCAGCGCCTGGCAAGCTCCGCCATCAGCTTGGCCAGTTCACCAGTGTTGCCTGTGATACGGATGGTCTTCAGCCGCGACGTTGCACCTGCGACCACTTTTATGGATTTTTTGGGAAAGCCAAACTCAGCGGCGAGCAGCTTTTCCAGCGCCGCGTTGGCCTCGCCTTTTTCAGGCACGGCGCGCACCCGCGCTGCGAGGTGGCAACGTCCGTCAGCCGTCTGCTCGACGCCTTCGACCGCATCCTTCGACGATTTCGGCGTCAGCCTGGCGAACAGATCGACGCCGTCCTCACGGAGGCGAAAGCAACCGGACAAGCCGGTCAGAGCACCATCGGCGCGATAGTGGTCGCGATGAACTGGCGGATGAAGAACAGGATGAGCAAAAGGACGATCGGCGAGATGTCGATGCCGCCGAGATCGGGCATGAATCGGCGGATCGGCTTGAGCGCCGGCTCGGTCAGCCTGTACAGCATGTTGCCGATGGTACCGACGACCTGGTTGCGCGGGTTGACCACGTTGAAGGCATAGAGCCAGGAGAAGATCGCCGAGGCGATGATGATCCACCAGTACAGGTCTAGGGCCAGAACGATCGTCTGAATGAGGGCGAGCATGCCGTTCTCCAATGAATTGCCGACATTTAGCCATTGCACGCCTGAGCGGCAAGCCCCGCGTGGCCTAACCAGCGCCTTCCGCCATTCTGGCCGCCCTTGCAGATACCCATCGGTGCAGGGTTTCTTCCTCCTCGCAGCCCCGTTTCGTCTGCGGACTGCGCTCTATCGCCTCTTCGATCACCTACCTGACACATCAGTGCGGCCACGGCGCAGGCGATATCGCCCCTACGTCAACTGCTCGCTTGACAGACGCTGCGCGCCGCCAATAAATGCGCCCATCCGCTGGACGGGGCTGTAGCTCAGCTGGGAGAGCGCGTCGTTCGCAATGACGAGGTCAGGAGTTCGATCCTCCTCAGCTCCACCAGCGGAATATCTCATCACTTTGCGATTGAGTTCTAAGTCCTAGCTTTGGTCGTGCTGCAGCCTTCGTTCCAGAGACCGACTGTAGCGCGAAATGAAGAAACAGAACGCGACATAGATCAGGGCGACGAAGATGTAGCCCTCAAGCGCGAAGCTGCGCCATTGCGGGTCGCCCAGCGCCTGCTTGGTGGCAAGCAGCAGGTCGGTGAGACCGACGATGCCGACAAGCGACGTGTCCTTGAACAGGCCGATGAACAGGTTGGCGATGGCCGGGATGGCATGGCGCAGCGCCTGCGGCACGACGACCAGCAGCGAGGTTTGCCAATAAGTCAGGCCGAGCGCTTCCGCCGCCTGCTCCTGGCCTTCGGGGACGGCCTGGAGACCGCCGCGGATGGCTTCGGCGAGATAGGCGGCGCTGAACAGCGTGATCGCGGCGAGCGCGCGCAGCAGCGCATCGACCTGGACCTTGCCGGGCAAAAACAGCGGAATCATGAACGAGGCCATGAACAGCACGGTGACGAGCGGGACGCCGCGCACCATCTCGATGAAGGCGACGCAGATCGACTTGACGACGCGCAGGCGAGAACGCCGGCCAAGCGCCAGCACGACAGCGAGCGGGAATGCGCCGACCATTCCGCCGAGCGCGAGGAAGACAGTCAGCGGCAGGCCACCCCACAGGTCGGTGGGCACATATTCGAGGCCAAGCGCGCCGCCGCGCATGAGCACGATGATGGCGGTGACGCCTATGGCCCAGCCGGCGACGACGGTGCGCCAGCCAAAGCGCAGCGAGCAGCTGGCAAGCACCAGCATGATGGCGAGTGCCAAGGCAGCGAGCGGGCGCCATTGCTCGGCATATGGGTAGCGGCCAAACAGGATCAGCCGGTACTTTTCGTGGACGAATGACCAACAGGCACCGCCATTGGCGCGGCAGACATCGGGAGCGGCGGCGACCCATGTCGCATCGATCAAGGCCCAGCGCAGCAGCGGTGGGACATAGATGACGAATGCGGCGACCATCGCCAGCGTCAGCAGCGAGTTGCCGACGGAGCCGAACAGGCGCTGGCGCAGTTTCGGAACGGCTGCGCTCATTTCATCCCCACCAGCGCGACACGCGCATTGTACCAGTTCATGAACGCCGAGATCGACAGGCTCATGGTCAGGTAGACCGCCATAAGGATGGCGATGACCTCGATGGCCTGGCCGGTCTGGTTGATGATCGTATTGCCGATCGACATCAGGTCGGGATAGCCGATGGCGATGGCCAGCGAGGTGTTCTTGGCCAGGTTGAGATACTGGCTGGCCAATGGCGGCACCGCGACTTTCAGCGCCTGCGGGATGATGACCAGACGCAAGGTGTGGGCGCGGCTGAGGCCAAGCGAAGCTGCAGCCTCCGACTGGCTCTTGCTCACAGACATGATGCCGGCACGCAGGATCTCGGCAATGAAAGCGGCGTTGTAGAGCGACAGTCCAATCAGCAGCGCGGTCAGTTCCGGCGTCACCAGTCCGCCGCCGGAAAAGCCGAAGCGTGTCGGCTCAGGCACGTCGAAAGGCGTGGTAGCGGCGAGGAACAGCAGGGCGGCAAGCGCGGGGCCAAGAAGCAGCACCGCACGCGGCCACAACAGCGCGGGCGCGCCGGTCAGGTCGGCGCGGCGGCGCGACCAGAAGACGTAGGCAATGGCGGCGACAGCACCGGCAATCAGCGCGCCAAGGACGAGGCCCGCGCCCGCATGCAGGATGGGAAAATGCAGGCCGCTCTTGGCGAGATACAGGCCCGGCAGAAGCTGTGGCGCGGCAGAGGCGGCCGGAAGCATCTGGGTCAGCACCGCATACCAGACATAAAGCTGGAGCAGCAGCGGCACGTTGCGGACGAGCTCGACATAGGTTGTGGCCAGCGGCTTGACGAGCGGGTTGCGCGACAGCGAGGCAACACCGACGATGGTGCCGACGATGGTCGACAAGATGATGCCAAGGATAGCGACGACCAGCGTGTTGAGCAGGCCGACGAGCAGAGCCTTGGCGAAGGTGGAGCTGGCGCTGTAGGGAATGAAGCTCTGGCCGATTTCAAAGCCGGAGGCCTGCCAGAGGAAGCCGAAGCCGGTGCGGATCGAGCGTTCTTCGAGATTGCCGATCAGGTTGATGGCAAGGAATGCGATGATGCCCGCGACGAGCGCCAGCACCATGGCCTGGCTAGCGACAGCGCGAAAGGCCGGATCGCTCCAGCCTCCCGCCAAACGCATTGATTGAGATGCGCCCGTCATCGTCTCATCGCACGGGAAGGGCGTACATCTGGCCACCCTGCGTCCACAGGGCATTGGCGCTCCGCTCCATGCGCAGCGGGGTCTTGGGGCCGACATTGCGCTCGAAGATCTCGCCGTAGTTCCCGCCACGCTTGATGGCGCGATAGGCCCAGCCGGCGTCGAGACCGAGCTTTTCGCCCATGTCGCCGGAAGTGCCGAGCAGGCGCTGGATGGTCGGGTCCTGGCTGTCCTTCATCTGGTCGACATTAGCCTGGGTGATGCCCTTTTCCTCGGCCTCGATCAGCGCCATCAGCGTCCACTTGGCAACTGTGTACCAGTCGAGATCGTTGCGGCCGACGACGGGACCGAGCGGTTCCTTGGAGATCATCTCGGGCAGGATTACCCATTCGTCGGGGTTCGGCGCGTCGGACGCGCGAACCGACGACAGGTAGGACATGTCGGCCGAGAAAGCCTGGCAGCGGCCGGAGAAGAAGGCGGCGCGCGCTTCGTTCTGCGATTCAAAGACCACAGGGGTGAACTTCTTGCCGTTGGCGCGGAAGTAGTCGGCGAGATTGAGCTCGCTGGTGGTGCCAGTGGCGGTGCAGATGGAGGCGCCGTCGAGGTCGAGCGCGCTCTTCAGGTCGAGCGACTTGGGCACCAGGAAGCCCTGGCCGTCATAGAAATAGACGCCGGCGTAGAGCAGGCCGAGCGAAGCGTCGCGGGTCAGCGTCCAGGTGGCGACGGTTGTCAGCATGTCGACTTCGCCCGACTGCAGGGCAGTGAAGCGCTGCTGGGGGCTGAGCGGCACGAACTTTTCCTTGGCGGCGTCGCCAAGCACCGCTGCCGAGACGGCGCGGCAGAAATCGGTGGTCAGGCCGGTCCACTGGCCCGAGCTGTCGGCGATCGAGAAGCCGCCGATGCCGGTGGAAACACCACAGACGACTTCACCGCGCTGGCGGATGGCGTCGATGGTGGCGCCTGCATGGGCAGGCGCGCTTGCGCCGGCTGCGGCTGCCACAAGCATCGCACCGGCCAGGCCGTTCTTGAGTAGATTGCTCATTGGATATCCCTCCCTAGATACTCCGCCCGGCCGTGGCCGTGATGGCCATGACGTGCGGAAAGTTGCTGCCGGCCCCCTGGACGGCAAGATCCGGTTCGACCGGTATCGGAACGGCGCACCGCTTGAGGCGCGCCGGACTTTCAGGTGACGGCGCGGCGCCTGTTGAAGCGCTCCTCGCGCCAACTGCCCG
>JAESFK010000555.1_pt1 | contig 17461 bp, 17 predicted proteins | sample 9269391 | NCBI WGS metagenome assembly JAESFK01 (sample SAMN14506231, study PRJNA617097) | algae metagenome | isolation source: Drouetiella hepatica UHER 2000/2452 and co-occurring heterotrophs from... | place: Slovakia: Slovak Paradise National Park, Hrabusice, Kosice Region | collected 2000-01-01
GCGCGACGATCGAGAAGGTCATGGGTTACTCCGCTGCCGTCGTGAGGGTGGCCATGAAGGCTTCCTGCCCCGGCGCATTGCGCGGATTGCGCGCGCGTTCGGCATAGTAGGCCTCGTATTGCTTGTAGACCGTCCAAACGCGCCGCAGCTCGTCGACCGCCTTGTCGTGCAGGTCGACGCGCAGATCGATGTCGGGATGGATATAGCGCGAGGAGACCTGAAGCGCCGCCGAGCGCTCGGTCCGGTGTGCCGTCGCGCTGCCCTGCCCGCCCGCGTCGCGACCATACTCGAGGGCGAGAAGCAGCCGGTGCTCGAGGTCTGCGTCCGGCTCGGCGAGGAAGCCCTTGGCGATCGCCTCCACGACGTGCGGGCCGCGCAAGCCGTTGCCGGTGGCGATGTAGTTCGGACCGGTCATCTCGCCCGCCCACCCGCGAACGTTGGCGCCGGTATAGGCCGACACCGCGCCGGTGCGATCGATCACGCCAATCTGGCGATAGCTGTGATAGGCGTCATTGGCCTTGAGATGCTCGAGCACCGCCGGGGCGCCCAGGCCCTGCGACAGCAGGCGGAGCGCGGTCGCGTTGTTGTTCTCGTTGGCGTTGGCTTGGCTGACCGTGACGCCGGCATTCGATTTCGTCGAATGGGCATAGCGGCCCACCGTGATCGAGAAGGTGGCGATGCCGATGCCGACCCGGTCGGTCTTCGCGCAGCGTCCGAGGATGGTGTAGGTCATGCCTTCTCCTTGATACGCGCGGCGTCGAGTTGCTTCACGAAGACGTCCTGCGGAATCGCCTTCGACGGATCGGCGTCGCGGCCGCGATAGAATTCCTCGTACAGCTTGAATTCCTCGAGCACGCGCCGGAGTTCCCCGACGGCGGTCTCGTGCACATCGACGCGCACATCGATGTCGGGATAGTCGCGGCGATCGACGACCTTGATCGCAGCCGAGCGCTCGGCGCGGTGCGCGTCGGCCGGGCCCTGGCCGCCGGCATCGCGACCGCCCTCGATGGCGCGCATCAGACGATATTCCAGCGCATCGCCCGGACGCTCGAGGAACCCCGCGATCATGCCATCGAGCACCTGCAGGCCGAGCAGGCCGTTTCCGAAAGCCACGCAATCGGCCGCCTCCTTGTGGCCCGCCCAGCCGCGGCAACCGGGACCGGTATGCGCGGCGACCTTGCCGTCACGGTCCATGATCGCGACCTGGCGAAAGCCGTGCTCCGTATCGTTGCCCGCCAGGATCTCCATCACACGCGCGGGCCCGTAGCCCTGCGCCAGCAGCTTGATGCCGAGCGGATCGTTGGTCCGGTTGGGGAACGCCTGGGTCTTGCAGACACCGACATTGGCCGCGACACCCTCGCAGCGGCCGCCGACCGCCAGTGAATAGGTCGCGATGCCGAGGCCCAGCCGGCCCGTGCGGCCACAGCGTCCGATCACGGAGAACGTCATCGCGCAGCCTCCTGCTTCCGGGCCAGCGCCTGGACGAAGGCGTATTGTGGCATCGCCTCCTTCGGATTCCTCGACCGCTCCCTGTAGTAGCCGCGATAGAGTTCGTACTCCTCGAAAGCGCGGCGCAGTTCCTCGACCGCCGTGTCGTGCAGGTCCACCCGCAGGTCGAGCTCGGCGTGGTCGTAGTCGCCGTAGACCATCACCGCGGCGGAGCGTTCCGGCAAATGACCGTCGTTGCCCGCCTGCCCGCCGGCATCGCGACCGGCTTCGATCGCGGCCAGCAGCCGGCGCTCGAACGACAGCTCGATCGAACTCTCATAGGCAACCGCCATGGCATCGACCACCGGCTCGCCGGACAGCACATTGCCCATGGCGACATAGCCGTCGCCAATCACATGCCCCGCCCACCCGCGATTCTTCGCGCCGCTGTAGGCCGCGACCCGGCCGAGGCGATCGATCACCGCGATCTGGCGGAAGGCATGGTTGGGATCGTTGACCTTCAGTTCATCGAGAACGTGCTCGGGCGAGTAGCCCTGCGCCAGCAGTCGGAGCGCCAGCGGATTGTTGCCCTGGTTGACGAAGGCCTGGCTCATGGTCGCGCCGGTGTTGCCGCGCAGCCCGTTGCAATAGAGCCCCACGCAGATCGAATAGGTCGCGATGCCGATGCCCACCTGGCCGCTCTTCGGACAGCGGGCGAGGAGTGTGTAGGTCATGTGCGTTTGTCTCCCGCCGATCTCTGGGGCGATCCCTTGGCCGCCGCACGCACGGAGCGTGCCGAACCGCCGGCCGCGGCCTCGCGCTTCAACGGCGCATAGGCGAGGTCGTGCAGGTCCTGGAACTCGCCTTGCAGAAAACGCAGGAACTCTTCCGCCGCCAGCGGCAACTGTCGCGCCGAATGCACGATCGCGTCGATGCTCGCGTTGTTCACCAGCCGGTCGCGGATCGGCACGGCGACGAGTTCACCCGAGCGCAGATTGTCCCAGGCCGACAGGCGCGAGAGAAAGGTAATGCCATGATTCACCTTCACGAATTCGACCCTGAGCTGGAACGAATTGGTGTCGAGCGACGGTGCAATATGGATACCGGCAGCCTTGCACGCGACGTCGATCAGGATCCTGCTGCCGGTATGCTTCATCGGCGACGCGATCGGATAGGCGGCGCAATCGGCCAGCGAGACACGCGGGCGGCCGGCCAGGGGATGATCTGCCGCCATCACCGCGACCAGGGGCTCCCGCATCTTGAACACCGTCTCCAGCTCGGCCTCGGCCGGCGGATAGAAGGCGAGACCGATATCGGTGCGGCCCTCGCGAACGGCCGCCACCACCTGGTCGGAGCCGTCGATCGTGATTTCGAACTGAATGCCGGGATAGCGCCCGCTGAAACGCGCCACGGCGCGTGGCAGCAGGTGCGGTACCAGCGCCTCGATCGACCGTATGCTGACCGTGCCACGGCGCAGCCCCTTCAGCGCATCTATTTCCGAGCGGACACGCTCCAACTGGCGCAGGTTGATCTGGGCGTGGCGCAGGAAGATCTCCCCTGCCGAGGTCAGTTCGACGCCGCGCGCATGACGATGGAACAGCGGAACGCCAAACTCCTCCTCGAGCTTCTGGACCTGTCGACTGAGCGCAGACTGGGCAATGTGCAGCTCCTCCGCCGCCTCGCGAATCGATCCGTGCCGCGCAATCGCTGAAAAATAGCGCAAAGACTGGTTGATCATTTCATGGACTCCAACTGCCCCGAGCCTGATGCCGTATCGGCATCGCATCAACGCCTAAATGGCGCTTGTCGGATCACCGGCCGAAGCGCCCAATTGGCCTCTTACAGCCAGAGGAGATCGTCATTCTCGACATGGTGGGAGAAGCCGTCGACCGGCTGATCACGATCGAAGCCAAGAACCACGGCATGCCGCACGGCATCCTGCTTCCCATGTATCTCGCGGCCCGCAAGGCGGCCGGTGACAGGCCGGTCACGATGGCCGCGGCCAAAGGCCTGCAGAAGGCGCTCGGCAAGGGCGACGTCGTGTTCATCATGACCGGCGCCGGATACGAGCCCACCATGCCCAAGGGCGAGAGCGACGGGCCTCCGGGCGCCGCCTCGCTTGCTCGCATCCTCTATCGCGGCCTCGGCGCCGTCCCGGTCTTCGTGAACGAGGCGTGCCACGCCGATCCGATCGTGGCGTCCAGCGAGGCCGCCGGCCTGATGGTGAAGCCGTTCGAGCAGGCGCGAGATCGCCATCTCGGCGCCGCCATCGAGAACGCACCGGAAGACCCGTCGCGGATCGACGCGTGGATCGCGGAGATCTACGCGAAGTATCAGCCCAAGGCGGTCGTTGCGGCGGAGCGCCTCGGCGCCGGGGCCGACGGCAACGTGCATACCGCGACCGGCCTGCCGCTCACCGGCCCGGAGTCGAAATTCCAAGGCTGCATCGACATCGGCGGCGTCGTCACCGAGGCCAACAGGCGCAACATCTTCTCGGTCGGCATCGGCGATCACGGCAACGAGCTGGGGTTCGGCACGATCTACGACACGGTCGTGGAGAGCATGCCCAAGGGCAAGGCGCTCGCCACCGTCGTGAAGACCGACGTCGTGATCCCGGCGATGATGTCGAACTGGGGCTGCTACGGCATCGAGGCCTGCCTCGCCTATCTCCTGAAGAAGCCGCAGCTCATCCATTCGCCCGACATGGAAAAGCGCATCGTACAGGCCTGCCTCGACGCCGGTGGCCTCGAGGCGATGTACTGCACGACCGAGTTCCTGGTCGACGGCCTTGATGGCGAGACGTCGATGGCCTGCATGCAGTTCCTGTCCAACATCGTGCGCAAGAATCTCGAGCCGCCCGACGCGGGCCTCACCCACTGATCGCAAACTTCAACCGGACCTTGCTGGGGTAATTCATGGCTATCGACGAGATTGTCGGCGATTCGATCGACCGCGCCATCAATATCGAGATGCGCTTCCGTGTGGGACTGCCGCGCGGCGTGACCTATCCGCTCTACGAGGCGGCACGAAAGAAGCAGAAGAAGCCGCTCACGTGGCTGGCAGCCAAGCTGCTCAAGGACTCGATCAAGCCCGGCGACAACGTGTTCGTCATCACCGGCGCGGGTACCCCTCCGGGTCTCCCGGCAGGCGAGACCGATGGCCCGCCGGGCGCGGCGGCGATCGCCCGTGCCATCGAGTTCGGGCTGGGCGGCAAGCCGATCCTGATCAGCGAAGAGCGCAACATGCCGGCGGTCATCAAGTCGACCGAGGCGGCCGGCGTCGCGGTCTACGACGAGGAGCTGTTCAAGCAGCGCCGCTCCTGCGCCATGGCGATCAATTTCCCGCTGGGCGATGCCGCGGGCAAGAAGGCAGCCGCCGCCCTGATCAAGAAGTACAAGCCGGCGGCGATGATTTTCATCGAGAAGGTCGGGCCCAACATCAAGGGCGTCTACCACTCGATCATGGGCACGCCCCGCACGCCGGACAAGATCGCGAGCGCCTACCATCTGGCGGACCAGGCCAAGGCGGCGGGCATTCCCACGATCGGCATCGGCGATGGCGGCAACGAGATCGGATGCGGCCTCATCAAGGAGGCCGTGGCGGCGATCCAGCCGTTCGGCAAGGACTGCGGCTGTCCCTGCCATGGCGGCGTTGGCACGGTTACTGAATGTGACGTGCTGGTGTTCGCCGCTGTGTCGAACTGGGGTGCCTACGGTATCGCCGCGGCACTGGCCGGCCACCTGGGAGACCGCGAGATCCTGCACGACGAAGCGACGGAGCTCCGGATCGTGCAGGCGAGTGTCGACGGCGGGGCGATGGACGGGGCCTATTCCCGCCTCATCCCCTACGTCGACGGCACGTCGGACAGAATGCAGGCCGCGTTGATCACGATGCTTCATCAGATCATCGAGAACGGGCTGAAGGAATACGACCGAGGGTTCTGAGATCTCATATTGGGGGCAGGCATGACCAAAGCGTTCCGGATGACAAGCGGCCAGGGAAGCAATCGAGGCATTACGCGGCGCGGCTTTGCAGCGGGCGCTCTCGGCACGGGCCTCATATTGGGCACGGGCCGCGCACCCGCCATTGCGCAGGGCCGGCGTGACCTGCGCGTCGGCACCTGGGGCGGCGAGTTCGGCAACCTCAGCCCGGTGATCCGCTCGGACATCCAGGGCAGCCTGGTGATGTACAACGTGTTCGACGGGTTGGTGAGCATCAACTACAAGGACCGCGCCGTCGTGCCGAACATGGCGCTCGAGTGGAGCAACCCCGATCCGCTGACCTGGCGCATCAAGATCCGCGAAGGCGTGAAGTGGCAGAAGGGCTTCGGCGAGTTCACTGCCGAGGACGTGGTCTACACCTTCAACTTCCACATGTCGTCGAAGAGCTTCCAGATGGGAACCGCGCTGTTCCCCATCGAGAGCGTGAAGAGCGACGGCAAGTACGTCGTCGAGATGAAGACCAAGCAGCCGTTCGGCGCCTTCCCCGGCGTCACCATGGGCTACGGTGGCACGATCATCTCCGAAAAGGCGCACAAGGAGATGGGCAACGACGCCTACAGCGCCACGCCCGTCGGCAACGGCCCGTTCCAGATCGAGAGCAAGAAGGGCACGGAGATCGTGCTGGCCAAGAATCCCGACTACTGGCGCCCGGGCTTCCCCAAGCTCGACAGGGTCGTCTATCGCGCCATCCCCGATTCGACCACCCGCCTGCAGGCGCTGCAGAAGGGCGAACTCGACTTCGTGACCCATCCCGACCCCAAGGACATGAAGGCCCTGCGCAAGGACGCCAGGTACACGATCAAGTCGACGCCGGGCTGGGCGTGGGACTACCAGCAGTTCAACCTCAAGGCCAAGCCGGACGCGCCCTACCAGAACAAGCTGGTGCGCCAGGCGATCTCCTACGCGATCGACCGCGAGGCGATCGTGAACGAGATCTACTACGGCGAGGCCATTCCGACCGACAACCAGATCCCCGCCGGCTACATGGGCCATCGCCAGCCCATGCTGAAGTACCCGAAGAACGGCGACCTGAAGAAGGCCAAGGAGCTGATGGCCCAGGCCGGCGTCAAGGGCTACGAGGTCGAGGTCATCACCTCCGACAAGGACTGGCTGCGCAAGGAGCTCGAGCTCGTCGCCGCGATGGTCAGCCAGATTGGCATCACCTACAAGATCAAGAACATGGACATGGGCGGCTTCAACAGCCTGTGGCTCAACAAGAAGTTCGACCAGCACCTCGAGGACATCACGCTGGTCGCGCCCGATCCCGACGCGACGTCGTGGTGGTTCCTGAACAGCAAGGGTAACGCGTCGGCCTACAGCGTGCCGTCGATGGACGCGATGCTCGACGGCGCCCGCAGCGAACTCGATCCGGCCAAGCGCGAGGCGATGTATCACAAGATCGTCGACACGACGCTCGAGGAATGCCCGATCATCTATCACTGCAACACGAACAACATCCAGATCTACAACAGCAAGATCGTGGGCTTCGAACCGGCGCCCCAGGAATACACCGAGAAACTCGACACGGTCTCGTGGTCCTGACGCTGCAAACGCTCCTGACACTGCATAAGGGATAGTCCGGCGATGTGGTCCTATCTCGGCCGGCGCCTGATCCAGGTGCCGCTGGTCCTGCTCGTCGTGTCGCTGATGACCTTTGCCATCACGCGCGCGACGCCGGGCGATCCGGCGACGATCATGCTGGGCATGCAGACGTCGCCCGAGGCGGTGACGGCAATGCGCCAGGAGTTCAACCTGGACCGCTCGCTCCCCGAGCAGTACGGGCTGTGGATCGCCAAGGTCGTGACCGGCGACCTCGGCCGGTCGATGCGCCTGAACGATCGCGTCACGACCCTGATCGCCGAGCGGCTGCCGATCAGCCTTCAGCTGGCCTGTGCCGGCATGCTGTTCGCGCTTGCGGTCTCGATCCCCCTGGGCGTGATCGCGGCGCTGCGGCGCAACAGCTGGATCGACTATCTCTGCACCGGCTACACGGTGATGGGCTTTGCCGTGCCGAACTTCGGCCTGGCCCTGATCCTGATCTACGTCTTCTCGATCCAGCTCGACTGGCTGCCGATCACCGGCATCGGCTCGTCCGAGGCCGAGCAAGGCGGGTTCTGGAAGCACTACAGCCCCTTCATCCTTCCCGCCATTGCGCTCGGCGCCCTGCAGACGGCGATGCTGACCCGCCTGCTGCGCTCCAGCATGATCGACGTGCTGTCGCAGGACTACATGCGCACCGCGCGCGCCAAGGGCCTGCTGCCGGCCACCATCGTGATCATCCATGCGCTCAAGAACGCGATGATCCCGTTCGTCACCATGGCGGCCGTCCAGTTCGGCTACATGATCGGCGTCCAGGTCACGATCGAATACATCTTCGCGGTACCCGGCATGGGGTCGGCGGTGCTGAACGCCGTGGTCAACCGCGACTTCCCGGTGATCCAGGGCTTCACGCTGGTGATCTCGGTCTTCTTTCTGCTGATGAACATCCTCGCGGACATGATGTACGCGCTGCTCGATCCGCGCATCCGGTACTGAAGATGGCTGACGCGCGCGCCCTCCCCCTGCAATTCCGCGGCTCTCTGGCGCTGGCCGCACGGCAGTTTCCGCGCAACCGCGCCGCCACGATCGGCATGGCCATTCTGCTGACGATCTGCCTCACGTCCGCGTTCGCGCCGTGGGTCGCCCCCTACGATCCGATCCAGATCAAGCTCTCGATGAAGCTGAAGCCGCCGTCTTTCGAGCACCTGATGGGCACCGACCATTTCGGCCGCGACATCTTCTCCCGGATGCTTTGGGGCGGCCGCACCTCGCTTTCGGTCGGTCTGCTGGTCGTGGGCTTCGCCTTCGTGCTGGGCGTGCCGCTCGGCCTCGCCTCGGGCTACTTCGGCGGCAAGGTCGACAACGTGCTGATGCGGCTGGTCGATGCCTTCCTTACCTTCCCGCCGCTGCTGCTGGCCGTCGCGCTGGTCGGGCTGCTCGGTCCCGACATCAAGAACGTGATGCTGGCGCTCGGCCTCGTGCAGGCGCCGATCCTGGCGCGCATGGTGCGCGGCAGCACGCTGGCGGTGCGCGAAGACGTCTACGTGACCGCCGCGCGTGCGCTGGGCGCCAGTCCGCTGCGCATCGTGCTCTCCCACCTGCTGCGCAACATGGTCTCGCCCATCGTGGTGCAGCTCACCGTCGTCTTCGCGGCCGCCGTCGTCTCGGAGGCGTCGCTCAGCTTCCTGGGCTTCGGCACGCAGCCGCCGGCGCCCAGCTGGGGCCGCGACATGAGCGAGGCTCGCCGCTTCCTGGCCGACGCGCCGTGGATGTTCCTGGCGCCGACCTCGATCATCGCTGTCTGCGTGCTCAGCATCAACTTCATGGGCGACGGCCTGCGCGATGCGCTCGACCCCCGCGCCTGGCGGACGCGCCGCAGCGTCGGGGCCGACGCATGAGCCTGTTGCGCGTCCGCAACCTCCACACCCGCTTCGCCACCGATCGCGGCGACGTGCGCGCGGTCAATGGCGTGTCGTTCGATCTCGAAGAGGGCGAGATCCTCGGGCTGGTGGGCGAAAGCGGCAGCGGCAAGAGCGTGACGGCGCTGTCGATCATGCGCCTCGTGCCCGAACCGCCGGGGCGCATCTCGGCCGACAGCCTGGCCTTCGACGGCCGCGAGCTGCTGGCTCTCAGCGAGGCCGAGATGCGCGAGGAGCGCGGCTCGAGCATGGCGATGATCTTCCAGGATCCGATGCGCTCGCTCAATCCCGTGCTCACCATCGGCCGCCAGATCACCGAAGTGCTGCGCCGCCATCAGAAGCTGGACGGCCGGGCCGCGAAACGCCGCGCGATCGAGCTTCTGGAGACGGTCGGCATTCCCTCGGCCGAGAAGCGCCTCGGCGCCTATCCGCACCAGTTCTCCGGCGGCATGCGCCAGAGGGTGATGATCGCCATCGCGCTGTCCTGCAATCCACGCCTGTTGATCGCCGACGAGGCGACGACCGCACTCGACGTCACCATCCAGGCGCAGATCGTCGATCTCGTGAAGCGCCTCACGCGCGAGCGCGGCACGTCGGTGATCTGGATCAGCCACGATCTCGGGGTCGTCGCCGGCCTCTGCGACAAGGTCAACGTCATGTACGCGGGCAACGTGGTCGAGTCCGGCCCGATCCGCGAGCTGTTCCATCGCCCGAGCCACGGTTACACGCTTGGCCTCATGGGCTCGACGCCGAGGGTCGACGGCACGGGCGTGCGCCGCCTGACCCCCATCGAAGGCATGCCGCCCAGCCTGATCGAACCGATCCCGCTCTGTCCCTTCCTGCCGCGCTGCCGGGTCTCCGTTCCCGCCTGCCAGTCGGTGCCGCCGGAGCGCCGCGATTTCGGCGGCGATCACTGGGCCCGCTGCCTCGCGGACCTGACACCTGGAGATCGGGCGCCATGAGCACGCTGCTCGAAGTCGAGGACCTCGACGTCCATTTCGGCCGCCCGGACGCGCCGGGCACCGTGAAGGCCGTCGACGGCGTCTCGTTCACGGTCGAGAAGGGCCGCACCCTGGGCCTGGTGGGCGAGTCGGGCTGCGGCAAGTCGACGACCGGCTATGCGATCCTGCAGCTCGTGCGCGCGACCTCGGGCCGGGTGCTGTTCGACGGCACGGATCTTCGCCAGCTGGGGAGGCGCGACCTGCGCCGGATGCGGCGCAAGCTCCAGATCATCTTCCAGGACGCGCACGCCTCGCTCAACCCGCGCATGCCGATCGGCGATCTCGTGGGCGAGGCACTCGACATCCACGGCCTGTTCCGCGGCGCCGCGCGCGCCGGCCGCATTCGCGAGCTGCTCGACATGGTGGGCCTCTCGGGCTCGCTCTTCGAACGCTACCCGCACGAGCTGAGCGGCGGCCAGGCGCAGCGCGTCGCGATCTGCCGCGCCCTCGCCGTCGAACCGGACCTGATCATCTGCGACGAGCCGGTGTCGGCGCTCGACGTGTCGATCCAGGCGCAGATCGTGAACCTGCTGCAGGACCTGCAGGAGCGCCTGGGCCTGACCTACATCTTCATCAGTCACGATCTCAGCGTCGTCCGCCACATCAGCGACCGCGTGGCCGTGATGTATCTCGGCAAGATCGTCGAGATGGCCAGCAAGGAAGAGATCTATACCGCACCGGCGCATCCCTACACCAAGTCGCTGATGTCGGCGGTGCCGGTGCCCGATCCCGACATCGAGACCCAGCGCCAGCGCATCATCCTGAAGGGCGACCTGCCCAATCCGGCCGATCCGCCCTCGGGCTGCCGCTTCCGCACGCGCTGCCCGATGGCCGTCGCTGAATGTGCCGCCGTCGACCCGCCGCAATATCCGCTGGGCGGCGGTCACTGGGCCAAATGCATCCGTCTCACTGGAGTACACCCGCATGCCTAAGCCGTTTCATCTCGCCTGGTTCCTTGGCCAGAGCTTCGCGTCCAAGAACTGGCGCTCGATGTGGGCCGGCAGCGCGTCCGACGTCCAGCGCTGGATGATGCCCGACCTCTTCATCGACCTCGCCAAGGGGATGGAGCGCGCGTGCTTCGACTACATGATCATCGAGGACTCCTCGAACGTTCCCTATACCTACAAGGGCAATCACGACACCTATCTGCAGTATGCCCAGGGCACACCCAAGCTCGACCCGCCGGTCCTCGTGCCGTACCTGGCGCAGCACACCACGCATCTCGGCCTCGTACCGACGCTCTCGGTCTCGGAGTACCCGCCCTACCTCGCGGCGCGGCTCATCAATTCGCTCGACCATGTCACCGAGGGCCGCATCGGCTGGAACTGCGTCACCGGCAGCAACGACGGCACCGCACAGAACTACGGCCACGAGAAGCACCGGCCGCACGACGAGCGCTACGAGGTCGCCGACGAATTCGCTGACGTCGTCACCCGGCTGTGGGAAGCGTGGGACGAGGATGCGGTCGTGCTCGATCGCGACATTCCGATGTTCGCCGACGGCAAGAAGGTCCGGCCGATCCACCACGAGGGCAAGTACTTCAAGGTGCGCGGGCCGATCAACGCGCCGCGCTCGCCCCAGGGACGGGTGCCGATCTGCCAGGCCGGCGGCTCGGCGGCCGGCAAGATGTTCGCCTCGAAGTGGGCCGATACCATCATCACGGAAGGCAGCAACGTCGAGAAGATGAAGGCCTATCGCGAGGAGGTGCGCAACCATGCCGCCTCGATCGGCCGCAATCCGGACGACATCAAGGTCCTGTTCCTGTGCTCTCCGATCGTCGACACGACGATGGAAGCGGCGCGCGAGCGGCGCCGGCTGCAGCAGGAGGACTCGCTGAAGTACGTCGACATGCAGCTGGCCGGGATGTCGCGACTGACCGGCATCGACTTCTCCAAGTTCGATCTCGACGAGAACCTGCCGATGGACCTGAAGACCAACGGTCACCAGTCCTCGCTTGCCCGCTGGCTCGGCAAGCCCCTGCGCGAGATCGTGCGCGGCTACGCCGCCAAGGGCAGCCTCGACTACACCGGCACGCCCGAGCATGTGGCGGGCGTGATGCGGGAGATCATGGAGGAAGTGGGCGGCGACGGCTTCCTGATCTCCGATACGCCCATCGACCGTCGCGGCGTGATGGAGGTCTGCGACGGGCTGGTGCCGGAGCTGCAGCGCCAGGGCCTGACCCGCAAGGCCTACGCGCACAAGCATCTGCGCGACAACTTGCTGGAATTCTAGATCTTTTCGATCTGGCACCAGGAGCATCGCAGCGGTATCGAGCCGCTGACAGGATCGGCCCGATCGGTGCCGATCGCGCCGTTCAGGTTCGCCGCCAGGGGATGACGGCGATCGTACGGGGTGCCTTCACCGCCATCGACCCACCAGCCGTGCTGGCCGAACACCGCACCCGGTGCGAGGCCCGGCACGAGGACGGCACGGGCGACCGCATCACCGCTCTGCGTCCTGATGCGAACCCAGTCGCGCTGGACGATCGAACGGGCGGCCGCATCGGCGGGCGACATCTCCACGATCGGATCGGGCACCAGCCGGCGCAGCGAGGCGATGTTGCGATGCTGGCTGTGGCAGTAGGCGACGCTCTTGGCACTGCCGAGGCGCAACGGGTAGCCCGCTTCGGCGGGCAGGAGATCGTCGGGGTCGAGGTCGGGTAACGGCCGGTAGCCGGCGAGCAGCAGCCGTTCCGAATAGAGCTCTATCTTCCCGGTCGGAGTCGGATAGCCGCGAGGGTGGCCGTCATGCGTGACCGACTGGGCGTCGACCTGCGCCGCTCCCTCGACCGCGATGCCGGCCGGAGAACGACGCAACATCTCGACGGTCAATCCCGTCTTGGCCAGGACCGCGTCGTGGCCGCGGTCGGCCTCGAGATCGAACATTCGATCGCCGAGGCCAAGCCCTGCGGCGAGCCCCATCACGATGTCGGTGTCGGAGCGCGCCTCGCCGACGGGCGCGACGACAGGGGGCCGCAGCTGGACGTGGCGCAGCCCCTCGAGGCTGCCGTCGAACCCGGTGCGTAACCCTTCCCGCTCCCATGAGGTCGCGACGGGCAGGATTATGTCGGCATAGCGGGCCGTCGCGTTGACGAAGAAATCAGCGTGGACGTGGAATTCCAGCGCCGACAGCGCCTTGCGCGCGGTCTCCGTATCCGGCTGCGACACCAGGAGGTTGGTGCCGAACGACATCAGCATGCGCACCGGATAGGGCGCCTTCGCGAGCACTGCCTTGTAGACGTCGCGGGCCGTCACCCAACCGTGAAGTCCGGGACCAAGCGGCCGTTCGACAAGTCCAAGCGCCTTGTCGCGCTGTGCCGCGGGCAGCAGATCCTGGCCGGAAATATCGACGAAGGGCGCCGCGCCGCCGGGCACGTTGCCGCCCTTGCGGCCATAGCTGCCGGTGAGCGCATAGAGGATCGAGATCGCGCGATCGGTCTGCGTGGCCGTGACGCTCTGCCCGACACCGTTCCAGGCGTAGTAGGCAACCGACGGGGCGCCGGCAATGATGTCGGCGGCCTTTGCGAGATCGCCGGGTTCGATGCCGCTCACCTCGGCAACGCGCTCCGGCGGAAATTCGGCGGCGGCCCGCGCGAACAACTCCAGCGCGGTGTGGCACAGGACGGGGCTGGCCGGCATCCGGACACTGCCCTGCCAGCGCAGGGCGGGCGCGGCGCTTCCCGAGGCCCAGCCTCCGCACCTCGGATCGAACGGCAGCAGGTCGCCGCCGTCGCCGGAGTGGGAAAACAAAATGTCGGTCCGGCCATCGGCCCGAAGGTCGCTCTCGCGCAGGAAGCGGCCGGTATCGGAGCGCACCAGCAGGCTGGCATTCGTCCACGTTGCCGCAAAGGCCTGATCGAAGCGCCCGCTCGAGACCAGCAGGTTCGCCAACCCAAGGGCGACCGCTTGGTCGGTGCCGGGGCGCACCCGCAGCCACTGGGTCGCACGCTTGGCCAGCGCCGTCGGCCGCGGATCGATCACGATCATGCGGGCACCGCGCTTCAGGCCCTTCTGGATCTCCACCTGGCGCGCCAGCCAGGTGGCCGCGGGATTGTTGCCCCACAGCACGATGCAGTCGGTGTTGGCGAAATCCGGTGTCCCGATATCGTGGCCGTAGGTGAAGCGCGAGGCGTAATCCTTGTGCCAGTTGCAGATCTCGGTTCCGTAGATGGTGTTCGGGCTGCCATAGGCGCGGATGAAGCGCTCGACCCAGGAGATCGAATCCGAAATGTGCGAGCCACTCGGCGTGGTGACGGAGAAGGCGACCTGTTCGGCGCCGTGCGTCGCCCGGATATCGGACAGGCGCGCGGAGATTTCGGCCAGCGCCTCGTCCCAGCCGATCGGCTCCCAGCCGGGATCGGGGGCGCCCTTCGGTTGCGTGCGGCGCAGCGGGCGCGTCACCCGTTCGGGATGATAAACGAGTTCCGGCGCCGCCCGCCCCTTGGGACAAAGCGCCTGTCCCGTGGGATGATCCGGCAACGGCTCGATCCCCAGCAACCGCCCGTCTTCCACGACGGCGACGCAGCCGCAGCGCGACCGGCATTGCGTGCAAAAGGCCGCGATCTTCTGGGCTCCCGACATCTGCACTCCCCTGCTCGACGTCACGATGGCCTCTTTCGCCCCGCGACGGCAACTTTCGATGAAATTCGTCCGGCCGCCGGGAAGCGGCACGGGCAGAGGACCTGATGAAGTTCACGACGGGCGTCGCCACCGCCCTCAGGGCGGCCGGCTCGTCATGGGTGCAACGCCTGCGACAACTGGAGGCGAAGGCTTGCGCGCTGCGCGGCCGCCTCCTGCCAGCATATGACACGAAAAAACCCCGCGCCGGGCCGCCGGGCGGGGTTTTCGCGTTGTTCGTGCGCGCTATGCCTTGAGGTTTGCGGCGGCGTCCTTGCCGCGCTCGTTCACGACATCGTACGTGACCTTCTGGCCCTCGTTCAGGCCGTTCAGGCCCGCGCGCTCAACCGCGCTGATGTGGACGAACACGTCCTTGCCGCCGTTGTCGGGCTGAATGAAGCCGAAACCCTTGGTGGCGTTGAACCACTTAACCGTGCCTGAAGCCATAGTGCATATCCTGAATTCGAGTTGCTGCCGCGGGAGGGCGACCCCTTCTAATGCACGCCATCAGGCGGGGTGGCAAGGCGGGCAGCCGTCCCCGGGTCCGCCTCGCGCCCCATCGACCACCAGAGCAAAAGCAGAACAGACCCATCCTGCCGACGTGTGAAGCGGAGTGCAGGCCAGCAAAATAGAACGCCCGAGACGATCAGGACTCAATCCGGTGCTGCTCCAGTTCCAGCTCCGCCTCCTCCTTCATCTCGAAATCGAAGACGCGGAGCTCGACGATGGCGAAGCAGGCGATCCAGAGCGCAGCGTCATAAGCACTCACCAGGCTGTCGGCGTCATCCTGGGTAACGCCTTGCCAGCCCCACAGCCCGACCAGGCCGACCACGACGGCATACAGCACCACTTTCGCCACATTGCGCGCCTGCCATTCGAGCCCGCCATACTCGCCCGGCGCGTAGACATCGTAGGCCAGCAGAGCACAGATCGCCAGCCAGGCTGCCGAATTGACGAAGCTCGACGTGTCGCCAGCCGCCCAGTAACCCCAGCACGTATAGATCGCCAGGCCGTAGCCGACGGTCTGGGCGGCGTGAATCCCGAACTGCTCGAACCGCGACGCGTAGGCCAGGTCGAGGTCCAGGGAGTCGTAAAGAAAAGTCGCGAGCAGAATGAGCCAGGCGACCTGTTCCAGCGCTTCGTTCGCCGTGCCGTAACGCAGGTAGAGTCCCACATCCACCGACAGCAGCACGAAAAAGCCGGTCTTGATAAACTGCATACCGCGTCATCGCCCACCATGATGACGCAGATATGAACGGCCAGGACCCGCGTCCGCGCGACGGTCGGCGAGGGCGCGCCAGTCGTTCGAAAACCGGGAAACCCCATCGACAGGGCGGGGCCCGCCAATGCGGCAGGCGTAGGCTTCCGCATCCCCTTTTGCAGAAGGCCCAAGTTTTGCGCCGCTTAAGGGCTCATCCGGGGAATGTTGGTTGAACAGGGACGATTGACCCGGCAACATGCCTGCACATCGGACGCCAAAAAAAACAAGGCGCCGTATCCAGGGAGGATTTCATGTACCGACGCACCATGGCAACGGGCGCCGCATTGGCGTTGCTTGTCGCCGTCCCAGCCTTCGGCTAGGCCATTCCGAAAGAGATGTCCTGGACCGCCTACGATACAGGCTCTTCCGGCTTCAACATCGCCGTCGCGATCGGCCAGCAGTTCAAGAACGTGCTCGGCACCGACGTCCGCGTCCTGCCGTCGGGCAACGACACCGGACGCCTGTCGCCGGTGAAGGCGAACCGTGCCGTCATCTCGCAGATGGGCATCGGCACCTACTTCGCGCAGGAAGGCGTTTTCGAGTTCGGCACCAGGAGCTGGGGCCCGCAGCCGACCCGCCTGATCATGGCGGCGACGGCGTGCAACGGGCTCGGCCTGGCCGTGGCCAAGGATACCGGCGTCAAGCAGGTCAAGGATCTCAAGGGCAAGCGCCTCGGCATCGTGGTCGGTTCGCCGGCCCTGACCCAGGGTGTCATCGCCCTGATCGCTTTCGGCGGCCTGTCCGAGAAGGACATGACGCCGGTGCAATTCTCGTCGAACAACGCCATGTGGAAGGGCCTCATCAACAACGAGGTCGACGCCGTCCTGACCTCGACGATCTCGGGCCAGTCGAAGGAGGCGGACAATTCTCCGCGCGGCATCATGTTTCCGCCGATGCCGGCCACCGACAAGGAAGGCTGGGCCCGCGTCCACAAGAAGGCACCCTATTTCGTGCCCGTGAAGGCGACCTGCGGGGCCGGCGGCCTCTCGCCGCAAACCCCGGTCGAGATGGCCAGCTATGCCTACCCGATCTTCATGACCTACGCCGACCGCTCCGTCGACACGATCTACGCGGTCACCAAGGCGATGATCGACACGTTCGACGCCTACAAGGGCGGCGCGCCGGGAGCCGAGGGCATGGCGCTGTCTCTGCAGAACCTGACCTGGGTCGTGCCCTATCACGACGGCACCATCCGCGCCTTCAAGGAGAAGGGCGTGTGGACGGACGCGGCCCAGAAGCACAACGACGACCTGGTGAAGCGCCAGCAGGTCCTGATCGATGCCTGGAAGGCCTACGCGACCGGCGCACCGTCGGATGACAAGGCCTTCGCGGAGGGCTGGCTGAAGGCACGCGCCGCCGCTCTTCAGAAATCCGGGATGGACGTCGTCTTCGAATAGCGGGCACGTCCGTCATGACCGATCAGGCCGTGCGGGTCGTCCTGGACGACCCGCACAAGACCGGTCCGGCCGAAGCCGAGACCCTGCGCACCCGCACGCTCTCCGGCGTGTGGCGGTGGCTGCTCGTGGCATTGACCGCGGTCACCATCTTTCTCTGCATCAACCAGCAGTTCACCCTGCGCTTCTTCGTCGGATTCACGCCGCTCAACACGGAGTATTTCTACCTCCTGATCCTCTGCATGCTGCCCTTCACCTTCGTGATCTTTCCGGGCAGCGCCAGGGCCGCGGTCGATCGGGTC
>JAESFK010000556.1_pt1 | contig 17451 bp, 21 predicted proteins | sample 9269391 | NCBI WGS metagenome assembly JAESFK01 (sample SAMN14506231, study PRJNA617097) | algae metagenome | isolation source: Drouetiella hepatica UHER 2000/2452 and co-occurring heterotrophs from... | place: Slovakia: Slovak Paradise National Park, Hrabusice, Kosice Region | collected 2000-01-01
ACGCGCGGCACCAGCGCCGGTTCGCGCACCGTCACGGCCCATTTGGTCACGGGCTTGGCGATGGACTCGATGTCGACGGCCTGGAAATCCTCCTTATAGAGGCGGGCGCGAGGCGCCTGGCCGGTGATGCAGAGGATCGGGATGGAATCGGCGATGGCCGAATAGAGCCCGGTGATCATGTCGGTGCCCGCCGGCCCCGAGGTGCCGATGCAGACGCCGATATTGCCGGCCTTGGCGCGGGTATAGCCCTCGGCCATGTGCGAGGCGCCTTCGACATGACGCGCCAGGATGTGGTGGATCGACTGCCGGCTCTTCAATGCGGCATAGAGCGGGTTGATCGCCGCCCCCGGCACACCGAAGGCCTGCGTGACGCCTTCGCGCTCCAGAACCCTGATCGCGGCCTCGACGGCCCTCATTTTCGGCATGGCGCGTTCTCCCGTGAGAAGCTGCTCGTTGGCATACCAAATGCCACAACTAAGCGCCGGTCAATTTATTTCAAAAAATTACTTCCATCGACGATTTGGCGAATAATATGATTATTATTCAATGTATTAGAATTACTCGGCGGCTCGCCGAACCCGGTATTGAAAAATTATTCTGCTTATATTCGCCAAAGCGCTCCGTCTGTGTTCTCCTGCGCTGTCGGAACGATAGCGGAGGACGCACATGACTCTGGCCGAGCAGCGGAAGGGGCGCGGACGACCACGCTCATTGAAGGCACCTCTTGCCGGCGGATCGGTTCAGGCGCTCGATCGCGGACTGGCGCTGCTCGAAATCCTGGCCGAGGAGGACGGCCTCACGCTGACCGAGCTCAGCCGGCGCTCAGGCGTCTCGGCCTCGACCGTGCACCGCATCCTGCTGACGCTGGAAAACCGCGGTTATGTCCTGCACGACATGGAGCGCGGTCTTTGGCTGGTCGGGGTCGGCGCCTTCAAGACCGGATCTGCCTTCCTGCGCAACCGCCGCGTCGCCAGCATGGGGCGCGCGACGATGCATGCGCTGATGGAAGCCAGCGGCGAGACGGTCAATCTCGGGATCGAGGACAAGGGCGAAGTGGTGTTCATCTCGCAGGTCGAGAGCCACGACACGCTGCGCGCCTTCTTCCGTGCCGGCAGCCGCGGCGCGATGCACGCGTCGGGCGTGGGCAAGGCGCTGCTGGCCGAGTTCCCCGAGCATCGCGTGCGGCAGATCTGCGCGGTCCATCGCCTCGAGCGCTTCACCGAGCATACGATCACCGATCTCGCTCAGTTCGTGCGCGAACTCGCGGAGGGGCGCCGGCGCGGCTGGGCGCTCGACGATGAGGAGCGCACGCTCGGCATGCGCTGCGTCGCGGCGCCGGTCTTCAACGAGCATGGCGAGGCGATCGCGGGCATTTCGGTGTCGGGCCCGGCGGTGCGCGTGACGCCGCGCAAGCTCGACGCCTTCGGGCCGATGGTGCGCCGCGCCGCCGACGAGATCACCCTCTCGATCGGCGGGCAGTTGCCACCGCGGGAGTGACGCGCGGCGCCTCGCGCAAACCTGCGCGACTATTTGCGCTCGGCGAGGGCCTGCCGGATGGTTTCTCCGACCAGATGGGCGCTTGGCGCGATCCGCACGCCGGCCGCCTCCAACGCCTTGATCTTGCCGGCAGCATCGCCCTTGCCACGCAAGGTGAGCGCGCCGGCATGACCCATGCGGCGTTCGGGCGGGGCCTCGCGGCCGACGATCAGCGCGACGATGGGCTTCGACGGCCGGACGCCGGAGATGTACTCGGCAACCTCCTCCTCCTCCGTGCCGCCGATCTCGCCGATCAGAACCACGCCCTCAGTATCGGTGTCCTTCAGCAGCAGATCGAGGCATTCGCGCATGCCGATGCCGTGGATCGGGTCACCGCCGACACCGACCGTCGTCGACTGGCCGAGCCCGGCCGCGGTGATCTGCGCCACGACCTCGCTGGTCAGCGAAGCCGAACGCGAGATGATGCCGATCCCGCCCGGGCGTTCGCTGCCCGTGGCCATCACGCCGAGCTTGCCGACGCCCGGGACCAGGATGCCTTGCGAGTTGGCCCCGACCAGGATGGTGCGCCCGCCCTTGAGCGCGTCGCGCACTCGCACCATGTCGAGCGTCGGCACGCGTTCGGTGACGGCGACGATCAGCGGCATCTCTGCCTCGATCGCCTCGATCATGGCGGCAGCGGCACTGGGTGGCGGTACGAACACGATGCTCGCATTGGCACCGGTCTCGCGCCGTGCGTCGGCGATCCGGTCATAGACCGGCAGGTTCAGATGCGAGCGGCCGCCCTTGCCTGGCGTCACGCCACTGACGACCTGCGTGCCATATTCCATCATCCGCGCGACATGGTGGGTCCCGGCCCAGCCGGTCATGCCCTGGCAGACGACGCGGGTGTCGCGGTTCAAGAAGACGGCCATGGCTCAGGCTCCCCTCTGCGCCAGCGCGACCGCCTTGGTGGCGGCGCTCCACATGTCGGGACAATCGATCACCGCGCAGCCGAAATTCTTCAGGCGCGAGCGGGCGAAATCGGCGTTGTTGCCGGCCAGCCGCACGACCAGCGGCAGCGAGCGGCCGGTGCGTCGGAGGGCGATGCCGAGCCCCTCGGCGATCGTGTCGCAGGCCTGCATGCCGCCGCCATGCACATTGATCAGGATCGCGCGCGTGGCCGGATTGTCGAGCAGCAATCCGAAGCCATGGGCGATGTCGAGGCTCTTCGCCGTGGTCCGGATGTCCATGAAATTGGCCGGCCGCCCCTTGGCCGCAACGACCATGTCGAGCGTGGCGAGGCCGAGGCCCGCGCCATTCGCCACCATGCCGATGTCGCCGTCGAGCTGGACGTAGTTGAGCTGATGGCGTTGTGCCTGCAATTCGACGGCGCTGGCGTCGTCCTCGTCTCGCAGGGCAGCGAGCTCCGGGTGCCGGAACAGCGCGTTGTCGTCGAGCACCATCTTGAGGTCCAGCGCGACCAACGTTCCCGCCTCGGTGACCGCCAGAGGGTTGATCTCGATCAGGCTGGCGTCGAGCTCGACGAAGGCCCGCCGCAGGCCGTCGACCAGCGCACAGCCCTGCTCATGCAGCGCGCCGTCGAGCCCGAGCCCCGTGACGAACGCCGCCACCTCCTGCGCCCGCATATCGCGGCCAGAGCCGAGCCGAAGCTGGTTGACCTGGATTTCGCCGCGCGCCGCCTGCTCCTCGATATCCGCGCCGCCCTTGGCGCCGCCGACCAGCATCAGCTCACCCGATGAGGAATCGATCAGCAGGGCGAGGTGCAGCTCGCGCTTGGTGGACATCTCCATTTCGACAAGCACGCGCCTGACGATCTGGCCGGCCGGCCCGGTCTGTGCCGTCGCCAGAACCTTGCCGAGCAGCCGGCCCGCCATGGCCTCGGCGGCGGCGGGCGTGTCGGCGTGCTGGATGCCACCGGCGCGCTGGCGCCCACCAGCATGGATCTGGGCCTTCACCACCACGGCTCCGCCGAGCCGCCGGGCGATCTCGCCGGCCTCGTGAGGCGTGATCGCGACGCCGCCGAGCGGCGCCTGCAGGCCGTAGGGTGTCATCAGCTGCTTCGCCTGGAACTCATGAATTTTCATGGTTCGCTCCCTCTCCCGTCGCGCCGTATCGCAGCGTCATTCTTATCTGGCATACGTTATACCAGAATCGAGCGACGTACAATCGATACCGACGGCGGTGAGGGCTGACTCAGCTCCTGTCGCAAGCACTCACTTCAGCCACGACGAGACACATGAGCGCAGAATGTCAGGCGGCGAGCGACCCCGTTCGCGACGAAACCGCGCCGGCCTGCTCCGCAGGCATCGGCGCTCCCGATCGCTTCGGCCCCTCCTCGGCGCCGGTCATTCGACGATTCGCACGGCTCCCTTGGCAGCGCTGGTGGTCAGGGCGGCATAGGCCTTCAGCGCCGTCGTGACCTTGCGCTTGCGCGGGGCGGCGGGCTTCCAGCCATCCTTGCCCCTCGCGTCCATGGCTGCACGCCTGCGTGCCAGTTCCTCGTCGCTGATCTGCAGCGAGATGCTGCGGTTGGGAATGTCGATGGCGATGATGTCGCCGCTCTCGACGAGGCCGATCGCGCCGCCCTCTGCCGCTTCCGGCGAGGCATGGCCGATCGAGAGCCCGGACGATCCGCCCGAGAAGCGGCCATCGGTGACGAGCGCGCAGGCCTTTCCGAGCCCCTTCGATTTCAGATAGCTCGTCGGATAGAGCATCTCCTGCATGCCGGGACCGCCGCGCGGCCCCTCATAGCGGATCAGCACGATCTCGCCGGCCTTGACCTTGTTGTTCAGGATGCCTTCGACCGCCGCATCCTGGCTCTCGAAGATCACCGCGGCGCCCGAGAAAGTCAGGATCGAGGCATCGACGCCGGCCGTCTTCACGATGCAACCGTCGAGCGCGATGTTGCCGTAGAGCACGGCGAGGCCGCCATCCTGCGAATGGGCATTCGCCTTGCTGCGGATGACGCCCTTTTCGCGGTCGAGGTCGAGTTCCTCGTAGCGGCGGTCCTGGCTGAACGCGACCTGCGTTGGCACGCCGCCGGGCGCTGCGCTATAGAAGGAATGCACGCTCTCGCTCTTGCTGCGCACGATGTCCCAGCGGTCGAGCGCCTCGGCCATCGTCGCGGCATGAACCGTCGGCAGATCGGTGTGGATCAGCCCGGCACGGTCGAGTTCGCCCAGGATCGCCATGATGCCGCCAGCGCGATGGACGTCCTCCATATGCACATTGGCGACCGACGGCGCGACCTTGCAGACCACGGGCACGCCGCGCGAAAGCCGGTCGATATCGGCCATGGTGAAGGGGATTTCGGCCTCATGAGCCGCGGCCAGCAGATGCAGCACGGTGTTGGTCGAGCCGCCCATGGCGATGTCGAGCGTCATCGCGTTCTCGAAGGCCTTGAAGCTCGCGACATTGCGCGGCAGCACCGAGGCGTCATCCTGCTCGTAATGGCGCCTGGTGATGTCGACGATCAGGTGGCCGGCCTCGACGAAGAGGCGCTTGCGGTCGGCATGGGTCGCCAGGACCGAGCCGTTGCCCGGCAGTGCCAGGCCCAGAGCCTCGGTCAGGCAGTTCATCGAGTTCGCCGTGAACATGCCCGAGCAGGAGCCGCAGGTCGGGCAGGCCGAGCGCTCGATCACGTCGACCTCGGCATCGGAGAGCGAGCTGTCGGCGGCGGCGACCATCGCGTCGACGAGGTCGACCTTCTTGAGCACGCCGTCGGCGATGTATTTGCCGGCCTCCATGGGGCCGCCCGAGACAAACACGGTCGGGATGTTGAGGCGCAAGGACGCCATCAGCATGCCGGGCGTGATCTTGTCGCAGTTCGAGATGCAGACCATGGCGTCGGCGCAGTGCGCGTTGACCATGTACTCGACGCTGTCGGCGATGATTTCGCGCGAGGGCAGGCTGTAGAGCATGCCGTCATGGCCCATGGCGATGCCGTCATCGACCGCGATCGTGTTGAACTCTTTTGCGACGCCGCCGGCCTTCTCGATCTCGCGGGCCACGAGCTGGCCGAGATCCTTCAGGTGGACGTGGCCGGGCACGAACTGCGTGAAGGAGTTCACCACGGCGATGATCGGCTTGCCGAAATCGCCATCCTTCATGCCGGTGGCGCGCCAGAGGCCGCGCGCGCCGGCCATGTTGCGGCCATGGGTGGTGGTGCGGGAACGATAGGCGGGCATTGCTTGACCTCTTGTCGAAAACCGAACGAACCTCATACGGGGCGGCTTGCCAGCTTCAAAATCGAATAATCCGATCCTTGCGATCGGTGCGGTCCATGCTCCAGCGGTGATACGGTCGGCCTATGCTTCGAAACATCGATATCGACCTGCTGCGCTGCTTCCTGACGATCGCGGAGCTGCGCAGCTTCACCAAGGCCGGAGCGGCGCTGTTTCGCAGCCAGTCGACGATCTCGACGCAGATCAGGCGGCTGGAGGAGCTCACCGGCCAGAGTCTGTTGCAGCGCTCGCCGCATGAGGTCCTGCTGACACGAGCCGGAGAGGATTTCCTGGGTTACGCCAGGCGGATCGTCGCGCTGCACGACGAGGCGCTCGATGTCGTCAAAGCCCGCAGCGTCGCCGGGCGGGTCCGGCTCGCCGTCATGGACGACTACGCCACCCAGGTGCTGCCGCAGCCTCTCGCCCGCTTTGCGCGGATGAACCCAGATGTCGAACTGGAGGTCACCACCGGCTTCACCCGCGACCTGCTCGACAATCTCGGCGAGGATTTCGATCTGGTGCTGGCGACCCAGAAGCTGGGCGACGGGCGCGGCGAGGTCCTGCGGACAGAGCGCACGGCATGGGCCTGCTCCGACCGGCATGATTTCGACGTGACATCCCGGATCTCGCTGGCCCTGCTCAAGGCTCCGAACATGTATCGCGAATGGGCGCTCGCCGCCCTGAACGATGCCGGCATGGCGTGGCGCATCCTGTTCAGCAGCTCGAGCATCGGTGCAGTCGAGGCCATCGCCGCTTCGGGAGCCGCCCTGACCATCGTCAAGGCCGGAACGGCGCGTGCGGGCCTGCGCCTGCTTGGTCCCGACGACGGCATGCCGGAACTGCCGGCCTCCGAGATTGCGCTCCACGCCGCCCCGGGTCGGCAAGCACCGGCGGTGCGCGCGATGGCGAGCTTTCTGCAGGAATCGCTCGGTCCGCCGCAGGGCTGAGCGCAAGCGCCTCGCGCCTTGTCCACAGGACAGGAGCCGAACAAGCTTGCCGCAGGCTCGCTTATGACCCAACGTCACCCCATCGCGTTGTCGGGAGTCGTTTCATGCGTGCCCTGTCGCGTTCTCATGAATTCCGGATGTCCGGCCAATGGGCCGTGCTGATCCGGGCTTTGGCCGTGCTGGCGATCGCGATGGCGATCATCATGCCGCTGATCGATTGAGCCGCGACGCGCCGGCCGACCACCAATCCCGCGGCCCGCCGATCCCGGGCCCGCAATGCGGCTCGTATCCGTGTGCATTCGCGCGTAAACTCCGGCCGCAGCGTGTGACAGAAGGAATGCAGCGATGGCAGCAGAAGGTCGAGGAACACGCGCCTGGCACGATGTGAACAACGTCCAGGAAGCGCCCCGGGAAAAGCAGAAGTCGAGCGGCCGCATCGCGGCCGAAGAGGCCGCTGCCCGCAAGAAGATCGAGGCGCTGAAGGCGTTGCGTCTGGCCAGGCAGGCCGCCGAGCCCCCTGCCCCGCCGGTGGCAGCCAAGACCCCGAAGCGCAAGGTGGCCGCCGCCACGACGTAAGATCTCGCGATGGCGGCGCATGAGCGCCGCCATCGGTGTTGTCAGGCGCTCGCCAGCCAGCCCTTGAGCAGGCCGATATCGGGCTGGGAAAGGCCATGGCCGGCCGGCAGAACCCGATGATCGACGGTGGCGCCGTTTCCGGACAGGGTTCGCGCCAGCCGCTGCGCATCATCAGCCGGTATGATTGGATCCATCGCCCCCGAGAGGATGAGGACGCGCTTGCCCGCCAGATTCGCCTGCGGCGGGTTGGCGAAGGGCGACATCGCCCGCAGCAGCGCCGCGCCGGCGAGCACCTGCGGACGGAGCAGCAGCAGGCTTGCCGCGATGTTCGCCCCGTTCGAGAAGCCGACTGCGACCGGCGCCGCGAGCCCATAGCGCACACGCGCCTGCTCGACGAAGTCCGCCAGTTCATGCGTCCTGCCACGCAGATCGTCCTCGTCGAAGACGCCTTCCGAAAGCCGCCGGAAGAAGCGCGGCATCGCACCCTCCAGCACCTTGCCGCGCGGCGAGAGCAGGCTGGCGCCCGGCGCCACCGCCTGGCCGAGTCCAAGCAGGTCGCGCTCGTCGCCGCCCGTGCCGTGCAGCAGGAGGAGCGGCGCCCGGCTGGTGTCGGAACCGGGTTCGTAGAGATGGATGAAATCGGTGGTCGCAACGGTGTCCATCGCGGGTCTCCTTTGCAATGAGGGGCCGAATGAGATGAGGGGGCTGTGCCGCCCTGCCCGGCCCGAAGGCAGGCAGGGCGGCGGCGCTCAGGCCAGCGCCGGCAGCACGGATTCGATCCGCTCGCGCTGCTTCTCCAGCCCGGCGGGGAGCTTCAACGCCTGGCCGAGGCTCTCGACCGGCTCGTCGACGGCAAAGCCCGGAACGTCGGTCGCGATCTCGAAGAGCACGCGGCCAGGCTCGCGGAAGTAGACGGAGCGGAAGTAGTTCCGGTCCCTCTGCTCCGTGGCGCGGATGCCGTGGTGCTCCGCGAGCTTGCGCACCATCTCCTCCTGGGCCGCGTCATCGGCGGCACGGAAGGCGACATGGTGGACCGAGCCCGCGCCCTGGCGCGCCGGCAGGAAGCCGCCGGCGACGCGCAGGTCGATGACGTTGCCGAGCGCAGTGCCATCCGCGCGGTAGCGGATCAGCGTGCCCTCACGGCCCACCTCGCGGAAGCCGAAGACGTCGCTCAGGATCGCGCCCGTCGGTGCCGCATCGTCGAGCAGCAGGCTGACGCTGTGGAAGCCGCGGATCGCATGCTCCACCGGCACGTCACTGTCCGACCAGGCAGGCTCGGCCTCGATGCCGGAGAGGCCGACGAGCGCAAGACGCATCCCGTCGCGATCGCGGAAGGCCAGAACCGTCTCGCCGAAGCGCTTCACCGGAGCGTCATGCGGCACGCCAAACTCGACGAGCCGATGCGCCCAGTAACCGATTGCGGCCGCAGGAACCCGGAAGACCGTTTCCTGTGTCTCGCCGACGCCGAGCCGGCCGGGAGCGGCATGCTCCCAGGGGAAGAAGGTCAGGATCGTGCCCGGTGCGCCGGCGGCGTCGCCATAATACAGGTGATAGGTGCCGGGATCGTCGAAGTTGACGGTCTTCTTGACCAGACGCAGGCCGAGCACGCGGCCATAGAAATCGAGATTGCGGCGCGCCGGGCCGGCGATCGCCGTGACATGATGGATGCCATTGATCTGCATGACTGAGGTCCTTCCGACGCTGTGATGCAGGGGCGGTCGCCCCGTTGGCGAGGAAGATCGGGCCGGCGCGTCCAAAGTGCCAGAGACAATCCATTGCACACACGCAATACTATCATTGGCATTTCACTATTTGCATTGCGACGCAGCGAGAGCGATCTCTTGTGCCGAGACCAGCCCGGTCCCGCTTCTGGAGACTGCCATCATGATCGACAATCGCCTCGCCCCCTATGGTGCCCTCGGCCTGCGCGTCGCGCTCGGCCTGATGTTCATCGCCCACGCCTATCTCAAGCTCGTGATCTTCACCCCGGCGGGTTTCGCCGGCTTCCTCGGACAGGTCGGCCTGCCGACCTTCCTCGCCTGGCCGATCATCCTGGCCGAGCTTCTCGGCGGCCTCGCCATCCTGACCGGCTTCTATGGCCGCTATGTCTCGATCCTGCTGCTGCCGGTGCTGCTCGGCGCGCTGATGATCCATGCCCCCAATGGCTGGGTTTTCAACGCACCCAATGGCGGCTGGGAATACCCGGCCTTCCTGGCGCTCGCCGCGCTCGCCCACGCCCTGATCGGCGACGGCGCGCTGGCCCTGAAGCCCGCCCGCCTGCCTGCGCTGGGCGCGCCCGCCGCAGCCTGACCGGCCGCGCCATCCCGGCTGCCTCTTCGCCGTCATCAAGGCTTGCGGGCCTTGATGGCGGCGAAGCCATGTCGGAGAGTGCCCGCATGAACACGCCGACCAAGACGATGACGACGAAAACGCTGCCGACGAAGACGCTCGCCTGGGACGATTTCCGCCTGATCAAGGCGATCGCCGACCAGCGGGCGCTACCGGCCGCCGCCATCGCACTCGGCCTGAACCATTCGACCGTGTTTCGTCGCCTCGGCCAGATCGAGGAGGCGCTCGGCATCAAACTGTTCGAGCGGCATCGCAGCGGCTATGTCGCGACACCTGCCGGCGACGAGATGGCGCAACTGGCCGAGCGGGTCGACAGCGACATCAACGCCTTTGCGCTGAAGCTTGCCGGGCAGGATATCAAGCCCGCAGGCGAATTGCGCGTCACCACCAACGACACGCTGCTGGTCGACCTCCTGACGCCGGTCTTCGCCGCCTTCCTGGCGCAATGCCCCGACATCCGGCTGGACGTGCTGCTCAGCAACCAGTCGCTCAACCTGTCCAAGCGCGACGCCGACGTCGCGATCCGGGCGACCGACAATCCGCCCGAGACGCTGGTCGGCCGCCGCGCGGCCCGCATCGTTTGGGCCCTCTATGGTCGCGCCGCCGATTTCAGCAATGCCGGAACGGTCGCGATCGAGAACCTATGGGGTCATCGCTGGGTCTCTCTCGGCGAGCAGTTCACCATGCTGAAGGCGGTGCGCTATCTCGCCCAGCATGTCGCGCCCGAGCGCATCGTCTACAAGGTCAATACGGTGCTGGGCCTCGCGGAAGCGGTCGAGGCCGGTATCGGCATCGGCTTCCTGCCCTGCTTCATCGCCGACACGAAACCCGGCCTGACACGGCTCGCGGCGCCCGATCCCGGGTTTTCGGCCGATCTCTGGCTGCTGACGCATCCGGATCTGCGCCACTCGCCGCGGGTGCGCCTGTTCCTTGACTTCATGGCCGGCGAACTGGGGCGGATGAAGCCGTTGATCGAAGGGGCGCTGGCGATCTCGCCACGCGAAGCGCCCGCCTCCGAACCCGCCGAGATCACAGGCTCATGAGCGGCGACTGGAGCTTCCTGCCCTGGCTGCTGCTGATCGCGATTCCGCCCGGACTGGCACTGGCGGGGTTCTGGGCGCGCGGGCGCTTCCGCGACAAGCCGCCGAAGGTCCCGCCGGGAGACCCGGGCAATCCGACCTGAAAGCTAATGGCCATCATCGGCGGCAATCTCTCAGCCAAAGCGCGTCTGTCGCGCCGGCGCCTGTTCCGTCCCGGCGCAGCTTGCTCTAGGCTCTCCTCATGGAGATGTTCGTCCCCCTCTTGATCGGCCTGAGCCTGATCTGGCTGATCGGCCGCGGCACGCCGTGGAATGCCAAGCTGATCACGCTCGCCGCGACGCTCGCGGTGATCGTGCTCATCGTCTTGCTGGAGCGCAACGGCTATTGGCCCGAGGATTGGCGGCGACGCTAGAGCCGGATCCGATCAGATTGCTTCGCAAGCTGATCGGCGCGTGCTCTGAGCCGGCAGTCTCAGGCGACGAGCTTGAGCCCAATGATGCCGGCGACGATAAGCCCGATGCAGGCCAGCCGCAGCGCGGTCGCGGGCTCGCCGAGCAGGACGATGCCGAGAGCGGCGGTTCCGATCGTCCCGATCCCGGTCCAGACCGCATAGGCGGTACCCACCGGCAGGCTCTTGAGGGCGAGGCCGAGCAGGCCGAGGCTCACCACCATGCTGGCGAGCGTCAGAGCCGTCGGCACCAGGCGGGTGAAGCCATGGGTGTATTTCAGGCCGATCGCCCAACCGACCTCGAACAGACCGGCGATGAAGAGATAGAGCCAAGCCACGACGGCGCTCCTCGTGAAAGGGGCGAGGTCGTCCACGCCTGGAAGGAAAGCGGCACTGCGCCGAGGTCGTCCTCTGCTGCCGATCTAGTTCGTGACGCCAGCGCTTTCAAGCGTCACAGAGGCGACAATTCGTCTGTCAGACGCCTTCGGCCACAGGCTGGAGCGCGCGATCAAGGATGCGCTTGCACTCGCCCAGTTCGGCCATCACGGCGGTCAGCAGCGTGATATCGTCGAGGCCGGGCGGCACCTCTGCCCGTGCCTGCTGCTTCGGCACGGCTTCGCCTGTAGGGCGCGAGGACGCCCCCCCTGCCTCCGCGGGCGGAGGGCCGATAGGCGCGCCGCGGCCGATCGCCTGCACATGGCGCGGCCCCTGCTCCTTGAGGATCCGCTGGAGCCCCTTGATCGTATAGCCCTCGCCGTAGAGCAGCCGGCGGATTCCCTTCAGCAGCGCGACATCGTCAGGGCGATAATAGCGCCTGCCGCCGCCACGCTTGAGCGGCTTGATCTGGGAAAAGCGCGTCTCCCAGAAACGCAGGACATGCTGGGGGATGTCGAGGTCTTCGGCGACCTCGCTGATGGTCCGGAAGGCATCTGCGCTCTTGGTGTCCATGTCGGCCTCGCTATCGCCGTTGTGGAACTCCAGGCTCACTCGTCCTCGCCCTCACCCAACTGCCCATTGATGCGGGCCTTCATCACATTCGAGGGCTTGAACACCATCACGCGACGCGGCTCGATCGGGACCTCGACTCCCGTCTTGGGATTACGCCCGATTCGTTCGCCTTTGTCGCGCACAACGAACGACCCGAACGAGGACAGCTTGACGTTCTCGCCGCGGGCGACCGCATCGCAGATTTCATCCAGAACGGCCTCGACGAGCTTCGACGACTCCGTCCGAGACAGGCCGATTTTTTGATACACAGCCTCGCTCAGATCGGCCCGCGTAATCGTTTGCCCCGACATCCATATCCTCCAAGGCGTTATGCGGCCGATGGGCGTGCCACCTGCTCTTCGCCATTACGGACGGCGGACGCTAGGCGCAGCCGCTGCCGCGGTCAATGCTCGAACGGGCGCACATGCACCCGCGATTTAAAAATTGCATGAAAACGGCTAGAAAATCGGGAAAATCCGATTGATTTCTTGCCTTCCCGGCTTACCAGCGGATCAGCGCCGACCCCCAGGTGAAGCCGCCGCCCATCGCCTCGATCAGGACGAGCTGGCCGCGCTTGATGCGGCCGTCGCGATGCGCCTCGGCCAGCGCCAGCGGGATCGAGGCGGCCGAGGTGTTGCCGTGGCGATCGACGGTCACCACGACGCGCTCATGGTCGATGCCGAGCTTGTCGGCGGTCGCGTCGATGATGCGGCGATTGGCCTGGTGCGGCACGAACCAGTCGATATCCGCACCACTCAGCCCGGTCTCGTCAAAGGTGTGCCGCACCGTCTCGGCGAGCTTGACGACGGCATGCCGGAAGACCTCCTTGCCCTCCATGCGCAGGAAGCCGACCGTCTTGGTCGAGCCCGGCCCGCCATCGACATACAGCTTGTCCTTGTAGCGCCCGTCCGAGCGGATATGCGTCGCAAGGACGCCGCGATCGGCGAGCGTGCCCTCACCCGGCGCCGCCTTCATGACCACGGCGCCCGCGCCGTCGCCGAAGAGGACGCAGGTGGTGCGATCCTCCCAGTCGAGGATGCGCGAGAAGGTCTCGGCGCCGATCACGAGCGCCGCCTTCGCGGCGCCGGTGCTCAGGAACTTGTCGGCCGTGGCCAGCGCGAAGACGAAGCCGGAGCAGACCGCCTGGAGATCGAAGGCCGCGCCGCCTTGGATGCCGAGCGCCGCCTGGATCTGCGTCGCCGTCGCGGGAAAAGTGTGGTCGGGCGTCGCGGTCGCCACGATGATCATATCGATCTCGCTGGCGTCCATGCCGGCGTCAGTCAGCGCCGCCTGCGCCGCCTTCAGGCCGAGCGTCGAGGTGGCCTCGTCATCGGCAGCGACATGACGCTGGCGGATGCCGGTGCGCTGGACGATCCACTCGTCGGTCGTGTCGACCCGCTGCGCCAGTTCCGCATTGGTGACGATACGCGCCGGTAGATAAGAGCCGCAACCGACGATCTGAGAACGCAGAATAGACAAGTAGGCGTTTCCCTATTGGGCGGCGGGTGACTGCGCAGCCGCTTGCTGCAGCGCCGACGCTTCCTGGCGTGCCGAGGCCGCAACCATTTCGCGGACCTTCGCCATCAGGTCCTCGCGCGCCATCTCATAACCAAGTTCGGTCGCGCTGGCGAAACCGACCGCATCCGTGCCGCCATGGCTCTTGATGACAATGCCCTCAAGGCCGAGGAACACGCCGCCATTGACCTTGCGCGGATCCATCTTGTCCTTCAGCGCCGCGAAGGCGCCGCGCGCGAACAGATAGCCGATCTTGGCCATCAGCGAGCGGCTCATCGCAGCCTTAAGATAGGAACTGATCTGCCGTGCGGTACCCTCTGCCGTCTTGAGGGCGATATTTCCGGTGAATCCCTCCGTCACCACGACATCGACCGTGCCCTTGCCGAGATCGTCGCCCTCGACAAAGCCGTGATAGCTCAGGTGCGGCACGTTGCCCTCGCGCAGGATGCGCCCGGCCTCCTTCACCGCCTCGACGCCCTTGATCTCCTCGACGCCGACATTGAGCAGGCCGACGGTCGGGCGGTCGAGGTCGAAGACGACGCGGGCCATGGCCGCGCCCATCACCGCGAGATCGACGAGATGGCGGGCATCGGCGCCGATGGTCGCGCCCACATCGAGCACGATGCTCTCGCCGCGAACCGTCGGCCACAGGCATGCGATGGCGGGGCGATCGACCTCGGGCATCGACTTCAGGCAGAACTTCGACATCGCCATCAGCGCGCCGGTATTGCCGGCGGAGACGGTGACGTCGGCCTCACCGGTCTTGGTCGCGTCGATCGCCCGCCACATCGACGACTTGTAGCGGCCATAACGCAGGGCCTGGCTGGGCTTGTCGTCCATCTTCACCGAGACCTCGGTGTGATGGAAGGTTGTGACGGCCTTGAGCTTCGGGTGCTGGTCGAGAAGCGGCAGGACCTGCGCCTCATCACCGAAGATCACGAAGCGGGCGTCGGGGCGGCGCTCCAATGTCAACGCTGCGCCGGGGATGACGATGGCGGGGCCGTGGTCCCCGCCCATCGCATCGAGCGCGATTGTAACCGGTCGTGTCATGGAGTGATGGTTGATCCCAGGAGCGGCCGACCTTCATTCCGGGGCGGCTCGATGCGGGCGGGACAATAGCGACTTGGGCGTGCGCCGCAAGCCACGTTAAGACCGCTTGGAAGCGTCATTCGCTGCGCTTGAGCCGCGCCAGGGCCGCGAAGGGCGATTCCGGCGGCTCTTCCGGCGCGGGCTCGGCGAAGGCGGCGCCGGGCTTGCGGGGATAGGGGTCGAGCGCCAGGGCAAGAAACTCCAGCGTCACCGCGCCGAGATCGATCACGCCGTCGACGATCGGCTCCGGCGGATCGTCCTCATTCAGCCGGACTTCGATGTCGATCTCGCCGCCATCCTCGTCGGCGCTCTTGCGCCGCGGATTCTCGGGCGCTTCCGGGGCGAAGTCGAGCTTCAGCGGCACGGAGAGCGAAACCGGGAAGGCATCGAGCGTGACGATGCAATTCTGGTGCAGCGCCGCGCTGATCTCGCCCTCGAGCTTGACCCGTTCGCCGCTGCGCGAAAGCAGATAGCGCGCCTCCAGCGCTTCCACCGACGGCAGATCGAGCATGCGGGCGATGCCGGCGAGTTCGGCCGCCTCGGCGCGGACCGAGATCCTGGAGCCGCGCAGCTTGATTTCTTCGACCCGGATCGGCCGGTGCAGCGGCAGGGGCGACGTGGCATCAGGCGCCATGGCTGGCCTCCACTTCGGCCGCTGAGGGAAACAATGCACCGTCGCTCAGGATGGCGTCGAGATCCAGCCCGGCCAGGTGTGCCTGCGCGCGGCGGGCATAGGCGGCGAGCAGGATCGCTCCCTCGCCCGCGGCCTGATGGGGGCTCGCATTGCGGCGCAAGGCCTCGACCAGATCCGCCGGCTGCTCCGTCTCCAGCGCCGACTCATAGGCGCGCACCCGGCCATAGAACATCTGGCCGATTTTCTTCATGCGCTTGGGGACGGCGATGTCGCTGATGCCGCCATTGCGGAAGCCGAGCTCGAGATAGGCGAAGCAGGCATCGACCAGCTCCTGCGCGAGATCGGCCGCTGGTGCCGGCAGCTCGCGCAGACGGCGCAGCACGAGGAAGACATGCAGCGTCAGCGATTCGAAGCGACCCTCGAAACTGTCGGGAACGCCGCCAGCGAGATAGAGCGCAGGCTGACGCGACGCCTCGGCGATACGTGCAAACAACGCATCGACCGGCTCTTGCCTGTCTTCCCGCTTGCCGAACAAACCAAACATTCGAGACCGTCTCTCCGGCCGGCGGCTCGGAGGGCGTCCTTGCCTTGCCAAAGCCATCCTCGGGCGTTACGCCAACCTCCACCCGTTTGACAAGCGGCTTGGGCTTTGGCCCTGTGCCGCAACGCCACTGGATGCTGTCCGAATGATCGCCGTCTCCCGCCGTACAGCCCTCCTTGGCCTCCTCGCGACAACCTCTCTAGCTCTTGCAGGATGCGGCCCGAACGCGGGCGGCTTCAAGCTCGCGACCTCATCCGGCTTGAACGAGGAGTTCAGCCGCGGCTTCGTCGGCGACGAGACGCTGATCGCGCAGGTCAAGGTCGGCATGGACGTGCAGCAGGTGCTGTCGATCCTGGGTACGCCCTCGACGACCTCGACCGTCGGCAACCGGACGTTCTATTACATCAGCCAGACCGTGCGCCGACGCTTCCAGTTCCAGGATCTGACCGTCGTCGACCAGAAGGTGCTGGTGGTCTATTTCAACAAGGGCTTCAAGGTCGAGCGCATCGCCAATTACGGCCTGCAGGACGGTATCATCTTCGACTTCATCAGCCGCACCACGGCGACCGGCGGCGAGGAGCAGAGCTTCCTGCGCAACCTCTTCCGCGGCGTGACGAAGTTCAACCCGCTCGGCTCCTGACCGGACCGACCGGCGATCACCGACACGAAAAACCCGCGGCTCGCGCCGCGGGTTTTTCTTTTGCATCGTGACCGGCGACTTCAGCCTCGCGGCGGCTCGCGCTCCGGTAAGGTCATGGCGGCGACGCCGACCACCACGAGGCCGAGACCGACCCACGCCATCGGACTCAGGCTCTCGCCCAGGAACAGGATGCCGATGGCGACGCCGATCGGCACGCGGATATAGGATACGGCGGTCGTGCCAACCGCGCCGAGCGTACGGATCAGGCGGAAATAGATCGCGAAGGCCAGCGCCGTCGACACGGTCGCGAGCGCGAGCAGCGCCAGCAGCGACTCCCGCGAGGGCGTGAGCGTCCAGGGACGATCGACGATGAATGCGACGGGCAGCAGCAGGGCAGCGCCCGCCAGCATCGAGCCGGCCGCCGGCAGCAGCGGGTCCATGCCGCCGAAATTGCGGCCGAACAGAGCGGCGCAGGCATAGGCGACGGTCGCCAGCACGATCGCGAGCTGCGGCACGACCTGGTCGCCGAGACCAGCGAAGGCCTGGAGGCCGACGATCAGGCTGATCCCGGTCATGCCCGCGAGCACGCCCAGCGCCTTGCGGCCATCCGGCCGCTTCCGCGGCGCGATCGCCAGCGAGATCAGGAAGACGAAGACCGGCGTGGTCCCGTTCAGAATGGACGCGAGGCCGGCATCGACGCTGCGCTCGGCCCAGGCGATCAGCGTGAAAGGCACGACGCTGTTGAGGCAGGCCTGGATCAGGAAGAGCTTCCAGGTCGCCAGATCGCGCGGCAGCCTCGCGCCACGCCAGCGCAGCACGGCGAGCAGGATCGTGCCGCCGATCAGCGTGCGCGCCGCGATCAGTGTCACAGGCGGAATCGTCTCGACGCCGATCTTGATGAAACTGTAGGACGCCCCCCAGAGAGTGGCGAGGATCAGCAGGAGGCAGAGTTCGGTCGAGCGGTT
>JAESFK010000557.1_pt1 | contig 17439 bp, 14 predicted proteins | sample 9269391 | NCBI WGS metagenome assembly JAESFK01 (sample SAMN14506231, study PRJNA617097) | algae metagenome | isolation source: Drouetiella hepatica UHER 2000/2452 and co-occurring heterotrophs from... | place: Slovakia: Slovak Paradise National Park, Hrabusice, Kosice Region | collected 2000-01-01
CCATGCCGCCTCCTTCGCCAAGCTGGTCTACATCTCCTCCTGGCTGAAGCGCCATCACCCGGCGGCCTTCGCCTGCGCGCTGCTGAACTCGCAGCCCATGGGCTTCTACGCGCCGGCCCAGATCGTGCGCGAGGCGCAGGAGGTTGGCTGCGTCGAGCCGCGCGCGGTCGATGTGAATTTCAGCTTCTGGGACAATGGGCTGGAGCGCGGCGAACTCGGCAACTTTCATCTCGATCGCCCTGCCGTAAAGGGCGCGGGGAACCCTCTCCCGGAGGGAGAGGGCAGGGTGAGGGGTAGGCCGTTGGACGATTTGGCGGAACCTCACCGCTGCGCCGCCGAAATGGAGCGCGCAAATGGTCCAGGGGCCTACACCTCACCCCTGCCCCTCTCCTTACAGGAGAGGGGGGCTCCCGGCGCTGACACCGAACATGCGGTGGGTGAAGCAAAGGAAGAACACCCCTTCGCCCTGCGCCTCGGCTTCCGCCAGATCGACGGCTTCCAGGAGGAATGGGGCAAGCGCATCGAAGCTGCCCGCGCCGACGGTTACCGTGATGTCGAGGAGTTGATGCGCCGCGCCGTGCTGCCCGGCCGCGCCATGCGGTTGCTGGCGGATGCCGACGCCTTCCGGTCGCTCGGGCTAGACCGGCGCGAGGCGCTCTGGGCGGTGCGCCGGCTACCGGATGACGAGGCCCTGCCGCTTTTTGCTGCCGCGCAGGCCCGCGAACTCGGCGAGGAGCCGGCCATGGCGCTGCCCGTCATGCCGCTGCCGCAGCAGATCGTGGCCGACTACCAGACGGTGCGGCTCTCGCTGAAGGGCCATCCGATGGGCATGCTACGGCCGATTTTCAGGCGCGACGGCGTGCTGAGCTGCGCCGAGCTCGAGGCCCGGCCCGATGGGAGCTGGGCCCGGACGGCTGGCGTCGTGCTGGTGCGCCAGCGTCCGGGCAATGGCAAGGCGATCTTCATCACGCTGGAGGACGAGACCGGCATCGCCAATATCCTGCTCTGGGCGCGGCTGTTCGAGCGCTTCCGGCGCGAGGTCATGAGCGGGCGCCTGCTGCAGATCGAGGGCAGGGTGCAAAAAAGCCCGGAAGGCGTGGTGCATCTGATGGGGCAGCGCGTCGTCGATCGCACGGCCGAACTGAGCAGCCTCTCCGATACCCACCGCGCCGAGATCGCACTCGCGCGGGCGGACGAGATTCGCAATCCGCCGCCGCCTCGCGGCCGTCATCCGCGCAATGTCCGCATCCTGCCGAAATCGCGTGACTTCCATTGACGTAGCGTCATTATAATCATGGCGCCTATAATTTAAGCAAAAATGGGGGCGGGGATATACCCCTCGCCCCATCGCGATCACGCCTTGGGCAGACAACAACACCGCTCTATCCCAAAGTTTTAGTCGTACGACATTCGGCTGGCATGCCCGTTGCTAACCTCCGGCGTGCCGCCGCTCGCATGAGCCACCGGCCAATCACAGGGAGAAAAACGTGTCCGCATCCAGCTTCACCCGCTCCGTCCTTCTCGGCTTGGGGCTTTCGACTGCGCTCGCAACCGCTGCGCTCGCCCAGGAGAAGGTCCTGCGCATCGGCATGACGGCGGCGGACATTCCGCGCACCCATGGCCAACCGGATCAGGGCTTCGAGGGGAACCGCTTCACCGGCATCCCGATGTACGACGCGCTGACGCATTGGGACCTCTCCTCGGTGGAGAAGGCGAGCGTCGTCATTCCCGGCCTCGCCACAGAATGGGCGGTCGACGCCACCGACAAGACCAAATGGACCTTCAAGCTGCGCCCCGGCGTCAAGTTCCAGGATGGCTCGGACTTCAATGCGGCTGCCGTCGTCTGGAACGTCGACAAGGTCCTGAACAAGGAAGCCGCCCATTTCGCGCCCGACCAGATCGGCGTCACCGTCTCGCGCATGCCGACGCTGAAGAGCGCCAAGGCCATCGATCCCCTGACCGTCGAGCTGACGACCAGCGAGCCCGACGCCTTCCTGCCGATCAACCTGACCAACCTGTTCATCGTCTCGCCGGCGCATTGGGCCGCCAAGCTCGCCGCTGTCCCGGCCTCCGTCACCGACCCGGCCGAGCGCGCCAAGCAGGCCTGGGCGGCCTTTTCGGGTGATCCGTCGGGCACCGGCCCGTTCAAGGGCACCCGCCTCGTGCCGCGCGAGCGCTTCGAGATGGTCGCCAACAAGGCCTATTGGGATCCCAAGCGCGTCCCCAAGGTCGATCGCGTCGTGCTGCTGCCGCTGCCGGAGGCCAATGCCCGCACCGCGGCGCTGCTCTCGGGCCAGGTCGACTGGATCGAGTCGCCCTCGCCGGACGCCGTTCCGCAGATCAAGCAGCGCGGCTTCACCGTCTACACCAACGCCCAGCCGCATGTCTGGCCTTGGCAACTCTCCTTCGTCGAGGGCTCCCCCTGGATCGACAAGAAGGTCCGCCACGCCGCCAATCTCTGCGTCAATCGCGAGGAGCTGAAGACGCTGCTCGGCGGCCTGATGGAAATCCCGAAGGGCACGGTTCCCCCCGGCCATCCCTGGTGGGGCAATCCGAAGTTCGACATCAAATACGATCTCGACGCCGCCAAGAAGCTGATGGCCGAAGCCGGCTATTCGGCCGCCAAGCCCGCCAAGGTGAAGGTCCTGACCTCGGCCTCAGGCTCGGGCCAGATGCAGCCGCTGCCGATGAACGAGTTCATGCAGCAGGCGCTCAAGGACTGCTTCTTCGACGTCGCGCTCGAGGTCGGCGAATGGAACGCCGTCTTCACCAACTGGCGCGAGGGCGCCAAGCACGCCAATGCCCGCGGCGCCAACGCCACCAACGTCACCTTCGCGGCGATGGACCCGTTCTTCGCCATGGTGCGCTTCACCTCGACCAAGGCCTTCCCGCCGGTGTCGAACAACTGGGGCTATTTCGGCAATGACGAGTTCGACAAGCTGATCGCCGACGCCCGCACCACCTTCGAAGGTTCGGCCCGCGACGCGGCGCTGGCCAAGCTGCATGCCCGCATCGTCGAGGAGGCGCCTTTCGTCTGGGTCGCCCATGACGTCGGCCCGCGCGCGATGAGCACCAAGGTCAAGGGCGTGGTCCAGCCGAAGAGCTGGTTCATCGACCTGGCCCCGATGTCGATGGAGTGATGCGCCGGCTCGGCTGACGTCATCCTCGGGCGGCCGCAAGGCCGACCCGGGGATTTCCGGCAGGAGATGCTCGGGTCTCGCCCGAGCATGACGGCTGGCGCGGACAGGTCGCTGGCACAGCCCTTGCGAAGCAGCCTCGAACTCGTCCAATTCGGAGTTGCCTGATGATCCGCACAGCCCTTGCCCTGACTCTCGCAGCCGGCGTCTCCCTGTTCTCGGCCGCGGCCTATGCCCAGGGCACGCTGCGGATCGGCATGACGGCTTCCGACATCCCCCTGACCACCGGCCAGACCGACCAGGGCGGCGAGGGCATGCGCTTCATGGGCTATACGGTCTATGACGGCCTCATCAACTGGGACCTCAGCAAGGCCGACAAGGCCTCGGACCTGACGCCGGGGCTCGCCACAAGCTGGGCGGTCGACGCCACCGACAAGAACAAATGGACCTTCGTCCTGCGCGAAGGCGTGAAGTTCCACGACGGTTCCGAGTTCACCGCCGACGCGGTGGTCTGGAACCTCGACAAGCTCCTCAAGAACGATGCCCCGCAGTTCGACCAGCGCCAGGCGGCGCAGGGGCGCTCGCGCATCCCGGCCGTCGCCTCCTACAAGGTCGTCGACAAGTACAAGGTCGAGATCACCACCAAGGCGCCCGACGCGACGCTGCCCTACCAGATCGCCTGGATCATGATGTCGTCGCCGGCGCAGTGGGAAAAGCTCGGCAAGAGCTGGGAGGCCTTCGCCAGGACACCGTCCGGCACCGGGCCCTGGCAGCTCACGGCCTTCCAGCCGCGCGAGCGCGCCGAACTCTCGCCATTCCCGGGCTATTGGGACAAGGCGCGCGTGCCCAAGCTCGACAAGATGGTGCTGCTGCCGCTGCCGGAGGCCAATGCGCGGGCCGCGGCGCTCAGGGCAGGGCAGGTCGACTGGATCGAGGCTCCGTCGCCGGACCTGATCCCTTCGCTGGAGACAGCCGGCTTCCAGGTCATCACCAACGCCTACCCGCACAACTGGACCTGGCATCTCTCGCGCGCCGAGGGCTCACCCTGGAACGACATCCGCGTCCGCAAGGCCGCCAACCTCGCCGTCGACCGCCAGGGGCTGAAGGAGCTTCTTGGCGGCCTGATGATCCCCGCCGAGGGCTTCTACCCGCCCGGCCACCAGTGGTTCGGTAACCCGAAGTTCAAGCTCAAGCTTGATCAGGCCGAGGCCAAGAAGCTGCTGGCGGAAGCCGGCTACTCGCCCGCCAAGCCGGTGACGACGAAGATCCTGATCGCGCCGTCGGGCTCGGGCCAGATGCAGCCACTGCCGATGAACGAATTCGTGCAGCAGAACCTCGCCGAGGTCGGCATCAAGATCGACTTCGAGGTCGTCGAGTGGAACACGCTGATCAACATCTGGCGGGCCGGCGCCAACCATGAATCGTCGCGCAAGGCGACGGGGATGAACTACACCTACTTCATCCAGGACCCCTTCACCGGCTTCGTGCGTCACCTGCAGTGCAATCTGGTGCCGCCGGCCGGCACGAACTGGGGCATGTATTGCGACCCCGAGATGGATAAGCTCTTCGAGCAGATTCGCACCACCTTCGACGCGGCCGAGCAGACCAAGGTGCTGCAGAAGGTCCACGAGAAGTATGTCGACGAGGCGCTGTTCCTGATGGTGACGCACGACGTCAACCCGCGTGCGCTCAGCCCGAAGGTGAAGGGCTTCGTCCAGGCCCAGAACTGGTTCCAGGACTTCTCGCCGATCACCATGACGAAGTGAGGCGCTTCTTGGCTCACAACAATCATAAGAAGGACGCTGGTCATCCCGGACAAGCGGCACAGCCGCGCCGATCCGGGATCCAATCCGGAGCGCTGATCGGAAAGGCCCGGGACTGGATCCCGGGTCTCCCTTCGGTCGCCAGGGATGACGAGTGCGAGAGGCAAAGGCGGGGCGAAACCGGATCATGCTGAGCTATCTCGCCAAGCGCATCCTCTACGTCCTGCCGGTCGCCTTCGGCGTCAGCCTGTTCTGTTTCCTGCTGGTGCATATCGCGCCCGGCGACCCGCTGACCTCTGTGCTGCCGCCTGATGCCTCGCAGGCGATGCAGGACGAGCTGCGCAAGATCTACGGTTTCGACCGGCCACTGCCGGTGCAGTTCGGCCTCTGGCTGCTGAAGGCGGTGCAGGGCGATCTCGGCACCTCGATCGCGACCGGGCGTCCCGTCGCGGCCGAGGTCTGGCGCGCGGTCGGCAACACGCTGCTCATAGCTGGGCTCGCGACGGTGATCGGCTTCCTGTTCGGCTGCTTCTTCGGCTTCGTCGCCGGCTATTTCCGTGGCTCCTTCCTCGACAAGTTCGCCTCGATGCTGGCCGTGCTCGGCGTCTCCGTGCCGCACTACTGGCTCGGCATGGTGATGGTGATCGTTTTCTCGGTGCAGCTCGGCTGGCTGCCGCCGGGCGGCGCGGGGCCGGGTGGATCGGCCGCCTGGAAATGGGATTGGGAGCATGTCAGCTACATGATCCTGCCGGCGATCACGATGTCGGTGATCCCGATGGGCATCATCGCCCGTACCGTGCGCGCCCTCGTCGCCGACATCCTCAATCAGGAGTTCGTCCCTGCCTTGCGGGCCAAGGGGCTGATGGATTTCGGCGTGTTCAAGCATGTGGTGAAGAATGCCGCGCCGACCGCGCTCGCCGTGATGGGCCTCCAGCTCGGCTACCTGCTCGGCGGATCGATCCTGATCGAGACGGTGTTCTCCTGGCCGGGTACCGGCTTCCTGCTCGGCAACGCGATCTTCCAGCGCGACCTGCCGTTGCTCCAGGGCACGATCCTCGTGCTGGCGATGTTCTTCGTGGGCCTGAACGTGCTCGTCGACATCCTCCAGGGTCTGCTCGACCCGCGCGTCAGGAGGCGCTGAGATGGCCGCGATCACCGAAGGCGCAACGCCCATCGTCGTGCCGCCGCTGGCGAAGTCGCCAGGCTATTGGGCCGGCGTCTGGCGTCGTTTCAAGACCGACAAGGTCGCGGTCGGCGCCGGCCTCGTCGTTCTGGCGATCATCCTGATGGCGATCTTCGCCGATTACATCGCGCCGGCCGACCCGACCCGCTCCTCGATGCTGCGGCGGCTGCGGCCCATCGGCACGCCCGGCTATCCGCTCGGCGCCGACGAACTCGGCCGCGACATGCTCTCGCGCCTGATCTTCGGCGCCAGACTGTCGCTGTTCATGGGCGTGGTACCGGTCTTCATCGCCTTCATCGTCGGCTCGGTCATCGGTGTCGCCGCCGGCTTCTTCGGCGGCAAGTTCAACACCATCACCATGCGCACGGTCGATGTGTTCTACGCCTTTCCCTCGGTGCTGCTGGCGATCGCGCTGTCGGGCGCGCTCGGGGCCGGCATCACCAATTCGCTGCTCTCGCTGACCATCGTCTTCATCCCGCCGATCGCGCGCATCGCCGAGAGCGTCACGACGCAGGTGCGCGGCATGGACTATGTCGAGGCCGCCCGCGCCAGCGGCGCCAACGCCCTGACCATCATCCGCGTCCATGTCCTCGGCAATGTGCTGGGTCCGATCTTCGTCTATGCGACGAGCCTGATCTCGGTCTCGATGATCCTGGCCTCAGGGCTCTCCTTCCTCGGCCTCGGCACCAAGCCGCCGACGCCGGAATGGGGGCTGATGCTGAACACGCTGCGCACCGCGATCTATGTGCAGCCCTGGGTGGCTGCGCTGCCGGGCGCGGCGATCTTCATCACCTCGATCTCGTTCAACCTGCTCTCCGACGGTCTGCGCTCGGCGATGGACGTGAAGGGCTGACCATGACGCTGGAAAACCATCCCGATCGCGGCGGCCCCGGTACGCCGCTGCTGCAGGCAAAGACCCTGACCAAACATTTTCCGCTTGGCGGCGGCGCGGTGGTGCGCGCCGTGGACGGCGTCGATTTTTCGGTGATGAAGGGCGAGACGCTCGGCGTCGTCGGCGAATCCGGCTGCGGCAAGTCGACGACGGCGCGCGTCGTCATGCAGCTGATCCCGCAGGACAAGGGCGAGATGCTGTTCGACGGCGAGATCGTCGGCGGCAGGGCCCTGACCTTGAAGGAATACCGCCGCCAGGCGCAGATGGTCTTCCAGGACTCATACGCCTCGCTCAATCCGCGCCTGACCATCGAGGATTCGGTCGCCTTCGGCCCGACCGTCCATGGCGTCTCGAAGGCTGCGGCCATCCTGAAGGCGCGAGACCTGCTGCAGCGTGTCGGCCTCGACCCCGCCCGCTTCGCGGCGCGCTATCCCCACGAACTCTCCGGCGGCCAGCGGCAGCGCGTCAACATCGCGCGTGCGCTTGCGCTCGGGCCGCGCCTCGTCATCCTCGACGAAGCGGTCTCGGCGCTCGACAAATCCGTGGAGGCGCAGGTCCTCAACCTGCTCGCCGATCTGCGCGAGGAGTTCGGGCTGACCTACATCTTCATCTCGCATGACCTCAACGTCGTCCGCTTCATCAGCGACCGCGTCATGGTGATGTATCTCGGCGAAGTCGTGGAAATCGGCCCGGTCGAGGAGCTCTATGACGATCCGCGCCACCCCTATACCAAGGCGCTGCTCTCGGCGATGCCGTCGATGGACCCGGACAACCGGACGATGGAGGCGCCGCTTGCCGGCGATCCGCCCAACCCGATCAACCCGCCCGAAGGTTGCCGCTTCCATCCGCGCTGCCCCCACGCCCAGACCGTCTGCTCCAAGGTGAAGCCGGCGCTGGTTGCGACCGGCACGAGCGAGGATGGCCGCCGCGTCGCCTGCCATATGGAGATCGCCGGCTCCGGCCACAGTCGCGCGCCCAGCCTGGAGGACGCCGCATGAGCACGCCCCTCGTCGCCATCGAGAACCTGACCGTGCGCTTTCGCGGCGCGCAGACGGTCCACGCGGTCAACGGCGTCTCGCTGACGCTGGAGCCCGGCAAGGTGCTCGGCATCCTCGGCGAATCCGGCTCGGGCAAGAGCGTCACGCTGAAGACGTTGCTGCGGCTGCTGCCCGAAAGCCGCACCGATATCGGCGGCAGCGTCCGGGTCGATGGCCGCGACGTGCTGGCGCTGAACCCGCAGGAGCTGTCGGATTATCGCGGCGCCGTGACCTCGATGATCTTCCAGGACCCGGCGCTGGCGCTCGACCCCGTCTATACGGTCGGCGAGCAGATCGCCGAGGCGATCGTCCGGCATGAGAAGCTGTCGCGCAGGGCGGCGATGGCGCGTGCGCTCGAACTGCTCGAACTCGTACGCATTCCCTCGCCGGCGCGCCGGCTCAAGGCCTATCCGCACGAGATGTCGGGCGGCATGCGCCAGCGCGCCATGATCGCGCTTGCGCTCGCGGCCCGTCCCAAGCTGCTGCTCGCCGACGAGCCGACGACGGCGCTCGATGCCACCGTGCAGATCCAGATCCTGCTACTGCTGCGCCAGCTCCAGCGCGACCTCGGCATGGGCATGCTCTTCGTCACCCATGACATCGGCGTCGCGGTCGAGGTCTCGGACCGGCTGGCGGTGATGTATGCCGGCCAGATCGTCGAGACCGGCACGGTACGCGAATTGCTGCGCGATCCGCGGCACCCCTACACCAAGGGCCTCCTTGCCGCGAACCTGCATGGCGCCAGGAAGGGCGAGCGGCTGGAGGCGATCCCCGGCGCGCCGCCGGCGCTGAACGAGCCGCCGTCCTCCTGCTCCTTTGCACCGCGCTGCAAATCCGTCCAGGAGCGCTGCCGCGCGGCGCTGCCGCCGGCTGTCATGCTGGGCGAGGGCAGGGTCGTCCGCTGCATCCAGGCGGAACAGGCGCTCGCTGCGGCCTGAGATCGCCGCGAGCCATTCCCTCCGCGGAAGCGAGCCGCTATCAGCATCGCGACGATGCGCCGCGATCGCGCGGTGCCGACCCGATGGAGCAAAGCATGGATCTCGGCCTTCACGACAAGCGCGCGCTGGTGCTCGGCGCGAGCCGGGGTCTCGGCGCTGCCATCGCCCGCACGCTCGCAAGCGAGGGCGCCTCGGTGATCGCGGCCGCCCGCAATGTCGCTGCGACCGATGCCTGGGTCAGCCAGTGCCCCGAGGAGGTGCGCGGGCGCATCTTCGCGGCGAGCCTCGACCTCTCCGATCTCGCCTCGGTCAATTCCCTTGTCGGTGTGCTCCGGGATGCCGGCGGTGTCGACATCCTGATCGGCAATTCGGGCGGGCCGCCGCCGGCCGAGGCCCGCGAGGCCGGCCGTGACGACTGGCTGAAGCATTTCGAGGCGATGGCTGCCAACCTGTTTCATCTGGCGCAGGGCGTGCTGCCGGGCATGGTCGAGCGCGGCTTCGGCCGCATCATCACCATCGCCTCGTCGGGCGTCGAGCAGCCGATCCCGCGGCTCGCCTTGTCGAACGGCATCCGTTCCGCCGTGGTCGGCTGGTCGAAGACGCTGGCCGCCGAAGTCGCGGGTCAGGGCGTGACGGTCAATGTCGTACTGCCGGGCCGCATCCACACCGAGCGCGTCGACCAGCTCGACAAGGCCGCCGCTGATCGCACCGGCACGACGCCCGAGCAAGCGGCCGCAACGTCGCGGGGAACCATTCCTGCCGGCCGCTACGGCACACCGCAGGAGTTCGCCGATGTCGTCGCCTTCCTCGCCAGCGAGCGGGCGAGCTATGTCACCGGCGCCAAGATCCGCATCGACGGCGGCGCAACGCGCGGCATCTGAGGTCGGAAAAGCCTGACGAGACATAGAAGAACGCCGGTCAGCCTTCTGCTGACCGGCGTTAGCCAGGCGGAACGGCTCAGGCCGCCTGCGAATAGGCCGTACCGGACGCGTTCGAGGCGCCGAGCTGGTAGGTGCTGCCATAGGCCTGCGACGCGCCGAAGGAGGCGTTCGACGGCGGCGGGCCGGGAGGAGGACCGGGCGGCGGGCCGCGCTTTTCGAGCGCCGCCTGGAACGAACTCCGTTCCTCCTCGGTGACCGAGCCATCCGAATCGGAATCGATCGCCTCGAACAGTTTGCTCAGCAGGTCGCTCGAGGACTGCGTGCCCGAGGAGAGCGCCGAGAGGAACTCGTCCTTGGCGATGCTGCCGTCGGAGTTGGCGTCGAGCTGGGCAAAGATGTCCGTCTCGTTGTCGCTCGCTTCCGTCTCGCTGGTCTGGCTGGCACCATCGGCCTGCATCCCGAACAGGAAGGACTGCAACTGCTGCTGGGCCTTCTCGGCCTTGGCCTTGAAGGCGTCCCTCTTCCTTGGTGACCGAACCGTCACTGTCGGAATCGATCGCCTTGAACAGCTCCTCGCTCTTGGCGCTGTCGGCGCCCTTGGGAGCGCCGGCCTTGAACTCGTCGAGGCTGAGCGTGCCGCTGGTGTCGCTGTCGAGCGTCTCGAAGCTTGGGGGTTTCGGCGGGGGTGGGCGAAAGCCGCCACCGACGCCGCTGATGCTGGACATGATCGGTCTCCATCGCGTCACCGCCGGATGGCGGCGCCTTGGAGTTTCGGCCCTGAATCCATGCCCGAAGGCTAAGGCGATCGCTTCGCCAGGACGATTCTGGTTACGGGAGATTTCATGTTTCAGCCATGGAAACAGCCGGAAACATAATCACTCCAGGCGCCATGCGCTGTGTCAGGCGATGACCGCCGTCGCCTCGATCTCGACCATCGCTTCGGGCTCGACCAGCGAGACCACCTGCACCACGGCCATCGCCGGGAAATGCCGGCCGAGCACCTCGCGGTAGACGGGGCCGAGTTCCTTCAGGCTCGTCCGATAGGCCTCGATGTCGGTGACGTACCAGGTCAGCCGCACGATGTCCTCGATGCGCCCGCCGCCGGCCTCGACCACGGCCTTGATGTTGAGAAGGGTCTGCCTGAGCTGCGGCAGGAAGCCCTTGGCGAAGGCGCCGTGCTCGTCCCAGCCGACGAGGCCACCCGTCACCAGCACGCGGCCCTGCGCGACCATGCCGTTGGCATAGCCGCGCGGCACCGGCCAGCCCTCGGGCAGGATGGCGCGGGACAGGGTTTCACTCGACATGGGCGTCGCCTCGGTTTCGGCCGTTCCGGCTCGTCTGATCGGTAGGAAGGGTCAGGCCTCGCCACGCGCCATCTGGCGCAGGGTGAAGCGTTGCAGCTTGCCGCTCGCGGTCTTCGGCAGGGCCGTGACGAAGTCGATGGCGCGGGGATATTTGTAGGGCGCGATACCGGCCTTCACATGGTCCTGCAAGGCCTTGACCATCGCAGCATTGCCCGAAACGCCTTCGCGCAGCACGACATAAGCCTTCACGATGTTGCCGCGCTCGGGGCAGGGAGCGGCCACGACGCCGCATTCCAGCACATCCGGATGGGCGAGCAGGCAGGCTTCGACTTCCGGCCCGGCGATGTTGTAGCCCGACGAGATGATCATGTCGTCCGAGCGCGCCTGATACCAGAAATAGCCTTCCGGGTCGCGGATATAGGTGTCGCCGGTGACGTTCCAGCCATTCTGGACATACTTGGCCTGGCGCTCGTCACTGAGATAGCGGCAGCCAGTGGGGCCGCGCACGGCGAGCCGCCCGGGCGTGCCATCGGGCACGTCGCGGCCTGCCTCGTCGACGATCTTGGCCTCGTAGCCCGGGACCGGCAGCCCGGTCGCGCCCGGCCGGATCGCCTCGCGCGGAGCGGCGATGAAGATGTGCAGCATCTCTGTCGCGCCGATGCCATCCATCAGCGGGATCCCGGTCCTGGCCTGCCAGGCCTCGAACGTCGCCTTCGGCAGCGCTTCGCCGGCCGAGACGCAGATGCGCAGCGAGGAGATGTCGCGCCCGTCGAGCTTGTCCAGCATGGCGCGATAGGCGGTCGGCGCAGTGAACACGACGCTGACCTTGTGCCGCTCGATCGCATCGACGAGGTCGGACGGGCCGGCCTTCTCGGGCAGCACCATCGCGGCGCCGATCCGCATCGGGAAGAGCACCAGCCCGCCGAGCCCGAAGGTGAAGGCGAGCGGCGGCGAACCGGTGAAGCGGTCGTTCGGCGATGCCTTCAGCACGCGCGCGCCATAGGCGTCGCAGATCGCCAGCATGTCCTGATGGAAATGCATGGTTCCCTTGGGCTCGCCAGTGGTGCCGGAGGTGAAGGCGATCAGGCAGACATCGTCGCGGGCGGTGTCGGCGGCCTCGAAGACGTCATATCCCGGTTGCGCCATGAGCTTTTCAAGCTCGCTCTGGGCGCTGCCGAAGCTGGCGACGCGGGCGAGTTCCGGCGCCTGCGCCTTGGCGGTCTCCAGCTCCACCATGAGGCGGTGGTCGCAGAGCGCGAGCGCGATCCCTGCCTTGCGCAGCGGATAGGCAAGCTCGCCCGCCCGCAGCATCGGCATCGTCGCGACGGCGATGCCGCCAGCCTTGATGACGGCGAGATAGGCGGCGACCATCATCGGCGTGTTGCCGGCGCGCAGCAGGACGCGGTTGCCGCTGATCATGCCGAGATCGCGGGTCAGCACATTGGCGATGCGGTTCACCGTGTCGGCAAGGTCCGCATAGCTCCACTGCAGCGCATCGGCGATGACCGCGACGCGCGCGCCGCCCCCCTCCGTGAGGTGCCGGTCCAGGAGCTCGGCGACGCAGTTGAGCCGTTCTGGATAGGCGAGCCCCGCCGCCTCCAGCCTCAGATCGGGCCAGCTTTCGCGCGCCGGCAGGTTGTCCCGCGCGAAGCTGTCTTCATGCCCCGATCTCGCGAATTGGGTTGCTGTCATCTCGTTCCCCTGCCTTTGCGGCATGTGTCTTCAGCAGGTCGCGCGCGATCACGACCTTCTGCACCTCGCTGGCGCCCTCGTAGATCCGCAGCGCCCTGATCTCCCGGTAGAGTTCCTCCACTTTGACGCCCTTGGTGACGCCGAGCCCGCCATGGATCTGGACGGCCCGGTCGATCACGCGTTGGGCGTTCTCGGTCGCGATGAGCTTGGCGAGCGCAGCCTCGCGGGTGACGCGGGCCGCACCGCGATCCTTGGTCCAGGCGGCGCGGTAGACCAGCAGGGCGGCGGCATCGACCTCGGCCGCGCTGTCGGCGATGGCCGCCTGCGAGAGCTGAAGGTCGCCGAGCGTGCCGCCGAAGAGCTTGCGGGAACTGGCATGCGCGATCGTTTCGTGCAGCGCCCGCCGGGCGAAGCCGAGGGCAGCCGCGCCGACCGTGGAGCGGAAGATGTCGAGCGTCGCCATCGCGACCTTGAAGCCGTCGCCGGGCCCGCCGATCCGGTTCTCGATCGGCACGCGGCAAGCCTCGAAGCGCAGCGTTGCAAGCGGATGCGGCGCGATCACGTCGATCCGCTCGGTGATGCTCAAGCCCGGCGTGTCAGCCTCGACCAGGAAGGCGGAGAGCCCGCGCGCTCCCGGAGCCTCGCCGGTGCGGGCGAAGACGACATAGTGGTCGGCGATGCCGCCATTCGAGATCCAGGTCTTCTCGCCGTCGATGCGGACATGGCCGTTGCCGTCCGGGGTCGCCGTTGTCGCCATCGCCGCGACATCGGAGCCCGCCTCCCTCTCCGACAGCGCGAAGGCTGCGATCCTTATGCCCTCGCAGACACCCGGCAGGATGCGGGCCTTCATCGCTTCCGAGCCCGCGACCGTGATCGCGCCGGTGCCGAGCCCCTGCATCGCGAAGGCGAAATCGGCGAGCCCGTCGCGGCTGCTGAGGATTTCGCGCGCGAGGCACAGCGTACGGACGTCGAGCGCCGGGCTCAGCCCACCATGGGCCTCGGGCACGACGGCTCGCAGGAAACCGCCTTCGCCCAGCGCCGTGACGCGGGCGCGGCAGGCGGCGTCGACGTCCGCATGGGGCAGGCCGGGCAGGGTGGCATCGGCCCAGGCCGACAGCTCCTGCGCGAAGCGGCGATGCCGGTCCTCGAAGAACGGCCAGTCCAGTGTATCGCCGAGAATCGCGGTTCCGAGCTGTCCGCTGCCATGCGCGCCCATCTCAGTTGCCCTCGAAGACCGGTTTCTGCTTGGCGGCGAAGGCGTGGTAGGCGCGGGCGAAATCCTCGGTCTGCATGCACAGCGCCTGCGCCACGGCCTCGGCTTCGATCGCGCTCTCGACCGACATCGCCCACTCCATCTCGAGCATGCGCTTGGTCATGGCGTTGGCGAAGGTCGGGCCATCCGCCAGTTCGATGGCAAGCGCCTGTGCCTCGGCCAGCACCGCATCCTTGGCGACGAGGCGGTTCAGGAAGCCCCAACGCTCGGCCTCCTCGCCGCGCAGCACGCGGCCGGTGTAGAGCAGCTCGGCCGCGCGCCCCTGGCCGATGATGCGCGGCAGCATCGCGCAGGCGCCCATGTCGCAGCCGGCGAGGCCGACGCGGTTGAACAGGAAGGCGATCTTGGTTTCGGTCGTTCCCAGCCGCATGTCGGAGGCCATCGCCACGATCGCGCCGGCGCCGGCGCAGATGCCGTCGATCGCCGCGATCACCGGCTGCGGGCAGGCCCGGATCGCCTTGACCAGATCGCCCGTCATCCGGGTGAACTTCAGCAGCTCCTTCGTCTCCATCGCGATCAGCGGCCCGATGATCTCGAAGACGTCGCCGCCCGAGGAGAAATTGCCGCCGGCGCCGGTGATGACGATCGCCTTGACGTCCTCCTCCTTCTGCGCGGCGAGGAAGAAATCCGTGAGTTCGCGGTAACTTGCAAAGGTCAGCGGATTCTTCTTCTCAGGCCGATTCAGCGTCACGGTCGCGACCTTGCCGGTGACCGAAAGCTCGAAATGAGCCGGCTCGAACGCCGCCAGAGGCAGGATCGTGGCATTGGCGAGCGTCGTCATCAGGCGTCTCCCTTGCCGGTCTCGTTCTTGCCGGCTTGATACTTGGCTGCCTCGATCTTGCCGGCCTCGCTCGCCCGCGCCGCGATGGCCTGGTGCAGCGAGGTCTTGGTCTGTCCGAGCAGCCGGAACAGCTGTGCGATGTCCAGCTGGTCGAGCCCGGCGAAAAGTTCGGCGATCCAGCCCTCATGCCGCTCGGCCATCGCCTTGAAGGCCTTGCGGCCCTGCGCCGTCAGCGTCAGCACCTGCACGCGCCGGTCCTGCGTCGCGGCGCGCTTGTCGACGAGCCCGTCCGCCAGCAGGCCGGCCACGACCGCGGTGACATTGCCGTTCGAGACCATCAGCCGCTGCGAGACCTCGCCGACGGTCATGCCGGTGCTCGACTTGTCGAGCTGTGCCATCAGGTCGAAGCGCGGCAGGGTGGTCTTGAACTCCTCGCGCAGCCGGTTGCGGATTTCCGTCTCGATCAAAGTCGAGCAGGTCAGCATCCGCAGCCAGAGCCGCAGCTCGTCCTTGTGATCGCCGGGGCGTTCGCTGGCCTTGGTCTCGCGGTCGAGCATCAGGCCCGGGGAGGTGGGTTCCATGTTCAGAACTCCCCGCCATTGATCAGCAGCGACTGGCCGGTCACGGAGGCGCTGGCCGGCCCGCACAGATAGAGCACGGCGGCGGCGACCTCGTCGGGCGCGATCAACCGGCCTTGCGGATTGGCCTTGACCATCTCGGCCAGGGCCTGCTCGCGCGTCGCACCGGTCTTGGCGACGATGGTGTCGATGCCGCCCGCGACCATGCCTGTGTCGGCATAGCCCGGACAGACGGCGTTGACCGTGACGCCTGAACGCGCCGTCTCCAGCGCCAGCGACTTCACCAGCCCGACGACGGCATGCTTGGCCGCGACATAGGCCGAGACGTAAGCATAGCCGCGATGCCCGGCGGTCGAGGCGATGGCGACCAGCCGGCCATGGCCGCGCTCGATCATGCCGGGGAGGGTGGCGTGGAACAGGTTCACGGTGCCGATCAGGTTGATCTCGCTCAGCCGGCGAAAGCGTTCGGCTGGGCTGCGCAGGAACGGGCCGGTCTCGACGGCGCCCGCATTGGCGATGGCGATGTCGATCGGCTGCGCTTCCGCCAGCCGCGCGATGGTCGCGGTCATGGCGGCCTCATCAGCGACATCGCAGACGGCATAGGCGTCTGCATCGCCCGCTGCGCAGGTCGCAGCGAGCGCGGCCTCGTCGCGTCCCAAGATCGATACGCGCACGCCGTCGCGCCTGAGCGCGGCGGCAATCGCGCGGCCAATCCCGCGTGCTCCACCAGTCACCACTGCGTGCCGCCCTGTCAGGAGCATCCGATCCACCTCCAGATGCAGCCAATCTATTTTAGGTCTAAAGGATTTTGCAAGGGCTCTGACGCGCCGGGCTCATTTTCGCGAGGCGCATTGCTCTATGCCTTGTAAAATACAGAATAATCCGCCGCGTTGACGCATTCCGGCTGATCTCGATCAAGGCGCGTCAGTGGCCGCTTGAGCCAAAATTATTTTAGGTCTAAAATAATTTCGCAATCGCTTCTCGGGAGGGGCATCATGCGTATCGCGGTCGTCGGCGGCGGGCCCGCTGGACTCTATTTCGCGCTCCTGATGAAGCGCGACTGGCCGGATCTCGACATCACCGTCTTCGAGCGCAACCAGCCGGATGACACGTTCGGCTTCGGCGTGGTCTTCTCCGACCAGACGCTCGACATCTTCAAGGCCGCCGACGAGGCCAGCTACACGGCGATCCGCGACAATTTCGCATACTGGGACGATATCGAGGTCCATTTCAAGGACAGCGTCCACCGCGTCTCGGGCAACGGATTCTGCGGCTGCTCGCGCCGTTCGCTGCTGATGCTGGTACAGCAGCGGGCGCGCGAGCTCGGCGTGACCTTGCGCTTCGGCGAGGAGGCCGCCGACATCGAGATGCTCAAAGCGGACTACGATCTCGTCGTCGGCGCTGACGGTATCAACAGCCGCATTCGCGAGGGCTGGCGCGATCGCTTCCAGCCGGAGGTGGATCTCAGGCCCAACAAGTTCACCTGGATGGGCTCGACCCGGCCCTTCGACGCCTTCACCTTCTTCTTCAAGCAGACGGAGCACGGCGTCTTCATCGCCCATTGCTACCAGTACGAGGCCGGTCGCTCGACCTGGGTGTTGGAGACCGACCCCGAGACCTTCGCGAAAGCCGGGCTGGACGACATGGACGAGGCCGCCTCGGCGGTCTTCCTCGAAGGCGTCTTCGCGGAGGAGCTGCAGGGTCACAGGCTGGTCACCAACCGCTCGCTCTGGCGTAATTTCCCGATGATCCGCTGCCGCAGCTGGGTCGTCGACAACGTCGTGCTGATCGGCGACGCCAAGGCCACCGCGCATTTTTCGATCGGCTCCGGCACCAAGCTGGCGATGGAGGATGCGATCGGCCTGCACAAGGCCTTCCACAAGGCCGGCCTGCATGTCGCCGAGGCTTTGGCGCTGTTCGAGCGCACCCGCCGCGAGGAGGTCGAGAGGACGCAGCACGCCGCCGACGTCTCGCTGGTTT
>JAESFK010000558.1_pt1 | contig 17410 bp, 15 predicted proteins | sample 9269391 | NCBI WGS metagenome assembly JAESFK01 (sample SAMN14506231, study PRJNA617097) | algae metagenome | isolation source: Drouetiella hepatica UHER 2000/2452 and co-occurring heterotrophs from... | place: Slovakia: Slovak Paradise National Park, Hrabusice, Kosice Region | collected 2000-01-01
CGCCGGCTCTGGTGAGTACGGCGATCTCATCCGGTGCAAGCTCGAGCTCCATGGATCTGACGAGGCTGTCGACCTGCTCCAGCGAGGTGGCACTGGCGATCGGGGCCGTTATGCCCGGCTGGGCCATCACCCAGGCCAGCGCGACCTCCGAGAGTGCGGCTCCGCGGGCCGCCGCGATGCCGTCCAGCGCTTCCAGGATGCGCAGGCCCCGCTCGTCGAGGTACTTGCCGATCCCCTCGCCGCGCACGCTCTTGGAAAGATCGGCTTCGCTGCGGTATTTCCCCGACAGGAAGCCCTTCGCCAAGCTGAAGTAGGTGATCACGCCGATGTTCTCGGCGAGGCAGAGGTCGCGCAGCGGCCCCTCGAACATCGAGCGGTCGTAGAGGTTGTATTCCGGCTGCAGCACCTCGTAGCGGGGCAGCTTCTTTTGCGCGGAGACGGCAAGCGATTCCGAAAGCTGGCCGGCATCGAAGTTGGACGCGCCGACGAAGCGGACCTTCCCCTTGGAGATCAGCATGTCGTAGGCACGCAGCGTCTCTTCGTGAGGCGTGCGGCTGTCCGGCCAGTGCGAGAGGTAGAGGTCGATCGTGTCGGTCTGCAGCCGCCTCAGCGAATGCTCCACGGCCTCTTCGATCCATGCGGCCGACAGGTCGGTATGGCCCTGGCCCATGTCGGAGCCGACCTTGGTGACCACCACGACCGAGTCGCGGTTGCGCCGCGCCTTCATCCACTTGCCGATGATGGTCTCGGATTCCCCACCCGAGTTCCCATCCACCCATCGTGAATAGACGTCGGCCGTGTCGATGGCGTTCAGGCCAGCCTCGAAGAAGCGATCCAGCAGGGCGAAGGAGGTCTTTTCGTCGGCCGTCCAACCGAACACGTTGCCGCCCAATACCAGCGGCGCGATTTCCAGGCTGGTGCTCCCGACTTTCCGCTTCTGCATGGACTCGTTCCCTGTTGGACAAGGGGCTTCCTAGACCCCCACCGGCAGGGGATCAATCGCCGCGATGAGCGTCATGGCCGAGCAGCGCAGCCACCCGCTCCATGAGGTGGTCGCGGATGCCAAGTGCTGCCAGATGTGAAACCGTGCTCAGGACATAGTCCGCGTTGCGGCCGGAGACGCCTACACCGTCGCGGACGATCGCCGCTGCCGCCGTCTCGTCCAGCCTTCCCGCATATTGCGGGTGGGAACGGTCGACCGTGTAGCACAACGCTTCCACCGTCGAGCCGCCGGCGACGCGGACCGGAAGCACCCGCTCCACATAGACGCTGGTGACGAGTTCGCGCGCCCGCAGATAGGCGGTCACTTCATCGCGGAGGACCACCGGCACGCGATAGGCCATGCCGATGCAAGAGCCGCCCCGCTCCAGACCGAGCACGAGGCCGGGCGTCTGCGGAGTGCCACGATGGACGAAGGATTGCACGCAGAGCGCCCGACGGTAACCGAACAGGCGGGCCCGGCGCGTCTCGCTGTGGGCGAAGCCTGGCCGCCACATCAGAGAACCGTAACCGAATACCCAAAAATCGCCCATTTCGCCGCGCCTTGTCATTCTCCGAATCGCTGCCGCGCGCTAGACCTGCACGGCACCGCCGCAGGGGCGATAGCGGATTTCTCCGGAAGGGCAATGCAGCAGGCAGTCGCGACCCCGAACTATGGACGCCGCATCCTCTGGCTCGGCTTCGCCGTGGTCGTGGTCATCGTGCTCTACACCGCCGGATGGTTCTGGCTCGCAGACCGCCTGGAGCGTGAGGCACGGGTAGCCCTCGAGTCGCTGGGCGAGAAGGGAATCGCGGCCCGGTGCGAGAACCCCCAGGCTCGCGGCTACCCGTTCCGACTGGGCCTGTTCTGCGACAGCATCGCTTTCGAGCAGGCCTCGGAGCAGGTCAGCGTGTCGGCCGGCGCCTTCCGGTCCGCAGGGCAGATCTACGATCCCTCCAGACTTGTCGCCGAGCTGGACGGACCGGCGCAGATCAGCCTTCCCGGGGCGGGTCCCGTCGCCCTCGATTGGGATGTGCTGCGCGCCAGCACGCGGCTCGCCACCCCGCTGCCGGAGCGCATATCCCTGCAAGGCAGCGCGCTGAAGGTGGCGCCGGCCGGGGGCGAGACGGTAGTATCAGCCGAGACGTTCGAGGCGCACATGCGGCCCGACGCCGCCGACCTCGACGTCGCCGTGCGGTTCGCCGGTCTTTCTCTCGCGCCGCAGGTCGTCCGCGGCCGCAACCTGGCGCCGCTGTCCGGAGACGCGGACATCAAGGTGTTCGATGGCGTGCGGCTTCTCGACGAGGGCGCGCACGGCCTGCGGGGAAAGTCCGGAAAGGTCCGGAAGATGACCCTGACCATCGGCGAGGAGGGGTCGCTTTCGCTTTCGGGTCCGATCTCGGTGGACGAGGCGGGCCTGATCGACGCCGACCTGGAAGTGTCGCTGCATGACCCGAAGGGGCTCGCGCGCGCCTTGTCGGATGCATTCCCCGAGTTTCGTCGACAGATCGAGCAAGGCTCCGCCGGCCTGTCCTTCCTGGGCAGCAACCCCAAACTGCCGCTGAAGATCGTCAAGAGTTCGGCGACGCTGGGGTTCATCCCGCTGGGTCGGATCCCGCCGCTGGAATGAAGGCTCGTCCGCGCCGCCGATGAGCATGGGCATCGCGGCTTGCGTGTCGCGTTTGCCGAACGGCGTGTCCGACCTTATCTGCATGGTGCAATGCAAAATGCAGAGGTTGCCCAGTGACATCAGAATCTCCGGTCAGGTCGGCCCTGCTCGTGGTCAATCCGCGGGCGCGACGTGGTTCCGGCTCGATCGCGGCCGCTGCCGGCGTCATTCGCGAAGCCGGTATCGACGTCGAGGAGGCCAGTGCGCGTCCGGGTGAGTCGGTAGCCGACGTCATCGGACGTGCTGCGACCGGGCATGACATGATCATCATGGGCGGGGGCGACGGGACGCTGAACGCAGCGGCACCGGCGCTCGTGGAGGCAGGACTTCCCCTGGGTGTACTGCCGCTCGGCACCGCCAACGATTTCGCACGGACGGTCGCGATCCCCTCCGATCTGGGTCAGGCGGCCGCCATCATCGCCGCGGGTCACACGCGCGAGATCGATCTCGGCGAGGTGAACGGGCACCTCTTCTTCAACGTCGCCTCGATCGGCTTCAGCGCCGAACTCGCGGCAGAACTGACCGAGCGAGCCAAGAAGCGATGGGGTGTGCTCGGATACGGCATCGTCGCCGCCCGTCTGTTGCTGAGGTCGCGACTGTTCACCGCTCATGTCGACCATGACGGGACCACGGAGGTCATTCACACCCTGCAGATCTCCGTCGGCAATGGCCGGCACTATGGCGGAGGCATGACGGTGCAGGAGAAGGCCACCGCAGAGGACGGCCGACTGGATTTCTACAGCCTCGAAATCGATCACTGGTGGCGCCTGCTCACCCTGCTGCCGAGCCTTCGAAACGGCACTCACGGCCAGTGGGACGATGCACGCGCCTTCCAGACCACCGATGTGACGATCCGGACGAGCCGGCCGCGTCCCGTCAACACGGACGGAGAGCTCTCCACCACGACCCCCGCCCACTTCCGGATTCGACCGAAGGCCCTCCGGGTCTTCGCTCCGCCGCAGTAGGCGTCCCCGGCCCGGCCAGGGTTCAGGCTATGGCGATGATGCCGAGGATGACCAGAAGGAATAGCACCAGGACGATCGCGATCAGGATCTTCGCGCCGGTTGCGGCGGCGCCGGCCAGTCGTGTGAAGCCGAGAAGGCTCGCGACCGCGGCTACGACGAGAAGGATGAGAATCCACTTGATCATCGACTTTCCTCCGGTGTCCTCACGCTCCGGCCTGAACGCCACCATGGCCGCTGCGTTCCGCGCACATCAGCCCGCCACCTCCCAGCACTGGCCCGGTCGCATGGCGAGGAACCGTCCGGAATCCACTCCGTGGCGCTCGAGTGCCTCCCCCAGCTTGCGAGGCGGCTCGTCGATAGGCTCGTTGGTGAGCCGGAACGTGCCCCAGTGGCAGCCGATGGCAAAGCGCGCGCCCGCCAGGATCATGCCCTGCACGGCTTCGTCGGGATCCTGGTGCTGCGGGGACATGAACCAGCGCGGCGCATAGGCGCCGATCGGCAGGATCGCCAGCCGTATGGGTGCCCTGCGTTCCGCAACCCGGCGATAGGGTCGCCCTTCGTCGAAACTGGTGTCCCCGGCGAAGAAGATGCCGCCGCCCGGCGTCTCGATAGTGAAGCCACTCCACAGCGCCATGCGCCGGTCGCGCGTTCCTCGCGCCGACCAGTGGTGCACGGGCTCCAGATGCACGGTCACCTCGTTTCCCACAGCGACGGCCTCGTCCCAGTCGTGACCGACGGGTCGTGCCAAGGGGATGGCGCGCCGGATCAGCGTGTCGTTGCCGAGCGGGGTGACAATGCGCGGCCCGTGCTGCTGGACCAGACGGGCGAGTGTCTTCAGGTCGAGATGGTCATAGTGGTTGTGGCTGACGAGGACGAGATCGATATCCGGCAGATCCTCGAAGGCGATGCCAGGCGGATTGACGCGTCGCGGCCCCGTGAAGCCGAAGGGCGAGGCGCGCTGCGACCAGATCGGGTCGGTGAGGATGTTGAGCCCCGCCGTCTGGATCAGAAGGGTGGAATGCCCGACCATCGTTACGACCAGCCGGCTTCCTTCGACCCGCCGCTGCGGCTTTGCCTGGTCGAACGGGCTCGGCCATCGGGCAGGCCATTTCGACCAGCCGCCCCCGGTCTGCCAGCGAACGAGGTCGCGGAATGTGGCGGGCGGCCTGCCCTGCGGATTTCGGAACAGCCTGCCGTCGAAATGCGGACTGCGCGGCCCGGAGTAATAGGGGTTGCCGCCGCCGGAAGGGCGTTGCGGCGTGGGGCGCAAGTCGGGACGGCGCTCATTCATCCGCAGAACCTAGCTGATGGGTCCGGCACAAGGAACTGCGCAGGGACGATGTTGGAAAGCGGCTTCGGCTGCACCTGGTGGATCACCGCCTCCCTGACGTGCCACCTGCCGCCTACGATAGCGATATTTTTGCAACGGAATGCGGACGAAACCCTTCGTTAGCGTTGAACTGTTGAAATTCCGCCCAATTGACGCTTCACCAGAGACATTGAATCCGGCGGATGATGCGGCGGAACTCCTGCAGGAGGCATTCTTGATGATCAGTTCGGCGCGCGGCGCGATCCTGGCCGCGATCTTGGCGGCATTGGTGGCGGGATGCCAGGGCTCACGGTTCAATTCCGCAGAGAGCCGTCCCGCACCACTGCCGGCCGCCCCGTCCGGAAGCGTCTCCTCGGCCGCGCTGCCCCCGCCCGCGACTCCGACACCGCCGCAGCCGGCCGAGCCGCAACTGGAGGTGGCCGCCTTGCCGACCGAGCCGCCCGCGACAGCGCCCGACCTCACGCCCGGAACGGTCGGCGGGGTCTGGACGGTTTCCGTGTCGGGACAGAGCTGCAAGATCGCAACGTCCCAGACGAAGTACGGCGCGGGGTTCCGGGCCGGTCCGCTGCGCTGCCCGGCGCCGGTGGACGGCGTGAAGTCGTGGAACGTCGCAGGCAAGCAGCTCTCGCTTTATGACGAGAACGGCGGCGTCATGGCGCGCCTGTATTCGTCCGGCCCAGAGAAGTTCGACGGCCAGACCCAGTCCGGAGTTCCGATCTCCTTCAGCCGCTGATCCTGGCCCGCAACCATGCATCTGCGCGACGGCCTCCAGCCGCACACGACCGTCGCGTCGCGGTACGACCGCCTCGTCGAGACCGGCGCGATCGTGCGCGACCCTGCCCAGGCGCCTTTGGTCCAGGCTCTCGACCGGCTGCTCGCCGACCTGATCGCCCGCCGGCCCGCCCGCAAGTCCAGCGCGCTCGGCTGGCTGTTTGCCCGCAAGCCAGCGGCTCCGCCCGCCAAGGGGCTCTACATCCATGGCGGGGTCGGGCGCGGCAAGACCATGCTGATGGACCTGTTCTTCGGCCTGGTGCCGATGCGGCGCAAGCGCCGCGCGCATTTCAACGACTTCATGGCCGACGTCCAGGACAGGCTCCAGAAGCAGCGTCAACTCCGCACCGAGGGCCGCACGCGCGAGGACGATCCCATACCCCCGGTTGCCGCCGCGCTCGCCGAGGAAGCCCGGCTGCTGTGCTTCGACGAGTTCACCGTGACGGACATCGCCGACGCGATGATCCTGTCGCGGCTGTTTTCGGCGCTGTTCGACCATGGCGTCATCCTGGTCGCAACCTCGAACGTCGCACCGGACGATCTTTACCGCGACGGCTTGAACCGCGCCCTGTTCCTGCCGTTCGTGGACATCCTGAAGCGCCACGCCGACGTGCTGCTGCTGGATTCGGCGACCGACCACCGCATGGAGAAGCTCGCCCGCGTTCCGGTCTATGTCACGCCGCTGGGACCCGATGCACAGCGCGCCATTGACGAGGCATGGTCGGCCATGACCCACGGCCACCGCGGTCACCCAGACCACATCGACCTCATGGGCCGGTCGATCGCCGTGCCGCTGGCCGCCGGACCCTCGGCCCGATTCTCCTTCGCGGATCTGTGCGAACGCCCACTGGGCGCGCGCGACTACATGGCCATTGCCGATCGGTACGCGACGGTGTTCGTCGAGAATATCCCGATTCTCGACCAGGCGCGGCGCAACGAGGCCAAGCGCCTGATCCTGCTGGTGGACACCTTCTACGATCAGGGCATCCGCCTCGTCGCCAGCGCCGCCGCCGAGCCTGACGGCCTCTATGTCGGCACCACCGGCACCGAACGGTTCGAGTTCGAGCGGACCTCGTCGCGCCTCACCGAGATGCGCAGCCGCGACTGGCTCGACGACTGGGCGGCGAGGGAGGTCCCTGTACAGCCACAAATCGCGGCGCCGTCGGTCGCCACGGGCTGAGCCCGCCGCCATTGACGATGCTGCGATGCAGCATTAGGTCTCTGCCACGGTTCCCTGCGGAGCCCTTATCGGGATCGGAGGCGCATTTCCGCCTTGCTGCTTCAGGACGCGACCAGCTACGACGACCTCTACCGCGGTTTCCGCTGGGCGGTGCCGCCGCGTTTCAACATCGGCACCGCGGTCGCGGACCGATGGGCCGCAGTCGACCCAGATCGGCTGGCGCTGCTGGAGTATCGCGCGGAGGCTGAAGCCGAGCGCCTGACCTTCGGTGCCCTTGCACACCGATCGAGCGCGCTGGCCGCATCGCTGGCGGACCTGGGGATCACCCGCGGCGATCGGGTGGCGCTGCTCCTGCCCCAGAGCTTCGAGACCGTCATCGCGCATTGCGCCGTCTACAAGCTCGGCGGGATCGTCGTGCCGCTCGCGATGATGTTCGGGGTGGAGGCGCTGGAATACCGGCTGCAGACCGCCGGCGTCCGCGCCGTGGTCACCAACGCGGCCGGCCATGCGAAGCTGAAGCCGATCGTCGCGCGCCTGCCCCTGCTCGAGACCTTGGTCTCGACCGATGGGGCGGATGGGGCCGCGCACGAATTCCACAAGCTGGTCGCAGAAGGCGATCCGTCGATGCCCACCGTCGAGACGGGCCCGGACGATCCGGCGATGATGATCTTCACATCCGGCACGACAGGACCGCCGAAAGGTGCGCTCCACGGCCATCGCGTTCTGGCCGGGCATCTGCCGGGCGTGCAGTTCCACCACGAGTTATTCCCCAAGCCGGGCGACCTAGCCTGGACCCCGGCGGACTGGGCCTGGGCCGGGGGCCTTCTCAACCTGCTGCTGCCGTCACTCTATTTCGGCGTTCCGGTGGTCTTCGGGCGCTTCGAGCGCTTCGATCCGGAAGCCGCCCTCGGCCTCGTCGAGCGGACCGGCGTCCGCAACGCCTTCATTCCGCCGACCGCGTTGCGCATGCTGAAATCGGTGACCGGCATCCGGCGGCGCTTCGACCTGAACCTTCGCACGATCGGCTCCGCAGGTGAATCGCTTGGCCGCGAGACCTACGAATGGGCGCGGGAAGAACTGGGCCTGACGGTCAACGAGTTCTACGGCCAGACGGAATGCAACATCGTCCTGTCGTCGTGCGCCGCACTCGGCGTGTCGCGCGCCGGCGCCATCGGCAAACCATCGCCCGGTCACGAGGTCGCGGTCATCGATCCCGAAGGCCGCGTCCTTCCTGTCGGGGAGGTCGGCCAGATCGCCGTGCGACGTCCGGATCCGGTCATGTTCCTCGGCTACTGGCAGAACGAGGCCGCGACGCGCGAGAAGTTCATCGGCGACTGGATGACCACGGGCGACCAGGGCGTGGTCGACGGGGATGGCTACGTGGCATTCTTCGGGCGGGACGACGATGTCATCACGTCCGCCGGCTTCCGCATCGGGCCGGGCGAGATCGAGGACTGCCTCACCGGCCATCCGGCCGTTGCGCTGGCGGCCGCCGTGGGCAAGCCCGATCCCCTGCGCACCGAGATCGTCAAGGCCTATGTGGTGCTGAAGCCCGGCCATGCACCGAGCGATGCGCTGGCCGACGAGGTCAAGGCCTGGGTTCGGGAGCGTCTTTCGGCCCACGAATATCCGCGCGAGGTCGCCTTCGTCGATTCCATGCCGCTCACGACCACGGGCAAGGTCATCCGCCGGATCTTCCGGGACCGCGCCCGACGCGAACTCAGCGCCGCAGCAGGCCCGTGACGCGGTTCTTCAGCACCCGCGCCAGGTTACGGGTCTCGCTGTACAGGTGAAGCTGGGAGGTGGCCTGCCGCACCGTCCTGTCCGCGCCCGGCACCGTCCCCAGCACCATCGTCCCCATGCGGCGGCGCTCCGCCCAGAGCCGACTCATCACGGGATGGTCGGGTACGGCGCAGGAATCGGTCACGTCGATGTTCGGATCGTCGAGATGCTGCCGGGTGACCTCGATCATCAGCAGGGTTCCCGGCGAGAACGCCGAAAGGGTCTCGTCGTAAGCGGTCTTCCATGTGTAGGCGACACCGCCTTCGATGAAGACAACGAGGCATGCGATCGCCTCGCCGTCGAGCGTCAGCATGTGGACCCGCACCATGTCGCGCTCGGCGAGCCGGTTGACTGCCTCCCGGGCGAAGGCCGCGCGATAGCGGTCGACGGCCATCGCGGTGCGCCGCCGCCCCTTCCAGCCGGACGCCTCCAGGGTCAGGAACGCCTCGAGGCCCAGCCTGACGTCCTCCTGCGACCGCGCCGTCACATGGTCGAGGACGCCCTTTTCACTGAGCCGCCGCTTCATCCGCCGGAACTCGCGGAGATGGTGGGGGCGCAGCACGCGCGAAAGATAGGCGTCACCGTCGAGCGCGCTCTGGAGGATCGGCCGCGACAGTTCGGAGGTCACCTCCATGGCCAGGCCACGCGCCGTCGCAACGGCGCGAAGGGTGGCGGCCGCGGGGCCGTCGAGGCGCATGTCGGGAAGCACGAGCACTCTCGGCAGTTTCAGTCCCGGCCGTGCCAGCAGGTCGAGGAAGTCCAGGACCACGCCCTCCGGGTCGTCGCGATCGATGAGCGGCGTCCCGAGCGGCCCGAAGGGACTGGCCCAGGCTCTTATGATTGGCGCGCCGAGCGGCATGGGCGGTCGCTCGACCGAGAAGGGCAGCAGCAGCCGGAGACGCGAGCGATACTCGTCGCCGTCGCGGATCACCGCCAGCCTCACCTCGCGGTCCTCCAGCCGGGGCATGGCCGGTGCGAGGAAGCGCGGATTGAAGAACACGTTGGGCTCGATCGTCCGCGCGCAGAGATGGTCCAGCTCTTCCACCATCTCGAACCCGGCCGAGGCGGAATAGATGCTGAGCCGTCGGGACCGCCCGTTTCCACCGCTGACGGATTCCACCTGATCCGGCTGCTCGGCTGCGGGATGATGGCCGCCAAGCTGGGAGATCAGCGCACCGGACGGTCCGGAACTGTGCTCTTCGAGAAGAGGCAGTGCATTCATCCGCGCGCCTCGCTGACGGAACCGGGGAGGAAGACGAACATCGCGATTCCGAGCCTGCGCCATGCCGTGAAAGAGAGGGCGCACGCTTCGAACACCATGGCGATCGCCGTCGAGAGAGCCGCCCCCCACAGCCCCATCTGCGGGATGAGCAGCAGGCTCAGGCCGATGTTGAGCGCCAGGGTCAACGCATAGACGAGGGCGCAGACGTTCTGGTTGCCGGTCATGGTCAGCAGGCTCTCGCACGGACCCACGGCCGCGCGGGCGATGACGCCGGGGACCAGAACGAACAGCAGCGGGAAGCCGGACTCGAAGCCCGGCCCGAACAGGCCAAGCATCGGCTCGCCGATCAGCAGCACCACGGCACCCATCGCCACCGAGGGCCAGAACGTCCATGCCACGGTCTCGCGGGCGAACGCCGCCAGCTTCGCGGGATCGCCATGGGTGTATTGCGCGTAGCGCTGGGCCACGCCCGCCTTCACTGCGAAATAGACGAAATGCACCAGCGCCAGCGTCTTGACCGTCGCGAAGTACACGGCGACGTCGTCTGGCGCCATGAAGGCGCCGACCATCAGCACGTCGGCATTGGTGAGGATGAAGAAGAAGCTCTCGACCAGGAAGATCGGCAGCGAAACGACGATCCAGTCCTTCAGCCGGACCGTGCGGCCGCCGGACGGGACGCGGGCATCCACCCGGGCCGTGACGCTGACCAGTTGGAGCAGCGTCGTCACATAGGTCGCGGCGACCGCGGCGATGAGCGCCGTCTCGGCCGAGGCGGGGTATCCCGCCAGCAACGCGGCGCCCATGAAGGCGAGGATGAGGATCGGCCGCGTGACGTAGATGGGAACCAGCGCCGACAGGGCCCAGGAATGCGCGCGGGAGAAGCCCTGCAGCAGGTCCGACAGGGCGATCATGGGCAGGCAGAACAGCCCGAGCACGAAAGGCACCACGTAGTAGGGCTCGATGCTGCCGGATGCCTGCCAGACCACCACCATTGCTGCCAGCGCGATGGCGGACGAAACGACGAGGACGAACAGCCGGCTTGCGACCAGGATGCCCCGCAGTTCGTCAAGCATCCCCTTCTCCCGATATTCGGGGATGTAGCGGATGACGGAGGTATGGAAGCCGAGGCAGGAAATGTTGCCCGCGATCACCATGGTCGTCCAGACCAGCACGAAGATGCCGTAGTCGAAGCCGCCCATCCACCGCGCCAGCAGCACCTGGCTGACGAAGGCGATCGCGGCGCTGAAGATGCGGACGGAGAAGGCGATGAGCGACATGCGGCTCGCCGCGCCGAGTTCGCCGTGATCGAAGAGCGTCCGGCCGATTCGGCCGACGAAGGGGCGCAGCCGCAGCGCAAGGCGCTCGGGCAGCAGGCGCTCGGCCGACGTCGCCGCGGAAAACCGCACGCAAAACACTCCGATCTTCGTCGGGCGTTCCTAGCGGTGCAGCCGTTAAGAAACGGTTCGGCGGATGTGGACCGATGGCAGGAGCCCGCCGGCATATTCCGTGCGCCCGCACATTCGGGCTATATGCGGCTCGCGAACGCTGGGGAACGAACGGAGACGCCGGGGCCATGGCCATCATATCCTACCTGACCACGGTCGAGTTCGGCCTCGGCTGCGTCACGACGTTGGCGGATCACCTGTCGCAGGTGGGTATCCGCAGGCCGCTTCTCATCAGCGACCGCGGGCTGGAGAAGACCGGTCTGGTGCAGCGGGTGGCGGCCCTGCTGCCCCACGGTACTGCACACTTCCTTGACGTGCCCTCCAACCCGACGGAGGCCGCAACACATGCCGCGCTCGCCGCTTATCGCGACGGCGCGTGTGACGGCATCGTCGCCCTGGGTGGAGGCTCGCCGATCGACCTGGCGAAGGGCGTGGCCCTTCTCGCGACCCATGAGGGAGAACTGGAATCCTTTGCCGCGATCTATGGGGGACTGCCGCGCATAACGGCGGCCGTCGCGCCGATGATCGCGATACCGACGACCGCCGGAACGGGCGCGGAAGTCGGCCGCGCCGCGCTGATCACGCTGGACGACGGCCGCAAGCTGGGCTTCATCAGCCCCCATCTCTTCCCCCGCCGGGCGATCTGCGATCCCGAGCTGACGCTCGGCCTGCCCCCCGGCCTGACGGCCGCGACCGGGATGGACGCGCTCTCCCACTGCGTCGAGACCTTCCTGTCGCCGCGCTTCAACCCGCCCGCGGAGGCCATCGCGCTCGACGGCGCCAGCCGGATCTGGCGGCATCTGGAACCGGTGGTCCGGGACGGGAGCCTGATCGAGGGACGCAGCGAGCTCATGATGGGCTCGCTCGAGGGCGGGCTGACCTTCCAGAAGGGGCTCGGCGCGATCCACGCGCTCTCGCATGCGCTCGGCGGTCTCAAGCAGCCAGCCCTGCACCACGGCACGCTCAATGCCATCCTGCTGCCGCCGGTGCTGCGGTTCAACGCCCCTGCCTGCGCCGACAAGTACCGACGCCTGAAGGCGGCGATGGGCCTGCCGGATGACGCCGATCTCGCCGGGGAGGTCGACGCGCTGAACGCCCGCATCGGCATCCCGGCGGGGCTGGCCACGCTGGGGGTCCGGCCGGACCAGCTCGACTGGGTGGTGGAGCGAGCCCTGCAGGACCACAGCCATCCGACCAACCCGCGGGAGCCGAGCGCTGCCGACTACCGCGCGCTGCTGGACGGCGTGATGATCTGAAGCGAGGACCGCGCTGGGGCTACACGAGCAGCCGGCGCGATTCCAGCGGCGAGGGTCGCAGGAACAGCGACTCTTCCCCCGCCACCCATTGCGCGTGGTCGGCAACGAAGGCGCGCCACGTCGGATCCTGTGAGCGGGTGGCCAGTTCCGCATGGGCTTCGGTCTCCGACGCGAAGGCCTCGTAGCGGCGCACGCGATGCAGCGGCCCGATAAGGGTGAACAGCTCGGCCATCAGGTTGTGGCGGCCCGGCGCGTCGTCACCGAGACGGTGCGCGCCGCAGGCCTTCCAGTAGGCAGGCAGGCCGCCGGGGAAGAAGGCCAGCGTCGTCTCGACCACGCAGAAGTCGCCGGTGGCGGCCCGATCACGCAACGCGGCCGGCAGGCGCGGAGGTTCCGCGGTCCAGCCGGCCGCGAGCGCGGCGTGAGGAGCCGGCGAAAGGAAACTGTTCTCCTGCGCCAGCATCCAGGACCGCACCAGCGCGAAATAGTCGGGGTTCTGCATCGCATAGTATTTCGCATAGGTGCTGTGCCATTCGTCCAGCGACGCGAAGCCGTAGAGATGGACGATCTGGTGCTGCGGCCCGCTGGTCGTGCTGAAATAGGAGATGACGTGGCGGCGGATCGGGCCGAACACCGCCTCGGTGTTCCATTCGAGCTGCGCGTCCCAGAACCGCTGGACGTTTCCGGGACGAAGTGTATAGGCGCGCCGCTCGAAGATCATGGCTTCCGGTCCTCTCTGCCGCGCCACGGCGGCTGCCATCGGCTGGGCTTTTAGCCGCGTCCGCGCGACGAGGGCAAGCGAATGTCCCCGACCCGCGCCAGGATCGGCCGCCTTGGTAGCAACCCGGCCTGCTGAAGGGGCTCAGCCCCGGCGCGGGATCCGGACCTTTTCAGCGATGCGCGGCAAGGCGATGACGGCGATGAGCAACGCGCCGATGTAGACGCTCACGACCTGGCCGGGAATGTTGTTGAGCGACATGCCGAAGGTCACCAGCCCGAGCACGAACACGGCGAGCACCACGCCGAGGATCGAGCCGACGCCCCCGGCGATCGAGACGCCGCCCAGGATTACCATGGTGACGATGTCGAGTTCCCAGCCGATGGCGATGTTCGAGCGCATCGAGCCCAGGCGCGCGGTGAGCATCGCGGCGGCAAGCCCGCAGAGCGCGCCGGAGACCATGAAGAGGAAGAACGTCAGCCTGTCGACCGGGATGCCGGAAAAGCGTGCGGCAACCGGGTTGGAGCCGATGGCGAAGAGTTTTCGACCCGTCGCCGTCTTGTGGAGGAAGACGCCGAAAATCGCCGCCAGCAGCAGGAACACCAGGAAGGAGAGCGGCAGCGGTGGCACGAACAGCCAGGATATGCCGGTTTCCTTCATCTTGACGAAGTAGCTCTGGCCGAGTTCGAGGAACTCCGGCGGATAGCTGGTCTTGGCCTGGTCGCCGAGGATGACCTGGGTGATGCCGCGGAACAGCGACATGGTGCCGATCGTCACCACGATCGACGGCAGGCGAAAACCGGTCACCAACAGGCCATTGAAGACCCCGCACAGCACCCCGATGCCGATCCCGACGGCAAAGAGTGCCGCCGGCCCGAAGCCGGCCTCCGCCGCGTAGCCGATGCCCATCGCCGCAAGCGCGACGATCGCAGCCACCGACAGGTCGATCTGGCGCACGAGGATCAGCAGCGCCATGCCGAGCGCGATGATCGCCTTCTCGGAGAAATTGAACGTTGCGTCCGCCAGGTTGTAGACGTCGAGGAAGTAGGGGGACACCAGCGTGTTCACCACGATCGTCGCCGCAAGCAGAATGACGAGAATGACCTCCCAGCGCAGCAGCACGTCCCGCAGCCGGCGCGGCGCGGCATCGAGAACGGTGTAGCGGTCCTGCTGCGGTGTGACGGGTGCGTTCATGGTCCTACACCCGCTTGAGGCGCCGGGCTTCCGGCAGGATGAGCTTGTCGGGCCGGCGTTCGGCGCGGGCGTTGATGACGACCGCGGTCAGGATCACGGCGCCCGAGATCGCCATCTGCCAGAAGGGGGAGATCTGCATCACCGGCAGGGCGGTCATGACGATGCCGAGGAAGAGCGCCCCCAGAAGCGTCCCGGCCACGGTGCCCACGCCGCCGCCGATGGACACGCCGCCGATGACGCACGCAGCGATGACGGTGAGTTCATAGCCATTGGCGATCTCGGAATAGGCGACACCGTAGCGCGCGACCCAGAGATAGCCGCAAAGGCCCGACACGGCACCGGAAATGGCATACGCCATGAACTCCTGGCGCCGCTGGTCGATGCCGCAATAGCGCGCCGCGACCGGATTGCCGCCGACCGCATACAGCCCACGCCCGGCGCGCGTCAGGTTGAGGAACACCCAGAACAGTCCCGACACGAGGATGGCGATCCAGACCGGGGTCGTCAGGCCGAGGACGACCATCTTCGGAAACGCCTGGAAGGTGGCGCCCATCTCCGATGCGTTCACCTGGTCGCCGCCGGCAATGATGATGATGAGGCCGCGGAAGACCGCCAGCGTGCCGAGCGTCATCACGATCGGCGGGATGCCGAGGAAGGCGATCAGCAGGCCATTGACCGCGCCGAGCAGCAGACCGGTGACGGCACCGGCAAGGATCATCAGGACCAGCGGCGTTTCGGGATAGTACTGGCTGACGAGCGCGGCGAGCATGCCGGACAATGCGAGGTTGGCCGCGACCGACAGATCGATGCCGCGGGTGAGGATCACCACCATCTGCGCCAGCGCCATCATGAACAGCACGGAAGTCTCTGTCAGCAGGTCGCTGATGTTGCGCCATTCCAGGAAGACCGGCTGGTAGGCGCCGATGCCGGCCACGGTGACGACGAGGATCAGCGCGAGCGCGAGCTCGCGGTTGCGCAGCAGGGCGGTCATTCGGCGGTATTCCGGGTGCGGCGGTTCGAAGGTCCGGCCAAACATTGAGGTGGCATACCTGCCGCAAACATTTCGGCCGCCATCACGCCGCTTCCTTCCGCGCGCCTGTGGCGGCGCCGACGATCGCCTCCGGGCTCCAGGCGCCGCGTCGGAACTCCTCCACCACGCGGCCCTCCTTCATCACCAGGATGCGGTCGGCGAGGCCCATGACCTCGGGAAGTTCGGACGAGACCAGCACCACGGCCAGCCCATCCTCGGCCAGTTCGCCGATGAAGTCGTGCACCGCCGCCTTGGAGCCGACGTCTATGCCCTTGGTCGGCTCGTCCAGCACGATGACTTTCGGCTTCGTCGCCAGCCATTTGGCGATCACCACCTTCTGCTGGTTGCCGCCGGACAGCTCGCCCAGCCGCTGTTCCCAGTTGGCGGCTTTCACCGCAAGGCGGCGACCGAGCCGGCGCGTCTCGTCCCGCTCCGAGCTTCGCGACAGGAACAGGCCGCGCACATGCCTGCCGAGATTTGCCAGCGTCACGTTCTCCCGGATGCCGAGCGACAGGATCGCGCCCTGGTCCTGCCTGTCCTCCGGTACGAAGGAGATGCCCGCCGCGATGGCGTCGGAGGGAGACTCGACCTTCAGCGGCCTCCCCTCCAGCGTCACGGTTCCTCGTGTCACGGGGGTAATGCCGAACAGGCCCTGCATGGCCTCGGTGCGCCCCGCGCCGACCAGACCATAAAGGCCGAGGATCTCGCCCCGGCGAAGATCGAAGGAAAGGTCGGCGAACTCGGTGGCGTTGGACAGGTCCTTCACCGACAGCACGACCTCCCCGATCGGCACGTCGCGCTTGGGAAAAACCTGGTCGACCGGCCGGCCGACCATCATGCGCACGAGCTGCGGCTCGGTCACTTCGCCGATGTCGCCCTCGCCGACCTTCTCGCCGTCGCGCAGGCAGACGAAGTCGTCCGCGATGCGGAAGATTTCGTCGAACTTGTGGGAGATGAACACCACCGCACGGCCTTCGGCCTTCAGTTGCTCGACGATGCGGAACAGGTCGTCGATCTCATTGGCCGACAGCGCCGCCGTCGGCTCGTCCATGATCACCACCCGCGCCTCGTGGCTCAGCGCGCGCGCGATCTCCACGAGGTGCTTCTGCGCCACGGACAGGCGTCGCAGCGGGAAATCCGGCGGAATCTCGGCGTCGATGCGCTTCAGCAGTTCTGCCGCGCGGCGCCGCATCTGGGTCCAGTCGACCAGGCGTCCGGTCCCGGTCGGCATGTGGCCCATGAAGATGTTCTCGGCCACAGAGAGCTCGTCGAACATCACGGTTTCCTGGTGGATGGCGGCGATGCCGGCCGCCCAGGAATCGCGCGGCGACGAGAAATGCCGCGCCTCGCCGGCAACGCGGATCTCGCCCTCGTCGGGGCGATAGATGCCGGTCAGGATCTTGACGATCGTGGACTTGCCGGCACCGTTCTCGCCGATCAGCGCGGTGACGCGTCCTGGACGCAGCGACAGGCTTATGTCGCCGAGCGCTCTGACGCCGGGAAAGCTCTTTGAGATGCCGGACAGGGTGAGGATGGGTTCGGACACGAAAATCAGCTGGGTTCCGGCGGTGCCGACGGGGTCGGACCGCGCATTTCAGGGTCGCCCGCCGGTCCACCGGTCGGGCGATGCGCACCATAGCGGATCGGGCGGAGAGGGGTGAAGGCCGGCGGGCCGGCCTTCACATCAGCATGCTGAAATCGGCGTACCGATCAGAAGATCTTGGCGAATTCCTCGACGTTCGACTTGTTGAACTCGAAGGGCTCGCCCATCACCGCCTCGCCATTGGCTTCGACGGTGGTCTCGCCCTTCTTGCCCATGGAGAGCTTGGAGCCTTCGGCGGCATCCTTGCCGGCGAGCAGGTCGGCCAT
>JAESFK010000561.1_pt1 | contig 17325 bp, 15 predicted proteins | sample 9269391 | NCBI WGS metagenome assembly JAESFK01 (sample SAMN14506231, study PRJNA617097) | algae metagenome | isolation source: Drouetiella hepatica UHER 2000/2452 and co-occurring heterotrophs from... | place: Slovakia: Slovak Paradise National Park, Hrabusice, Kosice Region | collected 2000-01-01
GCTGTTGAAGCGCGCCGGCATGACCATCGCCGATATCGACCTGTTCGAGCTCAACGAGGCCTTCGCCGCCGTCGTACTGCGCTATATGCAGGCCTTCGACATCCCGCACGACAAGATCAACGTCAACGGCGGCGCCATCGCCATGGGGCATCCGCTCGGCGCCACCGGCGCGATGATCCTCGGCACCGTGCTCGACGAACTGGAGCGCCGCGGCAAGCAGACCGCGCTGGTCACGCTCTGCATCGGCGCCGGCATGGGCACGGCGACGATCATCGAGCGGGTTTAACTCCGATGGAGGGAAATGTGTCTGTTTCGCACAAACCCTCCGTCATCCCGGCCTTGAGCCGGGATCCAGCCGCGCGAAGTCCTTCGCGCGAAAAGAGTCTCTGACGCGACGGACGTCGCGTCGCTGGATTCCTGTGACAGGCACAGGAATGACGGTGGCGCAGAGGACCGTTTCCATCAATTGAACGTTTTCAGGGGAGCCACCCATCATGACCACCTACACCAATTTCACCATCGAAACCGACGCCGACGGCATAGCGCTCGTCACCTGGAACATGCCCGACAAGTCGATGAACGTCTTCACCGTCGAGGTGATGCAGGAACTCGACGCCATCGTGGATGCGACCGTTGCCGACGAAGCCGTCAAGGGCGTCGTCTTCACATCGGGCAAGTCGACCTTCTCCGGCGGCGCCGACCTGTCGATGATCAAGGGCATGTTCACATTCCAGGCCGAGCAGAAGAAGCTCGACCCGGACAACGCCGCGCAAAAACTGTTCGAACTGACCGGCCAGATGACCGGCCTGTTTCGCAAGCTGGAAACCTGCGGCAAGCCGTGGGTCTCGGCCATCAACGGCACCTGCATGGGCGGCGCGTTTGAGCTGTCGCTCGCCTGCCACGGCCGCGTCGCCGCCAATTCCAAGTCGGTGAAGCTGGCGCTTCCCGAGGTCAAGGTCGGCATCTTCCCGGGTGCCGGCGGCACGCAGCGCGTTCCGCGGCTCACCAATGCGCAGGACGCCCTGCAGATGATGACGACGGGCTCCTCCCTGACCCCGCAGCGCGCCAAGGCCATGGGCCTGATCCACGAGATCGCCGAGCCGGCCGAGCTGATCAATGCCGCGAAAGCCATGATCAAGAATGGCCTGAAAGCCGTCCAGCCTTGGGATGAAAAGGGTTTCAAGGTTCCCGGCGGCGGCATCTGGACACCGGCGGCCGCCCAGCTCTGGCCGGCAGCATCGGCGATCCTGCGCCGCGAAACCGCCGGCAACTATCCGGGTGGCCTTGCCATCCTCAAATGCGTCTATGAAGGCCTGCAGGTTCCCTTCGATACCGGGCTCAAGATCGAGCAGCGCTATTTCACCGAAATCCTGCAGACCACCGAAGCCTTCTCGATGATCCGCTCGCTGTTCGTCTCGATGCAGGAACTCGGCAAGGGCGCTCGCCGCCCGGCCGGTGTGCCGAAGTCGGACCTGAAGCAGATCGGCGTCGTCGGCGCCGGCTTCATGGGCGCCTCGATCGCCTATGTCGCCGCTGCCGCCGGCATCGAGGTCACCCTGATCGACCGCGACATGGAAGCCGCAACCAAGGGCAAGGCCCATTCCGAGGGCCTGGTCAAGGATTCCATCGGTAAGGGACGACTGACGCAGGACGAGGCAACCGCTCTGCTTTCCCGCATCACCCCGTCGGCCGATTACAACGACCTGAAAAACGTCAAGCTCGTCGTCGAGGCCGTGTTCGAGGACCGTCAGGTCAAGAAGGACGTCATCGAAAAGGTCGAGGCCGTGCTGTCCGACGACGCCATCTTCGCCTCCAACACCTCGACCCTGCCGATCACCGGCCTTGCCGAGAATTCCAAGCGCCCGGCCCAGTTCATCGGCATCCACTTCTTCTCGCCGGTCGAAAAGATGATGCTGACGGAAGTCATCCTCGGCAAGGAAACCGGCGACGTGGCGCTCGCCACCGCGCTCGATTTCGTCGCCGCGATCAAGAAGACCCCGATCGTCGTCAACGACACGCGCGGCTTCTACGTCAACCGCTGCGTCTTCCGCTATATCCACGAAGCCTATGACATGCTCATCGAAGGCGTGCCGGCGGCGATGATCGAGAACATTGCCAAGATGGCCGGCATGCCGGTCGGCCCGCTGTCGCTCAACGACGAGGTGGCGATCGACCTGTCCCAGAAGATCCTGAAAGCCTCGATCGCCGATCTCGGCGAAGGTTCCGTCGATCCGCGCCACATGACGCTGATCAACAAGCTGGTCGACGACCTCGACCGGCGCGGCCGCAAGAACGGCAAGGGCTTTTACGATTACCCGGCCAAGCCCGCCAAGAAGTCGCTCTGGCCGGGCCTGAAGGACCTCTACCCGCAAAAGCCGGCCGAAAGCTTTAACGTCGAGACGATCAAGCAGCGCTTCCTCCTCACCATCGCGTTAGAGGCCGCCCGCACCATCGAAGAAGGCATCGTCACCGACCCGCGCGAAGCCGACGTCGGCTCCATCCTCGGCTTCGGCTTCGCCCCCTATACCGGCGGCACGCTGTCCTACATCGACGGCATGGGCGTGAAGACCTTCGTCGCCCTCTGCGAAAAGCTGGCCGCCGCCTATGGCGACCACTTCCAGCCGACGCCGCTGCTGAAGGACATGGCGACCAAGGGCGAGACGTTCTACGGGCGGTTTGACCCCTATGCGGCAGCTGCCAAGGCCGCCTGATAAAGGCCACCGGACATCCGGCGAAATCCAGAACTCTCAGACAGGTCCTCCGGGGCCTGTCTCACACAGCAGAATACAAATTCGCTTACAAAGGCGGCTTGCTCCCTCTCCTCCGTCATTCCTGTGCCTGTCACAGGAATCCAGTGCGCCGCGTCCGCGGCGCGCAAGACTGACCTCGCGGAGTAAGAGTCTTCTCGCCGCGCAGACGCGCGGCGGCTGGATGCCTGTGACAGGCACAGGCATGACGGAATTTGGGGAACGGCCGCGCCAACCAACCGCCCCCAAGGCAGCCACAATCGCTGAGATTTCGGATATGGCGCTCGGCCCTAGCCAGAAGCCGCACACGCGATACACTCACCACCCCCCCAATCCGGGCCACCCATGGACACCCCCACCGATCCCATCGCCTTCGCCACATCAGCCGAGTGGGACGCCTGGCTTGCCACCCACCATGCCCAGTCCCCCGGCATCTGGCTGCTCATCGCCAAGAAAAACGCCGCCAAGCCGCTGATCACCATCAGCGAAGCGCTCGATGTAGCGCTCTGCTACGGCTGGATCGACAGTCAGCGGAAGGGGTTTGACGCACAGTCATACCTGCAGCGCTATTCGCCCCGGCGGGCGAAAAGTCCGTGGTCGCGGTTGAATGTCGATCGGGTGGCGGCGTTGACGCAAGCCGGGCGGATGCAGGCGGCGGGCCTTGCGGAAGTGGCGGCGGCCAAGGCCGACGGGCGTTGGGCGGTGGCCTATGAGTCGCAACGCGAGGCCGGGCTGCCGGAGGATCTGGCGGCGGAACTCAGCGGCAATGCGAAGGCCGCGGCCGCCTTTGCAGCGCTCGACAAGACCGGCCAATACGCGCTCATCCTGCCGCTCTTGAAAGCCACCACGCCGGAGATCCGTTTTGCCCGTTTGCGGAAAGCCGTCGCCCGGCTCAGCGGGGACGAATGCGCCTGCCATTGCCGCCAAACGGCTGCGACGTCCGGCTTTTCCAGAAAAAATCATCCCCGTTCATCCCCGGCCGGAAAAACGCGGCCATACTCTGTCTCGTCTCCGCCGCCGGAGTGTTTCGCGAGACGGTCGCGGGCAGGCGGAGGCCGGCGCCCTGGTTTGACCCGTAACGTGCGGCAATGCTCAGGGAGGTGAAAGCCATGGTGGTCCGTCGGTCCGGCCGCGCGAAAAGTTGCATGACTTTTCGAGCAGATTGGCCGAGCGGCCCGCCGATCAAGTTCCCCCCTGGCCCCAAGCCCGGTTTGGGTCATCCATGCAAGCAGGCCGGAAGGCCTGTGCAGCGGAACGAGGCAATCACCTGAAGGAGCCGGAAGCTCCTGAGAACGTCGAAGGCCACGCGGATGCGGTGCCATGTTTTGAAAGTTCCCCTGAGGCTTCGCATCCGCGTGCGCCCTCCGGACTGACCGAATATCCGGGGCAAACGCCGCTGCCGGAGGCCTTGGCCTGCGCCGGGCAATTCCCGAAAAAGTGCGGAGATGAGGAATGCGTGATGGGTGACGACGACAGGCAGTTCATGGAGATCCACCGGGATCTGGACGACCACAGCTTCTACGCGCTGTCTGAGGAGGACCGGGGGCGATGTTATCTGCTCTTCATGTTCCGGCCCGCCGCAACCATTCTGGGATACTGGCGCACCTGCCGCCTGCCATCCTGCCGCCGCGCCAAAGCCTGTCGCGGCACGGCCCCACCGGAAGGCTGCCATCCGCCCTGCACCGCCGACGGATCCGGACGCCATGAGGATATCCTGAATTTCTGCAGCAAATTTGAGCCGCCAAGCGAAGTCGCGCCAGCCGATGCTCCCGTTAAAAGCAAAGCGAGAGAGACCCGAAACGACAATCCCCCCAGAAAGGGGGGATCGAAGCAACGGATGGGCTGACCGGGTGTCTCCCTGAGGCCAATCCGCAGTTGCAGGGCAACTCTCCCCTCGAAGGGGAAAGCCAGAAACCGCTTAGGCCGCCATGCCCTGGATGGCCGAGACCTGCCAGTCGCCGCCGCGCTTGCGCAGGAACGTCCAAAGCTCGACGGTCTCCGTCAGGTTGTCCGGATCGCCCTCGACGACGCGGCCGGTGGCGCGGTCGCGGGTGACGTCGATGCTCTCGTAGCGCATGGCAACGGTGGCATAGTCATCGCCGCCCTCGTTCCAGGCTTCGGCGACATCGCCCTGTACCAGATGCACGTCGCTGACCTCGTTCTTCAGGCCCTTGGTGGCGTTGTCGCTCAGCTCTTCGGCCAGCCACGACATCGCTTCCGGCGTCGTCAGCTTGCGCAGCGTGCCGTAGTCTTCGGCCGCATAGGCTGCCTGAACCTGCTTCAGCATCGTCTCGAACTGACCCAGATCCTCCTCGCCGACACCGATCTCGTCGGTCGTATCATCGGCCATGCGCGGCTGCGCCGGGCGCGCGGCGGCGGCACCAGTGGCGCCGCCGCCGATGGACGGAATCTTGAAGGACGGCATGCCCGAACCCTGGCCCTGGCCAAAGCCCTGCATCGGCGAAGCGCTGGCTCCGCGCGGCGCATAGCCGGCCGGTGCTGCTGTCTGGCGGCTGCGGAAGAAGCGCAGGGCGAGCATGACGGCGCCGCCGATCAGCGCGATCTGCAGCAGCATGCCGAGCATGCCGGCCATGCCGCCAAAGCCGTTGCCCATCATCATGCCGATCAGGCCGCCCAGCGCCAGACCGCCGAGCATGGAGCCGGCGAAGCCGCCGAACAGACCGCCCGGACGCTGCGCGCCGGGACGGGCCGCCTGGCCCATGTTCTGCTGGCCGGCAGCACCGGGCGTTGCCTGGCTCTGCGGGGTCATCGTCCGGTTGATCGGCGTCGCATCCGCCGGCGCCGTGCGGGTGACCGGCGGTGCGGAGAATGTGCGGGTGCCGCGGCTGCCGAAGCTTGAGCCGCCACGGCGGGCCTCAGCCAGATCGACCACCGTCAGCATCACCATGGAAGCGACCGCAACGGTCGCAAGAACGCGTCCAACTCTCAACATGAAACCCAATCCTATCGTTCACTCCCGGCCCGCAAGCGCGCGCCTCTTGGGAGACATATGGGGGCATTGACCGGCGAATTGAAGGCCTTTGTGCTGCAGTTCACGGTAAAGCGGGCGCAGAATACGTGTGGAACCGAAGAAAAAAGCCACGGCGATTATCCCCGCACTCCGAATCACGGTGATAATGCCAAAAGAAAAGACGGCACACCCGCCGCCTTTTCCTGTTGGTTTTGTCCGTCCGGCTTAACCGATAAAGGTGTCGTAAAGCAGCTTGAGATTGAGCACGACGATGATAGAGGCGACGATCCAGGCAAGGGCGGCGACGTATTTCGGGATGACGAAGGTGCCCATCTTCTTTTTGTCGGAGACGAAACGGACCAGCGGAATAACCGCGAAGGGCAGCTGCATCGACAGGATGACCTGGCTGAACACGAGCAGTTCGGCGGTGCCCTTCTCGCCATAGATCCAGGTGACGATGACGACCGGAACGATGGCGATGCCGCGGGTGATCAGGCGTCTCGCCCATTGCGGAATGCGCAGCCGCAAAAAGCCTTCCATGACGATCTGGCCGGCCAGCGTCGCCGTCACCGTCGAGTTGAGGCCGGAGGCAAGCAGCGCCACCGCAAACAGCGTCGAGGCGATGCCAAGGCCGAGCAGCGGCGACAGCAGCTCATAGGCCTGGCCGATCTCGGCGACGTCGGTGCGGCCGTTGGCATGGAAGACGGAAGCGGCGATGATCAGGATGGCGGCATTGATGAACAAAGCCAGCATCAGCGCGATCGTGCTGTCGGCCGTTGCCCACTTGATCGCATCGCGTTTGCCCTCGTCGGTGCGCTTGTAGTTGCGGGTCTGGACGATCGAGGAATGCAGGTACAGATTATGCGGCATGACGGTCGCGCCGATGATGCCGATGGCGATGTAGAGCATGGCCGGGTTGGTGACGACTTCGGTCGATGGCAGGAAGCCGTTGAGGACGGCAGCGATCGGCGGCGCGGCGGCGGCGATCTGCACGACGAAGCAGCCGGCGATGACGATCAGCAGCGCGATGACGAAGGCCTCGAGATAGCGGAACCCCTTGTTCATCAGGAGCAAAAGCAGGAAGGCATCGGCTGCCGTGATCAGCGCGCCGCCGATCAATGGGATGCCGAACAAAAGCTTCAGCGCGATTGCCGTGCCGATCACCTCGGCGAGGTCACAGGCAATGATCGCCGCCTCGCAGGCGATCCAGAGCAGGAAGTTGACGGGTCTGGAATAGGTATCGCGGCAGGCCTGGGCAAGATCGCGGCCGGTGGCAATGCCGAGACGGGCAGCCAGCGCCTGCAGAAGGATCGCCATCAGGTTGGAAAGCAGGATGACCGTCAGCAGCGTATAGCCAAACTGCGAACCGCCGGCGATATCGGTCGCCCAGTTGCCGGGGTCCATGTAGCCGACCGACACCATGTAGCCCGGCCCCATGAAGGCCAGAAGGCGGCGGAACCAGATGCCGCCGGAGGGCACGGGGATGCTGGCATTGACTTCGGGAAGGCTTGGCCGCGCGTCCTCATCCGGGCTGGAAAAGGTCCAGCTTTTCTGCGGAGGAAGGACGGCTTCGGAGTTGGACATGCACGGTCTCCGGATCCGGAATGGGCTCTGCTGTCCGAAACCTATGCCAGGGCAAAACATTATACAATAGGCTATATTTCATCGATCAGGCTTTTCAGTGCGCGGAAAAGCACATGGAATGGCAATGTGGAGGGCGGGATAATTCGTTATGAAAAATCCAGGCCCGTGTTATGAAATTCCAAAAGCATCGATGAAGAAACTTGAGAGGATATCGCCCCGTTGCCGCGCCGCCCTGTTCCCCGCACGGACCCGCTCCCAGACGCGGATGTTCATTCCGAGGGTTTCCGGCAGACCCGCGAAGCACGCCGCGGCGCGTTGATCGAGGATTATGTCGAGCTGATCGCCGACCTGATCGAGGATGGCAACGAGGCGCGCCAGGTTGATATCGCCGCCCGCCTCGGTGTCGCACAGCCAACCGTCGCCAAGATGCTGGCCCGGCTTGCCGCCGAAGGACTGGTGTCGCGCAAGCCCTATCGCGGCGTGTTCCTGACCGAGGCCGGCCAAAAGGTGGCGCTCGAAAGCCGCGCCCGTCACCAGACCGTCGAAGCCCTTCTGCGCTGCCTCGGCGTCAGCCCGGAAACCGCCCGCATCGATGCCGAAGGGATCGAACATCATGTCAGCGGCGAGACGCTGGATGCCTTCCGCCGTTTCATCGCCAAAAACCCCGGCAAGACGGTTTAGCCGGCCGTCAGGCGTCTACCGAAGCGTTCTCCCAGGATGATGATGATGCCGGCGGAAAAGATCAACGCCGCGCCGATGAACACCTCAGCGGCGGGAACATCGCCCCAGATCAGGAATCCGAGCCCGAAGGCCCAGATCAGCGAGGAATATTCGAACGGCGCCAGCATGGAGACCGGCGCCCGGCGCATACCCTCAAACAGCGCATATTGTGCGATACCGGCGATCAGCCCCGTGCCCACCATCAGCCCGACGTCCACCAAACTTGGCGGAACCCAGGTGACGACAACGGCAACGCCAGTGAAGAGGATGAAGAACCCGCTCGACAGCGTCATCTGCACCAGCGTCACCTCCTGCATTGCGGTCTTGCGCAAAAGCACCGTCGAAAAGGCCCAGAACACCGCCGCCTGCAGCGCCAGCCAGACCGGCAAAGAGAGTTTCATGCCGGTTCCAAAGGGGTCGGTTGCCACAAGCACCCCAATGAACCCGATGATAACCGCGATCCAGCGCAGGAGCGGTACATCCTCCTTGAGGATCGGCACGGCGAGAATGGTGATCAGGATCGGCGCCGCATAATAAAGCGTCGTCAGCTCGGCCAGGCCCAGATCGCGGGCGGCCGTATAGTAGGACAGCCACGCGGCCAGCAGAAGCAGGTTGCGCAGGATCATCGGCTTGAGAACCGGCGAGCGCCACGAACGGACGAGCAACGGACCGCGCCCGATGGCGGCGCAGATCGCAAAGATGGTCACGCTGCGCACGAACAGGATCTGCCAGACCGGCAGCGCCACCACCAGCCACTTGACCGAGGCATCCTGCAGCGTGAACAGGAAATAGGAAAAGATCGTCAGCAGAATGCCTGAAAGCACGGAGGTGTTCACGGAGGACTCCCGGAGGCGCGGCGCGCGCAGTCATTGATATATCGCGGCATCAGAGCAAGGAAGGGCCAGAACCGGTTCGTCTGTGGCGAAAAATGAGGGGCGACGACAGAAGACCGCAGCGGCAGATTTCGTCAAAGCCAGATCACCGGCAGCGTGACGAACGTGGCAAACAGCACAAAATGGGTCATGCCTGCGATGACATTGGCTTGCCCGTCATTGCATGTTCGAACAGGAAGCCGGTGACGGCAAAGACCAATGCCGCACCGGGCAGGGGATGGAGAACAAACGGCGCCTCGCGAACAGCGGAGAGAGGGTCAACGGAGCATAGGCGGCCGGCGGCGCATTTCAATCGGACACGCAGGTTCAGGCAGGGAACAAAACAGGATTATTTTCCTTGCACGCTTTACTACAGACCGCATTTTGGCTAATCTCAGTGCAGAAATACAGTGGCCGCAAAAACCCCAACACACAAAGCGTCACGCTTCACCGCCTGCAGGATGCGCAACGATGTTGTCACATGACCGGATCTGGAGTGCAATCGATGCGCTCGCCGAGCGGCATCAGCTATCCCCTTCGGGTCTTGCCCGGCGGGCGGGACTTGATCCGACGTCTTTCAACAAATCCAAGCGGCATTCCGCCGACGGGCGCGAGCGCTGGCCCTCGACGGAATCGCTGGCCAAGGTGCTCGACGCCACCGGCTCGACCATCAATCAGTTCATGGAATTCCTGCGTCCCGGGCCCGCGTCCGGAACGATACCGGAAGGCGCCTTTCCACCACAGACAGGCTCCATACCGCTGCTCGGTTTTGCCCAGGCGGGCGCCGGCGGCTTTTTCGACGATGGCGGCTTCCCGGCCGGACAGGGCTGGGACGTCGTCGATTTTCCCGCCCCTCCCGCTGCCAAGGCCGGCGTCTATGCGCTGGAAATCCAGGGAGACAGCATGCTGCCGCTTTATCGCGACGGCGACGTGCTGATCGTCGAGCCCGGCGCGCAGATCCGCCGTGGCGACCGCGTGGTGGTCAAGACGGCCGGCGGCGAGGTGATGGCCAAGGTTCTGGTGCGCCAGACCCCGCGCAGCATCGAATTGCTCTCGCTCAACCCCGAGCATCCGAACCGCACATTCGAACTCAGCGAGGTCGAGTGGATAGCCCGTATCATCTGGGCGAGCCAATAGGACAGTTTTCCTGATGAAGCGGCATCTGCTTACCATCGGCGGCGGCCTCGCCGGAATTGCCCTGACCGCCGCCCTGCTGATAACGGGTGCCTCGGTCATCCAGGGACGGCAAAGTGCCGATACAGCCGATTTCGCGCTCGAAACGCCTGATCTCACCGATGTGCCTGACCTGGGCGAAACTGCGGCGGGCGCGGATGACGGTCAGGTTCATGCCGATACCGCTGGCAGCGCCAGCAATACCGACATGAGAGAGCCGCAGCAAAAAGCCGTGCGCGACATTTCGCCTGAACAATTCGGCCTTCCGCAAGACGTGACGGCCCAGCCTCTGGAACGGATAGAGCCGCGCACGCCGCTTTCGCAGATCGTGGCACGGCCGGAGCCGCTGCCCACCGTGCTGCGCCATCCGGTTGCGCTGTCGGCAGGCCTGATACAATTCGGCGGCCGTTTGCTGCAACTGGACGGGATCATCCCGCAAAAGGCGGACCGGGTCTGCGGTGAGGCGGGACAGACATGGCCATGCGGCGTGATCGCGCGAACTGCGCTGCGCAATTTCATCAGGGCGCGTGCGCTTCTGTGCAATGCGCCGAAAAACGGCTGGCAGGGGACCTTGACCACCACCTGCCGCCTCAACAATGCCGACCCGGCCGCCTGGCTCGCCGAAAGCGGCTGGGCGGAGGTGCCCGTGGGGTCGCCGCTCGCCGGCAAGGTGGAGGCTGCCCGCAAGGCCCGCCTCGGTTTCTTCGGCGACGATCCCAGAACGTTCGACACGACCACGGTGCCGCTGGATGAAGCGGCAGCACCCGCAAATGCCACAACAGATGTTGATAGCATCGCTCAAGGCTTGTAGACGACAATCCGACGCGGACCTCCACCACAGGCGCAGCAGCACGGATATGTCATGCCCGAAACAATGAGCCATCATGAAGCCCTCATCTATGTCATGGTGATGATGTCGGCCGTCGATACCGCCATGACCGATGCCGAGCTGGAGCGCATCGGCAGGCTCACCAGTTTCCTGCCGGTGTTTGATGGTTTCGACCACGATCACCTGATGCACGCTGCGCGCGAATGCACCGCCCTGCTCGATGGCCCGGAAGGACTGGACATTGCGCTCGAAGTCGTCCGCGAAGCACTCCCTGTACGCCTCCACGACACGGCCTATGCGCTGGCGGTCGAGCTTGCCGCCGCCGACCTTTCCATCCGCCAGGAGGAAATCCGGCTGCTGCAATTGCTACGTGACAGACTGGGTCTCGACAAGCTGACCTGTGCGGCGATCGAGCGCGGCGCCATGGCCCGCTTCCGCAAATAAAGGCCGGTCATTTCCGCTTCACGCCAAAGTGCATTCACCTGCATCGCCGCGCCGGTAAGATGCGCGATAGAGATGAACAGGCAGCGCGCAATGGCACACGGATGACAGTAGAGATGTTCGGCATCGGCGAACCGGTCTGGCGGCTTGCGTTCTTTGCCGCGATCTTCCTGTCGCTCGCCGTGCTGGAAATCGTCCACCCCCGGCTGGAACGCCCGGAACTGATGCGCGCGTTGAAGGCCCGGCGCTGGTTCACCAATCTTTCCATCCTGGTGTTTTCCTCCCTGATGCTGCGGGTCGCCTTTCCGGCCGCCGCGACCGGCGTCGCGCTGTTTGCGGACCGGCACGGATACGGACTTCTGCCGATGCTCGGCCTGCCGCCGCTTGCCGCCGGGATCCTTGCCTTCATCATCCTGGATTTCGCCATCTGGCTGGAGCATGTGGTCTTTCACAAGGTGCCGCTGCTCTGGCGCATCCACCGGGTACACCATGCCGATACCGGGCTGGACCTGACGACGGGGTTGCGCTTCCACCCGCTGGAGATCCTCCTGTCGATCCTGTGGAAATCTGCCGTCATCCTGATCATCGGCGCGCCGGCGGTCAGCGTGCTGATCTTTGAGGTCGTGCTGAATGGCGCGGCGATGTTCAACCACGCCAATATCAGGCTGTCCGCACGCGCCGACCGCATGCTGCGGCGGTTCATCGTCACGCCGGACATGCACAGCATCCATCACTCGGCCGAACCATCCGAGACCGATACGAATTACGGCTTCAATCTTTCCATCTGGGACCGGATATTCTTTACCTACCTGCCCCGCTCAAAACATCCGCCGGAAACCATGCAGATCGGGCTCGAGCCCTATCGCAACCCTCTTCCAGCCAAGCTGTGGTGGTCGTTGCTGCTGCCGTTTCGAAAGGTCTAGCGGTAAAATTTCAATAGATGCTGCCGGGGAAATAGCGCAGGTAGATCTCGTTGAGACGGCCCTTGCGGGACAGTTCCAGCAGAGCGTGATCGATCGCCTGGGTCAGTGCTGAATCACCCTTGCGGTTCATGATCGCCAATCCTTCTCCGAGAAAGCGCTGCGAGAAATAGGCGCCGTCGATGAGCGCGCAACAATTGGCGGCATCGCTTCCGGCGGTCCAGAAGGACAATTGCATGCCGTCCGAAAAAACAGCGGCGACGCTTCCCTGCCTGAGTGCGGCCAGCATCGCCTCGCGGTTCGGGAAGGACTGCGTTTGCAGTTTGGGGAAAAAAGCTTTCAGCATCGCCTCGTGCGTGGTGCCTGCAACCGCGCCGACCGGCTTTGCGCCCAGCGCTGCGATGGAAATATCACGGCCGATGGCCTGGCGGTTGGCGGCAAACCGGGCCGGCAGTTTCATGAATGCCCGGGAAAAGGCGAAACGCTGGCGCAGTTCCGTACTGATGCCGACGCCGGCAATGACCGCCTCTCCCTGTTCATCGACCAAGGCCGGCTGGAGTTCGGGAAAGGTCACCGCCTGGATCTGACATTTGGTGTCGATCTCAAGCTCGCGGCAGATTTCACGTACCAGATCCACATGAAAGCCCGCGAGCTTGCCGGATTGATCAATGAAATTGAACGGCGGGAAATCAACGGTGGTGAGGAACCGCAGGCGCGCCAATCCGCTCAGGTCCGGCTTTGCAATACGTTCACGCGTGTCAAACAGCAGCGGCAGATCATTCACGCCATTCGCAGCACGGGATGGAGTTGCAAATTGCACAACCAGAAACACGCAAAACGCGAATATCCCATAAAATTTTAGAGATGCACGGACAGCGCGTATCATTATGATCATTCCCGGGATGAGGTAGGGGATATTGCCGCTCGCGCGGCAACGGGGATTGCATGCGTCTGGCAGAATATCCGGACAATTCCGGAATGGCTACCGCGAATGACCTGCCGGTGGGGCGAACAACGCCCGATACCGCTGCGGGACGATTTCCGGCGGCACTCAAACAGGAAGGTTCCCTGCTGCTGCAAATGGGCATCGGCAAGCCTTCCATTGCCCGTGCGATGCTGCTTGCCGAACGTCACGGCACCACCGTCGAGGCGGAACTGCTGGCATCCGGCGAGATCGACGAAACCATCTATTTCGAGGCGCTTGCCGAAAAACTGGGGCTTGAATTCATGCCCGTGATCGACCCTGACAGGGTCCACGACCTTTCGGCTCTGGATGACCAGATCGCGAGCCCGGAAATGCTGCGCGTTTATCATCCAAGCCGGCCTGCGATCACGGTGATCGTTCCCTCGCTGTCCAGACTTGCCGGGATCGCGGCCCGTTTGAAGTCCGCGCCGCTGCTGCGACAGGCGCTGGCCGTCTCGACGCCGTCGGCCGTACGCCAGGCGGCCTGGAAGGCCGGTCAGCTGCGGCGGGTTTCGGCCACGACCCGCGCGCTTTTCGAAGCCAGTCCCCTCCACAGTGCCCGCATCACGTTCTGGGGAAAACAGGGGTTTTACGTCGGTATCATCGTCTGCGCCCTGCTGGCGGCGGCAGCCCTCTTGCCGCTGACCAGCGTGATTGTTCTGCATATGGTGCTGACGCTGTTTTTCTTCGCCAATTTCCTGGTGCGCCTCTATGCGCTTGCAAGCGCTTCCCGGCGCAAACGGGTAGCGCATGTGTCGGGAGCGGATGCGCGGGCCGGGCCGCTGCCGGTCTATTCCGTTCTCGTTGCGCTCTACAAGGAAGAGAGCGTTGCAGCCCAGCTCGTCGGGGCACTCGACAGGCTCGACTGGCCGCGATCCCGGCTCGATATCAAGCTGATCTGCGAAGAGGATGACGCGCAGACGCTGGCGGCCCTTGCCGCGTTGCGGCTGGCGCCGGAATACGAGATCGTGCTGGTGCCTGTCCATCAGCCACGAACCAAGCCGAAGGCGCTCAGTTATGCGCTCCCCGGTGTTCGCGGTCACTTTGTGACGGTCTACGATGCCGAGGACCGGCCGCATCCGGGCCAGTTGCGCGAAGCCTATGCCGCCTTCGCCGCTGCACCTGAACATGTCGTTTGCCTGCAGGCGCCGCTGATCGTCACCAATGCGCAGGACTCCTGGCTCAGCGCATTGTTTGCAGTGGAATATGCCGGACTGTTTCGGGGATTGCTGCCGATGCTGTCACTGACCGGTCTGCCGCTTCCGCTTGGTGGGACATCCAACCATTTCCGGACGGCGGCATTGCAACAGATCGGTGGCTGGGACCCTTACAACATGACCGAGGATGCGGATCTCGGGATGAGACTGCACCGGTTCGGTTACCGCTCCCGCGTCATTGCCCTGCCGACCCTTGAAGAAGCACCGACGGCGCTGCCGGTCTGGATCGGACAGCGGACACGCTGGTTCAAGGGCTGGCTGCAGACATGGCTGGTGCTGATGCGGAAGCCTGTCCAACTCGGGAAGGAAATGGGCTGGCCGGCCTTTGCCGTTTTCCAGGTCCTTGTTGCCGGTATGCTGCTTTCCTCACTCAGCCATCCGGTCATCCTCGGTTTTCTCGTCTATCTGACATGGCTGATGGTAGAAGGCGGCACAACGATGGGTGGATGGCTGGCCTTGTGGCTGTTCATCATCGATATCGTCAATATTTTCGGCAGCTACGCCGTCTTCATCTGCCTTGGGCTCAGCCGGATGAACGCGACCGAAAAACGGGCCGTCGGCCATCGCTGGGCATTCGTGCCGTTCTATTGGCTGATCATGTCGCTGGCCGCCTGGCGGGCATTGCTGGAACTTCGTACCAACCCGTTTTCCTGGAACAAGACCCCGCACGTGCCTGTCGGCGCCGGGCGGCCAACCGGCGCGAACACAGCCGCGAGCAGCGCGCCCTCGCCCACGCCATCTTATTTGGTGGAGGAGCCTTCCGTTGAAAAGTAGAGCGTGTCGCCTTCAACCGGAGGCGCATCTATTTCGAGGGGGGATTCCAGCACCGGCGTGAAGACCTCGTCCTGATAGTGTTTCAAGACACGTTCAATCTTATCATAGCGCGTCATCATGGCGATGATCTCTGGAAGCATCCCGTCGCGAAACTCGTCCGTCGCGCTGAAGAACTGGAATTCGTTCGCCAACTCATCCCTGAGCCGGTCGCGTTCCTCTTCCAACAGAAGGTACTTTGCCGATTTTGCCATGGCCGGACAGGCGTTTTCCTCATGCAAGGTCTATCCGCCATTATTATCCGAAATAGAGTGGAGCGGGTAGCGGGAATCGAACCCGCACGATCAGCTTGGGAAGCTGACAAGCTACCACTACATCATACCCGCCTTACGCCCGAGGTTTCCACCAAGCATGACTGCCTGTCAAGGCGGCAACCGGTTTTCCGGGCGTCTATTTACTCCGAGCGGAAATGCTTGGAGAGCTTCAGGCCCTGTGCCTGATAGTTGGAACCGAGGCCAAGGCCATAAAGACCTTCAGGACGCTCCATCATGTGTTCATAGACCAGACGGCCGACGATCTGTCCGTGTTCGAGGATGAACGGCACCTCGTGGCTGCGAACTTCGAGTACGGCACGGCTGCCCTTGCCACCGGCAGAGACATGGCCGAAGCCCGGATCGAAGAAACCGGCATAGTGAACGCGGAACTCGCCGACCAGCGGATCGAACGGTGTCATTTCGGCGGCATAGAGCGGCGGCACATGCACGGCTTCGCGCGAGACGAGGATGTAGAATTCGTCGGGATCGAGGATCAGTTCGTCGCGGCCGCGGCTGTAGAGCGGCTCCCAAAAATCGAAGATGCCGTGTTCTGCCTTCTTGTCGACGTCGACGACGGCGGTGTGGTGCTTGCCGCGATAGCCGATCAGGCCGTCGGCGCCGGTGCCCTTGAGATCGATCGACAGGGCGATGCCAGCGCCCGAGACGTTCGGCTTGTCGCTGGCGACGAGGACATCGCTTTCATGCAGCGCCAGCACCTCGGTTTCGGTCAGCAACGCATGGCCGATGCGGAAGCGGATCTGCGACAGGCGCGAGCCGCGCCGGACGATAACCGGGAAGGTGCGCGGGCTGATTTCGAGATAGAGCGGGCCGGAGTAGCCGGCGGGGATCTTGTCGAATTCCTGAGCCCGGTCCGTGATGACACGGGTGAAGATGTCGAGGCGGCCAGTCGAGCTTTTCGGATTGGCCGAGGCAGACATTTCCGGCAAGAGATCGAGGCTTTCCATCAGCGGGACGATGTAGACGCAGCCGGTTTCCAGCACCGCGCCTTCGGAAAGATCGATCACGTGCAGTTTCAGCCGGTCGAGCTTGTCGGCCACCAGATGGCCGGGACCGGGCATGAAGCTGGCGCGGACGCGGAAGGCCCTGGAACCGAGGCGCAGGTCGAGGCTGGCCGGCTGGATCTGGTCGATGTCCAGCTTGGCTTCGCTTTTCAACCGCCCCGCATCGAACAGCGCTGCAATGGCGCGGTCGGCTAGAATGCCTGTGGCCCTGGTCATTTCGATCGTCCTCTTTGCCGCAACCGGCACGTCATAACCCAAATTGTCCCTGTGACATATCTTGTTGTTCGCGGGAATTGACGCAAGCGCGGCTAATCAGTAAATACGGACTTATCCCGTGGTGATTTGGCCGGTCGGCTTGCAGCCACGTTAAACAAATAGCTAAAAAGGCCGGGTTTGAAACCGGCTTGCTTTACGCGGCCGGTTTTTTTGTTTTGAAAGAGACAATCGATGAGCAACAATTGGCGCCCCGCGACACAGCTCGTTCATGGCGGCACGACCCGTTCAAACCATGGTGAAACCTCCGAAGCCATCTTCATGACGCAGGGCTTCGTCTATGACAGCTCGGAAGCCGCCGAAGCGCGCTTCAAGGGCGAGACGGACGGCTTCATCTATGCCCGTTATGGCAGCCCGACCAATGACATGTTCGAAAAGCGCATGTGCATGCTGGAAGGTGCGGAGGACGCGCGCGCCACGGCATCGGGCATGGCTGCGGTTTCCGCGGCGATCCTCTGCCAGTTGAAGGCCGGCGACCATATTGTTGCTGCCCGCGCCCTGTTCGGC
>JAESFK010000562.1_pt1 | contig 17322 bp, 16 predicted proteins | sample 9269391 | NCBI WGS metagenome assembly JAESFK01 (sample SAMN14506231, study PRJNA617097) | algae metagenome | isolation source: Drouetiella hepatica UHER 2000/2452 and co-occurring heterotrophs from... | place: Slovakia: Slovak Paradise National Park, Hrabusice, Kosice Region | collected 2000-01-01
CGCTCGGCCTCGCTAAGCCGGGACGGCAGTGCCGTAGGGCGTCGCGCTACCACGATCTCCACGACCTGGCCCGAACTTCCGTCTGTGACGGATGCGGTCTCGAGTACCAGTGCGGTCTGCTTGCCGCCGATCAGCTCGACATAAACCTCTGCCAGCAGTTCAGCATCGAGGAGTGCGCCGTGCTTCGTGCGGCGGCTGTTGTCGATGCCGTATCGCTTGCACAATGCGTCGAGCGAGTTTGGTCCCATCGGGTGGCGGCGGCGGGCCAGGGCCAAGGTGTCCACCACGCGTTCCGGACCTATGGACGGCAGACCGATCCGGGTCAGTTCGGCATTGATGAAACCCATGTCGAACGTCGCGTTGTGCGCGACCAGTCGCGCGCCTTCGATGAACTCCAGGAAGGATGCCGAAATCTCGTGAAAGGCGGGCTTGTCGGCGAGTTCAGCGTCGCTGATCCCATGCACTGCGAGCGCGTCGGGATGGACGGGACGGCCCTGGGCGTTGACGTAGACATGGAAGGTGCGGCCCGTCGGAAAGCTGTTGACCAGTTCTACGCCGCCGATCTCGATCACCCGATCCTCGCGCGAGTCCAGCCCCGTCGTTTCCGTGTCGAAGATGATTTCGCGCATTCGATTCGCTTCCGTTCCAATGACCTTGTCGCGCCAGGGGCGGCGCGTTTCAAGACGGACCGGGCTGCCGGGCCGGCTTGTCCCCCGTAAGCGTCTCGATGATGCCCGAGACTGCGCGGCGCGCGTGGTCCATGCCCAACCCGCTGTCGATGAGGAAATCGGCCTGTCGACGCTTCTCGGCATCGGGAACCTGGCTGGTAAGTATCGACTCGAACCTCTCGATGGTCATGCCCGGCCGCGCCAGGACACGATCGCGCTGGACCGAGGGATCGGCGGTGACCACGACGACCTTGTCGACGCGGTTTCGCCCGCCGGTCTCGAACAGCAGGGGTATGTCCAGGACGACCAGTGGCGTTCCCTTCAGCCGATGGTCGGCCAGGAAGGCGTCCGCGTCCCTGCGGACCATCGGGTGGACGATCGCCTCGAGCCGCCCGAGCGCCGCCTTGTCGGACAGGACTCGCGCGGCCAGCCGCTGGCGATCGACTGTGCCGTCCTTCACGGTGCCGGGAAACGCGGCCTCGACGAGCGGCGCGGCCGCGCCTGCATACAGCCGGTGCACTGCCTCATCGGAGTCATGGACGGGAATGCCGGCGTCCCTGAACATGCGGGCCGTCGTCGACTTCCCCATGCCGATCGAGCCGGTGAGACCCAGGACGATCATCCGGCCCGCGGCGCCGTGATGTCGGCCTCGATCAGGGCGCGGAGTTCAGGCGTGACTTCGGGGCGGATGCCGAACCAGCGCTCGAAGCCGGGTACGGCCTGATGGAGCAGCATCCCCAGACCGTCTACGGTCGACAGTCCCCGCTTGCGGGCCGCGGCCAGAAGCGGCGTTTCCAGCGGCACATAGACGATGTCCGCGACGAGTGCCGCATCGGGAAGGCGGGCGACGTCGACCGGGACGCCCTGCGAGGCTTGCGTGCCCTGCATCCCGGCCGGAGTCGTGTTCACCAGCAGCGTCGCGTCGACGAGGAGCGCGTCGGCGGAATTGAGGTCATGGGCAGAACAGCGCCCCCCGAAGTGCCGAGCGAGCGCCCTGGCACGATCCACGGTGCGGTTCACGATGCGGATCTCGTCGAACCCACGCGCTCGGAGGGCGAACAGCACGGCGCGTGCGGATCCCCCGGCCCCGAGAACAACGGCCGGTCCCTTTCCTGAATCCCAGCCCGGTGCTCGGTCGTCAAGGTTGGCCGCAAAGCCGTAGGCGTCGGTGTTCGCGCCGCACAGCGCGCTCCCCTCGCGCCAGACCGTGTTCACGGCTCCGATGGCCATGGCCGCCTCGTCCTTGCGGTCGACGGTGGCGAAGGCTGTTTCCTTGTGGGGGATCGTGATGTTTCCACCCAGATAGTCGCCTGCCCTCACGCGTTCGAGAAGGCCGCGGAAATCCTCAGGCAGGACGTCGATCGTGCTGTAACTTCCCCCGATGCCGTGCCGGTCGAGCCAGTAGCCGTGGATCATCGGCGACCTCGAATGGGCAATCGGACGGCCGCAGACGAAGGCCTTCGCGACGTCAGCCATCGAGTGCGCTGTGTTCGCGCAGGGCTTCGAGGACTGCCAGAAGCGGCACGCCCACGATGGTGAACAGGTCTCCCTCGATCTTCGAGAAGAGCTGTATCCCCTCCCCTTCTATCTGGTAGGCCCCGACGCTGGACAGCGCGCGGGAGCCGACGCGTGCGAGATGGCGGCCGATGAAGCCGGGGTCCAGACGCCGCATGGTCAGAGTCGCTGTTCCGAGACCCGACCAGACGATATCGCCATCGCGCGCGAGCACCGCCGCGCTGTCCAGCCGGTGGGTGCGGCCTGACAGTTGCAGAAGACGACGGCGCGCGGCTTCCATGTCCTGCGGCTTGTGGAGGATTTCACCATCCAGCGACAGCACCTGATCGAAGCCGAGGACCAGGCGTCCGGGATGGAGCTCACTCACTGCCAGGGCCTTGGCGGTGGCCAGAACCGTGGCCACGTCCGCGGGCGTTGCCCCGGTGTCCGACAGTGGCGCCTCGACGCTTCGTTCGTCGATGTCCGGAGCGACGACCTCGATCGATAGGCCGGCGTCTTCGAGCAGCTTCCTGCGATGAGGACTGGTCGAAGCCAGGATCAACCGTTGCGACATGATTTCCCTCCCAGGTTGGTTGGCGCCCGACTAACGCGTCTTGCCGCGCAGGGCAACGATCGCTGCCGCCGTCTCCTCGATCGAGCGACGGCTGACGTCGATCATCGGCCAGTTGTGGCGCGTGCAGATCTGCCGCGCATAGGTCAGTTCCTCGGAAATGGCGGCGCGATCGACATAGGTCTCGGTCGCAACAGTGCCGGGCGCCGCCAGGACTCGGTTCTCCCGAACCTGCGCGACACGCTCCGCGCTCGCAACCAGCCCGACGATAAGCGGACGCGCGGCGCGCAACAGGCTCTCCGGCACCGAGACGCCAAGCACGATCGGGATGTTGGCCGTCTTTATTCCCCGGTTCGCGAGGTAGATCGAGGTGGGCGTCTTCGAGGTGCGCGAGATGCCCACGAGAACGACGTCCGCTTCCTCCAGATCGTCCTGCATCTGGCCGTCGTCGTGCTCCATCGTGTAGTTGAGCGCGTCGATCCGACGGAAATAGGCCGCGTCCAGCACATGCTGCGCGCCGACGCGGCGGCCGGCGGGCGTCCCGAGATAGGACTGGAAGACCTGAAGCACCGGCTCCAGCACGGAAACCGACGGCAGGCCCATTTCGGCCGCGCGGCGGTCTATCAATCCTGCCAGGTCCTTGTCCACCACGGTGTAGAGGATGATCCCGGGTTCCTCCTCGATCTCGTCGAATACCCTGGCGATCTGCTTTTCGGTGCGGATCAGCGGATAGATGTGCTCGATCGCCCGGGCATCCTTATACTGGGCAGCGGCGGCACGACCGGCCGCGAGCAGCGTTTCGCCGGTCGCGTCCGAGATCAGATGCAGATGAAAGAAATTCTGGGGTCTGTTCACAGGCACTCCCGGCTTCCTGTGGGCTTCTGTGGACAGCCATACCGGGGAATGTTCGCGAGGTCACCGGCGTGTATGGGCGGCCGAGTTCTCAACAGACGAAGGCGCGAAGACTCGCTGGCCGGGATGTGAAGAACTTCGGGGACGCGGATGAATCAGGAAGCGCGGTACTGGACGAAGTCCGCAGACAGAACGACTATCAACTACCTGATATTCATAGCTGATTTCGGCCGATCCCCGCAATTCCCCTTCAACGTCGCCGCATTTTCCCGCTTCCGACGGATCCGCTTGCGCGACGGTCGACTGGCCCGTCGGAATCAATTGCCGTTTCCAACAGACTCATAGAATCAGAATCCAGATTCAAGATTCCTCTTTTTTGAAGAGGAGCCTGTTCATCTACGTAGGGCGGATGATAGGCGCGGCAGGGTTAAGGAAGGGTTAGGAGGAGGATCATGTCAGATTCCAGCGTTGAACGTGGTCGGGTGCTCACGAGGGCAATCGGCGGTCTCGTTTCAACGGCAGCGCTGGCGGCAGTCCTGTTTCTCTTCGCGTCCGACGGCCTCTACCTCTGGATCAAGGCGGCACATGTGATCGCAGTGGTCGCCTGGATGGCAGGCCTTCTCTACCTGCCCCGGCTTTTCGTCTACCACTGTGATGCCGAACCGGGATCGCTCCAGTCGGAAACCTTCAAGGTCATGGAGCGCCGCCTTTATCGCGCGATCATCAATCCCGCCATGGTTGCCACCTGGGTTTTCGGGCTGTGGCTGGCCTGGAGCGGGTTCGCTTTCTCGGGTGGCTGGCTGCACGCGAAGATCGCGGCTGTCCTTGCACTTTCGGGTTTCCATGGATATCTGGGAGGAGCGGTGCGGCGCTTTGCTGCGGACCGGAACACGCGGACGACGCGGCACTGGCGCTTCATGAACGAGGTGCCAACGGTTCTCCTGATCGTCATCGTCGTGCTCGTCGTCGTCAAACCATTTTGAACGTCGGCTGGCCCCGCTTGCCCTTTTCGGGCGGGAAGGCTAAAAGGGGTTCTTCCCTTTCAGTCGCGTGCGATCCAAAAGGCATCCCAGCCGACGCAAGCGTCCCGCTCATCGCCTACCGCCGATAGCCATCACACCCCCCGCCAGAGCTCCGTTCCATGCAGGAAATGAAACTTCAGGACTTCAAGAACAAGAAGCCCATAGACCTGATCTCCTTTGCCGAATCTCTGGAGGTCGAGAACGCCAGCGTGATGCGCAAGCAGGAACTGATGTTCGCGATCCTCAAGAAGTTGGCCGCCCAGGACGTCGAAATCATCGGCGATGGCGTGGTGGAAGTGCTGCAGGACGGGTTCGGGTTCCTGCGTTCGGCAAACGCGAATTACCTTCCCGGTCCGGACGATATCTACATTTCGCCGTCGCAGATCCGGAGGTTCTCACTCAAGACCGGCGACACGGTCGAGGGACCGATCCGGAGCCCCAAGGAGGGAGAACGGTATTTCGCTCTGCTCAAGGTCAACACGATCAATTTCGACGACCCCGAGAAGATCCGGCACAAGATCCATTTCGACAATCTGACCCCGCTCTACCCGAACCAGCGGCTCAAGATGGAGGTCGAGAACCCGACCACGAAGGACATTTCATCACGGGTGATCGATCTGGTCGCACCGATCGGCAAAGGCCAGCGCGGTCTGATCGTGGCGCCACCGCGCACCGGCAAGACGGTGCTTCTCCAGAATATCGCGCATTCCATCACCAGCAACCACCCTGAATGCTACCTGATCGTGCTCCTGATCGACGAGCGTCCTGAGGAGGTCACCGACATGCAGCGATCGGTGAAGGGCGAGGTGGTGTCGTCCACGTTCGACGAACCGGCCACGCGGCACGTGCAGGTGGCCGAGATGGTCATCGAGAAGGCTAAGCGTCTCGTCGAGCATGGCCGTGACGTCGTGATCCTGCTCGACTCGATCACGCGGCTCGGGCGCGCCTACAACACAGTCGTGCCGTCCTCCGGCAAGGTGCTGACGGGCGGCGTCGATGCGAACGCCCTGCAGCGGCCCAAGCGTTTCTTCGGCGCCGCACGCAACATCGAGGAAGGCGGGTCGCTTACCATCATTGCCACGGCACTGATCGATACCGGCAGCCGCATGGATGAGGTCATCTTCGAGGAGTTCAAGGGGACCGGCAACTCCGAGATCGTGCTCGACCGCAAGGTGGCGGACAAGCGCATCTTCCCGGCGATGGACATCCTCAAGTCAGGTACCCGCAAGGAGGACCTGCTGGTGACGCGCCAGGATCTTCAGAAGGTCTTCGTGTTGCGCCGGATTCTTGCACCGATGGGGACGACAGATGCCATCGAGTTCCTGATTGACAAGCTGAAGCAGACGAAGACGAACGGCGATTTCTTCGATTCCATGAATACCTGACGCCGGACAACGATTCGCCTCCGTTACGGATATTCGATTCGTAGACGAAATGAATATCGGCATGGCCCGCAAGGAGGAAACACGCCCCGAAGCAGGGGGGAAGGGCACGATCGTTGCCCTGGCTTCTGGTGCGTTGCCGAGTGGGATCGCCGTCATTCGGTTAAGTGGCCCGAGCGTGCGTGCTGCATTGGCCTTGTTGGCTGGCGGCGTTCCCACGCCACGCCACGCAAGCCTCCGGACATTTCGGGACAGCTCTGGCGCCGCAATAGATACTGGCCTCGTCCTCTACTTCCCGGGTCCGGCGACCGCGACCGGCGAGGACTGTGGGGAGTTCCATGTGCATGGGGGCCGCGCGGTGGTTGCGGCCATCATGGCCGCCCTGCAGTCGTTGCCAGAGGTGCGTCTTGCAGAACCGGGAGAGTTCGCAAGGCGAGCGCTGATCAACGGCAGGAATGATCTGCTCGGCACCGAGGCGTTGGCAGACCTGATCGATGCCGACACCGAAGCTGAAAGGCGATTTGCCGTCGAGAACGGACGCGAGAGACACCGGGAGCTCTACGCGGGTTGGCGAAGCCGCATCCTGCGTGCCCGGGCCATGGTCGAGGCCGAACTGGATTTTTCCGACGAGGAGGATGTCCCCAGTGCCATTTCGGATACGGTATGGGGGGACATGGAGGCCTTGATTGCTGCGCTGGACGTGCACCTTCAGGGCTATCACAAGGCAACGATTGTGAGAGATGGGTTCGATGTCGTCATCGTCGGCCCCCCCAACGCCGGAAAGTCCAGCCTTCTCAACAGTCTGGTTGACGCCGACGTGGCGATCGTCACCGAGGAGGCAGGCACCACGCGCGATCTGGTCACAGCCGTGATCGCCATCTCCGGAGCCAAGGTACGGTTGACGGATACTGCGGGGTTGCGGGAAGCCGAGAGCAAGGCCGAGCGGATCGGCATCGAAAGATCTCGCCAGCGCGTGAAAGAGGCGGATCTGGTTCTTTCCGTGTTCAGCCCGTCAGACGGGCAGGCTCCACTGGTGCTTCCGCCAGAGGAAGGACCGGTGGTCCTGGCGGTGGCGACGAAGGCCGACCTCCTTGAACCGGACTCTGACGATTGCGCACATCATGTCGTCTCGGTCGAGACTGGCATCGGCCTGCCTGCGCTGGTGGCCGATATCGGCGATCGAGCGCGCGCATCGCATCCCAGGCAGGATGAACTTGTCCCTTGGCGGCAGAGGCACGTCGAGCTGCTTGCCGATTGCCGGACTTCGTTGGAGCGTTCACTTGTTCTCAAGCCGCTGGAGCTCCGATCTGAGGATTTGCGGCGGGGCTCCCTTGCGCTGGGCAGGTTGGCCGGCGATATCGGTGTCGAAGACATGCTGGACGAGATCTTCAGCAGCTTCTGTATAGGGAAGTGATGCATGATTCACGTGAAACACGGCGAGGCTCTGGCGGTTCGGGAGGGCTGACGTGGCAACTCCAATCAAGTGCGACGTCATTGTCGTTGGCGGCGGGCATGCCGGCACAGAAGCCGCGGCAGCAGCGGCACGCATGGGTGCGCGAACCATCCTTGTCACGATGCGTCGCGACACCGTCGGAGCCATGTCCTGCAATCCCGCCATCGGCGGTATAGGGAAGGGCCAGCTGGTACGTGAGGTCGACGCGCTCGACGGCGTCATGGGACGGGCCGCAGATCGGGCCGGCATCCAGTTCCGTATGCTCAATCGTCGCAAGGGGCCGGCTGTCTGGGGCCCACGCACCCAGGCGGATCGCAAGCTGTATAAAAGCGCTGTTGTGGACATCCTTTCGGAACAGTCGAATCTGGAGATCCGCGAGGGAGAGGTCGCTGACCTGATCGTGCAACACGGGCGGATTTCGGGGATAGTCTGTGCGGACGGATCCGAGTTCACCAGCCCTGCCGTCGTGTTGACGACCGGTACGTTTCTCCGAGGTATCATCCATATCGGTGAGCGGAGCTTCCCGGCCGGTCGGATGAACGAAGCAGCGGCGTCTGCGCTCGCCCATACGATGGCGGCGCTCGGATTCCACCTCGGCAGGCTCAAGACCGGAACGCCGCCACGCCTCGACGGTCGGACGATCCGATGGGGGGAACTGGCCATTCAGTCTGCCGATGCCGAACCGATACCGTTTTCATTGATGACGGATAGAATCGATGTGCCGCAGATCGAATGTGGGATCACGCGGACGACGCCTGCCACCCACACCGTCATTGCTGCGAACCTGGACCGCTCGGCCATGTATTCCGGTTCAATCAAGGGAACCGGACCCCGGTACTGTCCCTCGATCGAGGACAAGATCGTGCGATTCGGCGAGAGGGAGGGCCATCAGATCTTCCTGGAACCGGAAGGGCTCGACACCGACATCGTCTATCCGAACGGGATTTCGACCTCGTTGCCTGAAGACGTCCAGAGGGATCTGGTCCGGACCATTCCCGGGCTCGAAGGCGCAGCCATCGTGCAGCCCGGGTATGCGATCGAATACGATCACATTGATCCGCGAGAACTTCGTGCGACGCTAGAGACGGTCCGGTTGCCAGGACTGTTCCTTGCCGGACAGATAAACGGCACGACGGGTTATGAAGAGGCAGCGGCCCAAGGTGTGGTCGCCGGGGCCAACGCGGCCTTGGTGGCCGGGGGAACGACGTCGCTGAAGATCGGCCGCGGCGATGGCTATATCGGGGTTCTCATCGATGATCTGATTTCGCGAGGCGTGACCGAGCCCTATCGAATGTTCACGTCGCGCGCCGAGTTTCGTCTTTCGCTTCGATCCGACAATGCGGACCAGCGGCTCTCGCCCGTTGCGATCGAGCATGGACTTGCAAGTTCGCAACGGACGCAGAAGTTCCTGGCACTGAAGAGTCAGCTGGACACTGCACGCCGCATGTTGACGGAGCTGGTCATCACGTCGGGGGCGGCAAGGCGCGCGGGAATTCAGGTGAATCAGGATGGTAAAGCGCGGTCGGCTTTTGACCTGCTGTCGCATCAGGGCATTGGCTTCGAGGACCTTGTGGTGCTTTGGCCGCAACTCGCTCCAATTGACGCGCGGGTACGAGAGCTTCTCACTGTGGATGCCGGCTATGCCTCCTATGTGGATCGGCAAGCGGGTGATATCGAGCAGTCGCGGCGGGATGAAGGGCGGGAGATCCCGCCGAGCCTGGACTACTCTTGCATCCCCGGTCTGTCGCGAGAGTTGCAGATCAAGCTGGCGGCGGCGAAGCCCGAAACGATCGCCGGAGCGATGAGGCTCGAAGGCATGACACCGGCGGCCATCGCGGTTATTCTCTCGGCAATCAGGCATGAAGGACAGGGACGGCGTGCAGCGTGAGTTCCCGTGTTGCCGACCTTGAGCGAATTGTCGGGACCGTTTCACGTGAAACAGTCGAGAAGCTCGAGGCACTCGAGCAGATGGTCGGCGCCTGGACCGCGTCAAGCAATCTGATCGCACGCTCGACGATGGGGGACATCTGGGCCCGACATATCCTCGACAGCGCTCAGCTCCTGCCGTTGGGGGCCAGCGGACGAATCTGGCTGGATCTCGGCTCAGGAGGAGGTTTCCCCTCCCTCGTCGTTGCCATCCTGGGCCAGGAAACCGGAACCTTCGTGCACATGGTCGAGAGCAACGCCAAGAAGGTTGGCTTCCTGCGCACGGTGATCGGACGATTGGGGCTGGCGGCCGAGGTCCATCACAAGCGCATAGAGGCGGTCCGGCCGCGAATTCATGTCGACATCGTCACCGCACGAGCGCTTGCGTCTCTTCGACAGCTGTTCGAATGGAGCGAGCCCTGGCTGGCTCCGGGAACAGTCGCCCTCTTCCATAAAGGCAGGGATTATGAACGCGAGATTGCGGAAGCGGCTGTTGCTTGGGATTCCAAGTTGTTAATACATCGCAGTGCCGTCGAGGCCGACAGCGTGATTCTCGAGGTGAGATCGCTGCGTCGCCGCTGAGAGCACGGCGAACCGGGTAAATGCACATGCCGCGAATCATTACGATCGCGAACCAGAAGGGCGGCGTCGGGAAGACGACGACGGCGATAAATCTGTCCACCGCCCTGTCGGCGATCGGCGAACGCGTGCTCCTCGTCGACCTGGATCCGCAGGGGAATGCCAGTACCGGCCTTGGTATCAACCGCCGCGACCGTAAGGCATCCTCATACGACGTCCTCACAGAAAAACTCGACGTTGTGTCCGCCGCTGTACCTACCGTGGTTCCCGGCCTTTCCATCGTCGCTTCGACCCTTGATCTTCTTGGGGTGGAGATGGAGATATCCGGTGCTGCCGACAGGGTGATGAGGTTGCGAAAGGCGCTTCGCAAGCCGGCTGTCTCGGAGGCCTGGACCTATGTGCTGGTCGACTGCCCCCCGTCCCTGAACCTGCTCACGCTCAACGCAATGGCCGCCGCGGACTCGGTCCTCGTTCCCTTGCAGTGCGAGTTCTTCGCACTGGAGGGGCTCAGCCAGCTGCTTGAAACGGTTGATGAAGTGAGACGGGGCGTCAACCCAACTCTGACGATCCAGGGGATCGTGATGACGATGTATGACGGGCGCAACAATCTCGCCAATCAGGTGGTCGAGGACGTACGCACGCATCTGGGCGAGAAGGTTTACAGGACCATCATTCCCCGGAATGTCCGCGTATCCGAAGCGCCATCCTACGGTAAGCCGGCCATTCTTTACGATGTGAAGTGTTCCGGCAGCCAAGCATATCTCCAGCTGGCATCGGAGGTAATTCGCCAGGAGCGAAAGCTCCGAGCCGCATGAACTGCCCGGAGGCGCGCGCATGAACGATGATCCTTCCCGCCGCCGCCTTGGTCGCGGCCTGGCCGCCCTGATCGGTGAGATCGACCGACCGGTAGAGCCCACAACGGCGCCTGTACGGTCCGACACCAGTGCCCCGATCGAGATGCTGCGGCCGAATCCGCGGAATCCTCGTCGCCAGTTCGGTGAAGCGGAGCTGACGGATCTGGCGCAGTCGATCCGCGAACACGGCGTGGTTCAGCCGGTGATCGTACGGCCTGTCGCTGAGGAGGCTGGTCATTTCGAGATCATTGCCGGCGAACGACGCTGGCGCGCCGCGCAGCGCGCCGGGCTCACCGAGATTCCCGTTCTCGTTCGCGACGTCAACGACCGCACCGCGCTGGAACTGGCGATCGTCGAGAACGTGCAGCGGGCGGATCTCAACCCGCTGGAGGAGGCTGCCGGATATCAGCAGTTGATCGACGAGCACAGTTATACCCAGGCGGACCTCGGGCAGGTGATCGGAAAGAGCCGTAGTCACGTCGCGAATACGCTGCGGCTGCTGCGGCTCCCGGAGGAGGTGCGTTCGCTGCTGGCAGACGGAGCCTTGTCGGCTGGCCATGCACGGACCTTGGTAACCGCCCCAGACCCCGAGCGACTGGCTAGGCGCATCATCGAGGAAGGGCTCTCCGTCCGGCAGGCCGAAGCCCTCTCGCAGCAACCTTCGTCGAATTACGCGCGCACCCGGCCCAGCCCTGCAGAGAAGGATGCAGATACGGTCGCACTTGAGCGCCTGCTTTCCGACGCGACCGGCCTCAAGGTGTCGGTCGCGCACAAGGAAAAGGGCGGCGAAGTCCGCATCTCCTACAAATCTCTGGATCAGCTGGACGAACTGTGCCGGCGCCTGAAGGGCTAGCGGGTTCGGGCGGCGCGTTGTCCGGTCAGGCGCGGTTGCGGGCCGCGGCACTTCGGGCAATCTGAAGCAGGGTGCGATAAGCGATTGCCGCTGAAATCGACGGGTTGCGTCGAATGGCCAGCGTAGCAGATTGCAAGCTTTCCAGCATGCGCGCGATCGTGGGGCGCTGCCAACGACCGAGGGCCTGCTCGACGAGCCGCTTTCGGGCAAAGAAGACCGGAGGGCGAGCCGACGCGACCGCTTCGGCAGCGTTCGTGCCGTGTTGCTCCATGCGTCCACGCAAGGCATGGAGGCTTTCCAACTGCCGTTGCAACGCACCCACAATGGTCTGGACCTGGCCGCCGCTGGCCAGTCGGGCGAAGCCTCGATCGAAGTCGTCAAGGTTGCCACCCAAAATGGCGTCGACCACCTCATCGATCGACCGGCCCGAAACGTCACCGGAGAGCGCCCGGACGTCGGCGGCTGTCACGGTGTTCTGACCCATGGCATAGAGCGCCAGCTTTTCCAGTTCGCGTCTGGTCGCGAGTCTGTCGCCGCCCAACAGGCGCCGGAGAAGAACCTTTGCGTCGGTATCGATCGCGAGGCCGGCTTCCTTCATCACTTCGTCGATGACAGAATCCATCCCGCGGGCATCATCGACATAGCAGGGAATGGCAATGGCGGAGGCCGACCCCTCGACGAGCGAACGCAGGGCTATCCCCTTCTTGAGGTCGCCGGCCTCAATGAGGACAATCGTTTCCGGTGGCGGTGCTTCGCACAGGATGCGTAGTGCGTCCGCCACGGCTTTGGAGCCGCCGCTGTTGCGGATCCAGATGAGCCGGCGGCCGCCAAACATCGGCACGGTCCGAGCCTCATCGATCAGGCGACCGGGGTCGCGATCGATCTCGGTCCCTTCCATACGGGACACGGCGAAAGGATCGTCGAGCGCGATGGCAGTTCCGCGCGCGAAGCGGGCTGCGCGCTCGCTCACCAGCCCCCGGTCCGGGCCATAGACAAGAACCACCGGGTATTCGGATCGATGCCGTGCAAGCCAGGAATCTGCTTCGTGAGCTTTCAGTTGTGCCATGGAGCGGGACTAGCATGCGAGCGGCTGGATGGGGAGCGGTGTCCCGCGAACCCGCGCCGCGACGCGAGATTGGCATGCGATTCGCCGTCCCCGGTCAGGCCCGGTGGGGATCGGAACGAAGCCTTGGCGCCGCGGCGATCAGTGCGCGGGTCCGGTCGTCCTGCGGGTTGGCCAACACCTCGAGCGTCGGACCGATCTCCACGATGCGGCCGGCATCCATCACGGCGGTGCGTGCAGCCGTCGCGCGCACGAGCGCAAGATCATGAGCGATGAAGAGGTACGCCACGCCGGTGCGTCGCTGGGTCTCAAGGAGCAGAGCGACGATTTCACCGCGCACCGACACGTCCAGCGCCGAGAGGGCCTCGTCCAGGACGACGAGCTTCGGTCCGGTCGCCAGCGCGCGTGCAATGGCAACCCGCTGGCGCTGACCGCCCGATATCTGATGGATGTGCCGCTCGGCCAGTGACGGACTCAGGTCGACCGACACCAGCATCTCTTCGACCCTGGCCCGCCGCTCGGAGCGACCGGCAAGACCGTGTATGCGCAACGGGTCGGAGAGGATGCGCGCGACGGTTGCTCGCGGGTTGAACGCGGCCAGCGGATCCTGGAAGACCATCTGGATGTGCCTGCGTCTTTTCCGCAGGGCTGAACCGTTCAGGGATAGCATGTCCTCGCCATTGAAGGTGATGCTGCCCGAATCCGCCGCGAGGAGCCGCAGGACGATCCGCGCCAGTGTCGATTTCCCGCTGCCCGAGCCGCCGACCAGAGCCACCGTCTCACCGGTGTGAACATCCAGGTCGATCCCATCAAGGGCGGTGACGATCCGCCCCTCGCTGTGGAAGCGTTTGGAAAGGGCGCGGAGGGCGAGGAGCGGCTCGGAGAGCATCGTGACGGTCAGGCGGCCGGTGGAGAATCGAGCGTGAGGCACGCGGCGAGCAATTGGCGGGTGTAATCCGTCGATGGCCGCCCGACGATCTGCGACGCAGTGCCCGACTCGACGATTCGTCCATGCCGCATCACGGCGATCCTCTCGCAATGGCGGGCCGCGAGTGCGATGTCATGGGTGATGAACAGGAGTGACATCCCGGCCGTCAGAACCAGATCTTCCAGCAGTTTCATGATCTCAGCCTGGACGATGGTATCGAGCGCGCTGGTCGGTTCGTCGGCGATCAGCAAGGCCGGTTCGGCTGCGATGGCCGCGGCGATGCCGACACGCTGGCGCTGGCCACCGGAAAGCTGGTGCGGATAGGCATTCAGCAGCGTTGGCGGATCGGGCAATCTGACCCGTTCAAATAGTTGAGTTGCGCGCACAAGCGCCGCCTTGCGCGACAGTCCTAGCTGGGTTTCTGTGACCTCGGCGACCTGGCGGCCTACCGTCATCACGGGATCGAGGCTTCCCCCGGGGTCCTGGAAGACGAAGCCGATGTCGCGACCGTTGCGCGGCGTGGTGCGAAGCGCAGGCCAAACGATCCTGCCCGCAATGCGCGCGTCTGGTGGCAAAAGTCCTGCCAGCGCCAGGGCCAGCGTGCTCTTGCCGGACCCGCTTTCGCCGATGAGCGCAAGCCGCTCCCCCGGAGAGATGGCGAAATCGACGCCGTCGACCACGCGCTGGCCGGATCCGTAGGCGATGTCCAGACCCTCGACGGTGAGCAGTGGTGTCATGCGAGGCTGCGCCGTACCGCCGCGCCCTCCACCAGGCCCTCGCCCACCAGGTAGACGCCGAGCACGGCGAGAACCAGCGCGACGCCGGGGAATACGGAGAGCATCGGCGCGGCGCGGAGCACCGTCCTTCCCTCGGCGATCATGCTGCCCCATGTCACGCGATTGGGATCCCCGAGCCCCAGGAAGGACAGGGATGCCTCGATGAGAATCGCGCTGGCGACGATGACCGCCGTGACGGAAAGGACGGGCGGAAGGGCGTTGGGCAGGATCTCGCGCAGCGCGATTTCCAGCGGGTGCATGCCGATGACCCTTGCGCCGGCCACGTAGTCGCGTTCGCGGATCGACAATACCTCGGCGCGGGCGATGCGGGCGGGCCCCGGCCATGCGCCCAGCGCGATGGCAAGCACCATTGTGCCCAGTGAAGGGCCCATGACGCTGACGAAGGCGAGCGCCAGGAGGAAGGCTGGCACTGTCTGGAATGAGTCGGTAACACGCATCAGCACCTCATCGGCCAAAGTTCCAAAGAATCCCGCGGCAAGGCCAACAAGGCTGCCGACGAGGATCGCCGTTCCGGCGGCCGCCAGGCCTACGAGAAGCGAGGTGCCGGCTCCGTGCAAGAGCTGGGCGAGGACGTTGCGTCCAAGCCGGTCGGTCCCGAAAGGGAGTCCCGCATCGGAGAAGGGGGGCAGCATCGGGGGGCCCGCGATGGCAAGCGGGTCGCCGGGGAACACCAGGGGAGCTACCAAAGCGGCGATCAGGATCAACAGCAGCAAGCCTGATCCCACGGCGAAGGCCGCGGAATGGCGCAGACGGTTCATCATGACCGTCCTCCTGCGCCCACGCGGGGGTCGAGAAGCGCGTAGAGAAGGTCGACGACGAGGTTCACCACGATCACGAGAAGCGCGCTCGTCAGAATGATGCCCAGCAGCAGCGGCGCGTCGCGCGACGTCACGGCTTCATGCGCCAGCCGCCCCAGTCCGGGCACCGAAAACAGCGTCTCGATGACGACGCTCCCGCCCAACATCGTCGCCGCCTGCAGGCCCAGCATGGTCACGAGCGGCAAGAGGGCGTTGCGCGCGACGTGGCGCCACACGATTCTCGACCGCGGTACGCCGCGCGCCCTTGCGGCGAGCACGAAGTCGAGGCGCCAGACTTCCGCCATCGACGCGCGCATGACGCGCAGGTAAAGCGCCAGATAGACGAGGCCGAGGCTGGCGACGGGCAGCACGAGGTGGCGGGCGATGTCGGCGGCTCGGGCAAGGCCGGTCTTGCCCGACGCGATGGTTTCGATCCCGCTGCCGGGCAGCCACCGCAGTTGGACCGAAAAGATGATCGTGAGCACCAGGCCGAGCCAGAATCCGGGCACGGCATAGAGCGCCAGCGACCCGACCGACAACACGCGATCTCGAACGGAGCCGGGCCGGGCGCCCGCCAGGATTCCCAGCAGCGAGCCTATCGCGAAGGAGAGCGCCGTGGCGCTGCCCATGAGCAGCAAGGTGTTCGGCAGGCGCTCGATAATGACGTCGCGGATCGGTCGCGAGAAGGTGACTGACATGCCCAGGTCGAGATGGGCGAGCGACCAGAGGTAGAGGCCCAGGCGTCGGATCGGCGACTGGTTCAGCCCCCAGTCCTCCCGTAAGGCTTCGATCAAACCGGCATCGCCCCCGATCGACCCTACATAGGCATCGACTGCGTCGCCGGGTGCCGCTTCCAGCAGGAAGAAGCCGCCCACGACGACGATGACGAGGACGGGGATCGCGGTCAGCACCCGCCGACGGACGAGCCGCAGGATGCGGCTCATGCATCAGATTCCAAGTTCGTCATCGGTCGAGCGCATGAACGGGGCTGCCATCATGGGCCTGCTCAGGATTCCAGCCAGGTATCCGCCCAGTTCGATACGGCCCAGCGCGGATTGTTCGACATGTTCATCACCGAACTCCGCGCCACGGTGATGAAGCCCCATTCCGCGACGTTGATCAGGGGCAGATCGGCCGTCACCAGCCGCTGGAATTCCGCATAGAGTGCGGTGCGCTCGTTCTCGTCGATCGTCACGGCCGCCTTCTCGATGACGGCGTCCAACTGTGGGTTGCTGTAGCCGCCCTGATTCGAGAAGGGGACGCCGTCGGGGATGCCGCTTTGCACGAGGATCGTCGTGGAGATCGCCGGATCGCCGCGGAAAACCGGAGGTGCCACGGCGATGTCGAAATCATGGTCTGTGTAGACGGCCTTGAGATGGGCGGGGGCGTCGTTGTTGACGATCTGGGCGTCGATTCCGACCTTTGCGAGCGCCTGCCGGAGATAGTCGCCGAACTGCCGCGTCTCGTTGAAATAGGGAGCCGGCAGGAGGCGAAGGGTGAAGCGGTTGCCGTCCGCTCCTCTCGCATAGCCTGCCTCGTCGAGCAGTGCGTTGGCGCGCTCCACATCGAAGGGATAGCGCTCGACCTCTCCCGTGTAGAACTGCTGGTCGTTCACCGGAACCGGTCCCGTCGAAGCCGTCGCATAACCGAGGAAGATGGTGTCCACGACAAACTTCCGGTCGATCGCGTGCGCCATTGCCTGACGGACCTTCAGATCCGCAAGTTCCTTCCGGCGATGGTTGATCTCGACGATCAGCTGGTAGGTCAGCGCTTCATAGCCTTTCGAGATCACCTCGATGCCCGGCACCTGCGAGATTCTCGCGAGGTCGGCGAGGGGAACGGCCGAGAACGCGGCCAGATGAATCTCCTCGCTCTCCAGCGCTCCCGCAGCGGCGGCCCGGTCGGGCAGAACGCGGAAGATGATTTCGTCGAGGTGGGGGAGATCTTCACCCCAATAGGTTTCATTGCGAACCAAGCGATAATACTCGCCGGGCCTATGCTCGGCAAACCGGAACGGACCCGTTCCAATCGGTGCTGTATTCGCCGGGTTGTCCTCGATTTTTCCGTTCTCGTAGATGTGTTT
>JAESFK010000563.1_pt1 | contig 17321 bp, 18 predicted proteins | sample 9269391 | NCBI WGS metagenome assembly JAESFK01 (sample SAMN14506231, study PRJNA617097) | algae metagenome | isolation source: Drouetiella hepatica UHER 2000/2452 and co-occurring heterotrophs from... | place: Slovakia: Slovak Paradise National Park, Hrabusice, Kosice Region | collected 2000-01-01
GACCCCTCCGAGCCGTTCGTCGCGTCCTGCCGCACCCGGCACCCGGGCGTCGACGTGCGCGTGGGCCGCGCCGAGGACCTGCCCGTCGAGGACTCCGCGCACGACCTCGTCCTGGGCCAGCTCGTCCTGCACTTCACCTCCGACCCGGCCGCGGCCGCTGCCGAGATGACCCGCGCGGTCCGGCCCGGGGGCACGGTCGGCGCCTGCGTGTGGGACTTCTCCGGAGGCATGGAGATGCTGCGCCTGTACTGGGACGCCGCCCTCGCGGTCGACCCCGACGCCCCCGACGAGGCGCGCACGCTGCGCTTCGGCAAGCCCGGCGAGATCGTCGAGCTGTTCGACGCCGCGGGCCTGGCCGATGTCGAGGAGTCGACGCTCACGGTCGCCTCCACGTACCACGACGTCGACGAGCTGTGGTCCGGGTTCCTGGCCGGCATCGGCCCTGCGGGCACGCACTGCCTCTCGCTCCCCGAGGACGCCCGGGCGAGGCTGCGGGAGGAGGTCGAGCGGCGCCTCGGCCACTCCGGCGGGCCGTTCACGCTGGGTGCCGTCGCGCGCTGCGCGCTCGCGCGCCGACCCTGCTGACCGCGGACCCGGAGCCTCGCACCGCCCCGTCCGCGGGATGCGGGAGGATGGCCCGGTGAGCCCTGCACCCGACGCCGCCCAGCGCGAGGCCGCGCACGCCCTCGCCGTCCGCAAGCGGATGCGCGAGGTCGAGGAGGCCATCCTCGCCCGCGCCCCCGAACACGACCTCGAGCCCTCCCTCGACCGGATCCGCTCGGTCATGGAGCTCGTCGGCGAGCCGCAGCGCACCTTCCCGGTCATCCACGTCACCGGGACCAACGGCAAGACGAGCACGTCGCGCATCATCGAGTCGGTCCTGCGCGAGATGGGCCTCAAGACAGGCCGGTTCACCTCACCCCACCTGCACTCGATGCTCGAGCGCATCGCCGTCGCCGGCCGTCCGGTCGACGCCGAGCGCTTCCTCGCCGCCTACGACGACGTCATCCCGTTCATCGACTCCGTCGACGCCCGCTCCGCCGAGGCCGGCGAGCCGCGGATGACCTACTTCGAGGTGCTCGTCGCCGTGGCCTACGCGGCGTTCGCCGACCTGCCCGTCGACGTCGCGGTCATCGAGGTCGGGATGGGCGGAGCGTGGGATGCCACGAACGTCGTCGACGCCCCGGTCTCGGTCATCACGCCGATCGACGTCGACCACCGGCACTTCCTCGGTGACACCCCGGAGGAGATCGCGGGCGAGAAGGCGGGGATCATCAAGCCCGACGCGATCACCGTGTCCTCCGTGCAGCCCGACCGCGATGCCGCGGAGGTGCTCGTCGACCGCGCCGCCGAGGTCGGAGCGCGGATCGTGTTCGAGGGCAACGACTTCGGGGTCACGGCGCACGATGTCGCGGTGGGAGGCCAGCAGATCTCGGTGCGCGGCCTGACGGGGGAGTACCCCGACCTGTTCCTGCCGCTGCACGGCACCCACCAGGCGCAGAACGCGGCCGTGGCGGTCGCCGCCGTCGAGGCGTTCGTCGGGGGTGGCGAGCAGCCGCTCGACCTCGAGGTGCTGCGCGCCGGGCTGGCCGCGGTCGAGTCGCCGGGGCGCCTCGAGATCGTCCGGCGCAGCCCCACCGTCCTCGTCGACGCCGCTCACAACCCGGCCGGCGCCCGGGCCCTGCGCGACGCGCTCGGCGAGGCGTTCACCTTCGTCCGGCTCGTCGGCGTCCTCGCCGTCATGAAGGACAAGGACGCCAACGAGATGCTCGAGATCCTCGAGCCCGCGTTCGACGAGGTGGTCGTCACCCGCAACAGCTCGCCGCGCTCGATGCGCGCCCGGGAGCTGGGCGAGATCGCGGTGGAGGTCTTCGGAGAGCACCGCGTCACCGTCGTTGACGACCTCCCCGACGCCCTCGACCGGGCCGCCGGCCTCGCCGACGAGGGCGGCGTCGCCGGTGGCGTCCTCGCGACCGGGTCGGTCGTCACGGCCGCCGACGTCCGGATGCTCCTCGGCACGACGGACGTCTGACCCCGGCCGCTCGTCGTTCCACCCGCTCCCCACGCGGCTCCCCGTCACCCCGAGGACAGTTCTCGCCCTCTGCGTCACCCGTCGCCGGCCCTCGACGTGCGGAGTCGGCGTGGTGCGGTCACTCGCCGATGACGAGTAACCAGAGGAAGCCGCCCACCACCATGCCGAGGCCGCCGGCCCCCCAGAAGGTGCCACCCTCCATCGGGCCCTTCCCGTCCTTGCGGTCGTGGTAGATGCCGTAGCCGACACCGGCGAGGGCCCCGAGCAACAGCCCGGGTGCGAGGGCCGGGAGCTGGGCCATCGCGGTACCGAGGTTCTCCATGCTCGAAGTGAACTCCTGTCCGTCACCGGCGTCCAGAGTCGACCGGAGCCGCGGACTCCGTCCCGCCGCCCCCGTCCCGCCGCCCCCGACTCGACCGTGACGGATGTCAGGGGTCCACCTAGGCTGGAGGCATGAGTCCCCTCGTCAAGGTCCTCCTGCTCGTCGCGGTGGTGGTGGCCGTCTGGTACGTCGTGCGGGCCGTGCGCAACGGCACGGGACCCTCGCTGCGCACGCACGTCACCTTCACCCCGGTCGAGGAGCTGCCCCGGCAGGCGCAGCAGGCCATCGACGTCCAGCTCGCGCAGGACCAGCTCGTCGGGGCGATCAAGCTCTACCGCGAGGCCACGGGTGCCGGGCTCAAGGAGTCGAAGACCGCCGTCGAGACCTACCGCTGGAAGCACGGCGGGGGCGCCGCGTGAGGATGCCACCGCTGGTGGGCACGCAGGGCAAGTTCACCTTCCGGCTCCTCGCGATGGCCCTCGTCGGCCAGGCGGTCGTCCTGTCCTTCTTCGCCCTCGTCGTGCGGGCCCTGGCCATCGCCGACGGGCGCGGCGACGACGGCGGCCGGCTGCTGTGGGTCGGCCTCGGGCTGGCGGCGCTCGCCGTCGTGGCCGCGGGGCTGATGCGCGGGCCGCTGGGGCTGCCGCTCGGATGGGTCGTGCAGGTGCTCACCTGGGCCAGCGCGTTCCTCGTCCCGGCGATGATCGGGGTCGCGGTCGTCTTCACCGGGCTCTGGGTGCTGCTGCTCGTCCAGGGCACCAAGGTCGACGAGCTGACCGCGAGGCGCGCGTCCGAGGCCGGTCCCGCCGCGCACTAGGGTGAGGGGCGTGACAACAGAACGCTCGCTCGTCCTCGTCAAGCCCGACGGTTTCGCCCGCGGCCTCACCGGCGAGGTGCTCCGCCGCATCGAGGCCAAGGGCTACACGCTCGTGGCCCTCCAGGTGCTCACGCCGGACCTCGACCGGCTGCACGTCCACTACGAGGAGCACGTCGGGAAGCCCTTCTTCGAGCCGCTCTGCGCCTTCATGTCCAGCGGCCCCGTGACCGCCGTCGTCATCGAGGGCGAGCGCTGCGTCGAGGGCTTCCGCGCGCTGGCCGGCGCCACCGACCCGACGAAGGCCCTGCCCGGCACCATCCGGGGCGACCTCGGCCGCGACTGGGGCAAGCCGGTCCAGGAGAACGTCGTGCACGGCTCGGACTCCCCGGAGTCGGCACAGCGCGAGATCGGCATCTGGTTCCCCGGCCTCTGATTCCGGACGGCTCAGGGGCCCCATCCGCCTCCTGAGTCACAGGCGTCACGCTGACGCCGCCCCGTCCCGCCGGCCACCGGCGTTGCGTCGTCGACGTGCCGCCGCACCGACCTAGCCTGCTCGCCATGAGCATGGCGGGCTGGGTCCGGGGGCGAGACCTCGCGATCGACCTCGGCACCGCGAACACCGTCGTCTACGAGCGTGGCCGCGGCGTCGTCCTCGACGAGCCGTCGGTCGTCGCCGTCCGGGCCGGCACCGGTGAGCTCGTCGCCGCCGGGCAGCGCGCCAAGGACATGCTCGGCCGCACGCCCGAGACCGTCACCGCGGTGCGCCCCCTGCGCGACGGCGTCATCTCCGACGCCGACGTCACGGAGCGGATGATCCGCTGGTTCGTCGACCGGGTCGCGCCCTCCCGCCTCGTCCGCCCCCGCGTCGTCGTCTGCGTCCCGAGCGACATCACGAAGGTCGAGCGCCGCGCCCTCGAGGACGCCACGCTGCGCTCGGGCGCCCGGCGGGTCTTCGTCATCGAGGAGACGATGGCCGCCGCCATCGGCGCCGGGCTGCCCGTCGACGAGACCCGCGCCTCGATGGTCGTCGACGTCGGGGGCGGCACGACCGACGTCGGGGTCATCAGCCTCGGCGGCATCGTCACCTCGCGCACGGTGCGGATCGGCGGCGACGAGATCGACGAGGCGATCGTGGCGCACGTGAAGTCCGAGTACTCCCTGCTCCTCGGGGAGTCGAGCGCCGAGCAGCTGAAGATCGGTGCGGGGTCGGCCTTCCCGCTGCGCGAGGAGGTGTCCGAGCGGGTGCGCGGGCGCGACCTCGTCACGGGGCTGCCGAAGACCGTGACCATCGGGTCGGCCGAGGTCCGGCGCGCCATCGAGACCCCCGTCGCCCAGGTCGTCGAGCTCGTGCGCACCGTCCTCGACGTCTGCCCGCCCGAGCTCGCCGGCGACGTCGTCGACCGCGGCATCGCGCTGACCGGGGGTGGGGCCCTGCTGCGCGGCCTCGACGAGCGCCTCTCCCACGAGCTCGGCGTGCCGGTGCACGCCGCCGAGGACCCGCTGCGTGCCGTGGCCCGGGGCGCCGGCCGGTGCGTCGAGGAGTTCGGCACCCTCGAACGCGTCCTCGTCGACACCCGGCGGCCGTGAGGAACCGGCCCACCCCGCGTCGGCTGGCCGTGGCCGCCGTGCTCCTCACCGCCCTCGTCGTGCTCGCCGACCTCTCCGGTGCCCTCGACCTGCAGCCCGTCCGCGGGCTGGCGGCCGCCGGGCTCGGGCCGCTCGAGCGGGTCGCCGGCCCGGGGGAGGACGAGGCCTCGCGGCTGCGCGCCGAGAACACCCGCCTCGCGGCCCGCCTCGCCGAGGCCGACCGCCGGCTCGCCGAGTCCGCCGACGCCCGGTCGCTCCTGGCCGAGCCCTCCGTCGACGGGCTGCCGCTCGTCCTCGCCCGGGTCGTGGCGGTCGGCGCGCCGGGTCCGGCCGGGCCGGAGCGGGTCACGCTCGACGCCGGCTCGCGCGACGGCGTCGAGGTCGACCGCACCGTCGTGGCGGCCGGCGGGCTCGTCGGACGCGTCGTCAGCGTCGCCCCGTGGACCTGTGACGTGCTGCTGCTCGGCGGGCCCGACCTCGCCGTCGGCGTCCGCGTCGGTGCTTCGGGGGTGCTCGGCGAGGCCTCGGCATCGGCCGCCGACGGGGCCCCGGCTCCCGATCCCGGCACCCTCTCCCTGTCCCTCGTCGAGCGCGGGGTGATGGCGGTCGGCGACCCGGTCACCACCCTCGGCAGCGCCGGCGGCCGGCCCTTCGTCGCGGGGGTCCGGGTCGGCACGGTGACGGCCGTCGACCCGACCGCCGGGCGCCTCGCCGCCACGGGCACCGTCACGCCCGCGGTCGACGCCACCGCACTCGACGTCGTCGGGGTCGTCGTCGGGGCTGCGCGCGGCACCCCACGTCCCACGGTCACCGGCGGCGGCTGATGGGTCTCGTCGGCGGGGTCCTGCGGGCGGCGGCGCTCGTCGTCGCCGGGGTGGCGGCGGCCGGCCTCGGCGCGCGGCACGTCGCCCCCGTCCCCGACCTCGTCCTCGTCCTCGTCGTCGCGTGGGCGCTGTGGCGCGGACCGGTGGCGGGCGCCGTCGCCGGGCTGGTCGGCGGCTGGGTCCTCGATCTCGTGCCACCCGGTGCCGAGGTCCTCGGCCTGCACGCGCTGGCCTACGCCGCGGCCGGGCTGCTCGTCGGCCGGGCGCGCGTCCCGGGGCCGGTCGCCGCGCCGCGGGTCGCGGTGCCGGCCCTGGCCGGCGCGGTGCTCGTCGAGGGTCTCGACGTCCTGCGCGCCCTGGCGGTGCGCGCCCCGGTCGACCTGCTCGACGTCGGGGTGCGTTGCCTGCTGACGGCAACGGTCGCCGCGCTCGTCGTCCCGCTCGTCGTCGGGGCCGAGCGCGCGGTCCTCCGGCGGCGGTTCGGATGAGCGCCGGGGTGGGGGCCCGATGAGGCGCCCCGGCACGCACCACGGACGCCTCCTGGCCCTGGCGGTGGCGGTCGTCCTCGTCTTCGGCGGCCTCGTCGGACGTCTCGGACAGGTCCAGCTCGCCGGCGCCTCGGGCTTCACGGCGGAGGCCTCGGCCCTCGACACCCGAACGCTCGTCGTCCCGGCGCTGCGCGGGCGCATCCTCGACCGCGCCGGGCGGGTGCTCGCCGACAACCGGGTGAGCACCGTCGTCACGCTCGAGCGGCGGGTCATCGCCGAGGACCGTGCCGCCGCGGAGGACGAGGTCCGGGCCGTCGCCGCCGTCCTCGGCCTGCCGGCGACCGACCTGCTCGGCCGCACCTGGCTCTGCGGCGAGGAGGGTGCGCCGCCGGCCCCGGCCTGCTGGTCGGGGTCGGCCCAGGTCCCCGTGCCGCTGGCCACCGACGTCGACCCCGCCAGGGCCCTGACCCTCGTCGAGCAGCCCGGACGCTTCCCCGGCGTGGCCGTCGGGTCCGCGCCCGTCCGCGCCTACCCGAAGCCGAAGGGGGCGCTCGCCGCCCAGGTGCTCGGCTACCTCGGCCGGGTCGGGCCCGAGGACCTCGCCGCCGACCCCGCGCTCACCGCCGACGACCTCGTCGGGCGGGCCGGACTGGAGCAGCAGTACGACCGCCGGCTGCGCGGGACCCCCGGCCGCACCGTCGTCGCCGTCGACGCCCGCGGGCTCGTGACCCGGGTCGTCTCCCGCACCGACCCCGTGCCGGGGCGCGACCTGGTCACCTCGCTCGACGCCACCGTCCAGGCCGCCGCCGAGCGGGCGCTGGCGACCGAGATGGCCAGGGCGAGGAAACGTGGATGGCCGGCCGACTCCGGCGGGGTCGTCGTGCTCGACCCGCGCAGCGGCGCCGTCGCGGCCCTGGCCAGCGCCCCGGGCTACGACCCGAACGTCTGGACCGGGGGCATCTCGCCCGAGGACTACGCCGCCCTGACCGACCCGCGCGCGGGGACGCCGCTGCTGTCCCGCGCCACCGACGTCGGGTTCGCCCCGGCCAGCACGATGAAGCCCGCGTCGGTGGCCGCCGCCGTCCGCGCCGGGAACCCCCTCGGCGGCACCTACGACTGCCCGGCCGTGTACCGGATCGGCGACCGCGACTTCCACAACTACGAGACGACGGCCCACGGCCGCATCTCGCTGCGCCGGGCGATCGAGATCTCCTGCGACACGGTGTTCTACGAGCTCGCCCACCGCGCCTGGCAGCGACAGGGCGGGGTGGGCGCCACCACCTCGACGCCCGACCCGTTCGCCGACACCGCCCGCGGGCTGGGCCTCGGCGTCCGCACCGGCATCGACCTGCCGCACGAGGCGGCGGGCCGCATCCCCGACCGGACGTGGCGCAAGGCCACGTGGGAGGACCAGCGCGGCGAGCTCTGCCGCCGGGCCCGCAGCGGCTACCCCGAGGTCGCCGACCGCGAGCGGCGCGTCTTCCTCACCCAGGTCGCGCGGGAGAACTGCGAGCACGGCTGGCAGCTGCGGGCCGGCGACGCCGCGAACTTCGCGATCGGCCAGGGGGACGTCCTCGCCACCCCGTTGCAGATGGCCGTCTCCTACGCCGCGATCGCGAACGGCGGCACGCTGCGCGCCCCGCGGGTCGCCGCCGCCCTCGTCGACCCGCAGACCGGCGCGGAGGCCGCCGTCCCCGCCGGCCCGACGCGCCGGGCCCCCCTCTCGGCGGCCACCGGCCGGTACCTGCGCACGGCCCTGGCCGGGGTCACGACCACCGGGACGGCCGCCGCCGCCTTCCGCGGGATGCCCGCCGACTGGGCGGTCGCCGGCAAGACCGGGACGGGGGAGGTGGTCGGCAGGCGCGACACCTCGTGGTTCGTCTCCTACGCGCCCGCCGCGAAGCCCCGCTGGGTCGTCGCGGCCGTCGTCGCTCAGGGCGGCACGGGTGGCTCGACCGCGGCTCCGGTGGCCCGTGCGGTGCACCTCACGCTGCGCTGCCTGGGCTGAGCGCCGGCGCGCGCGGTCGCCCCGATAGGCTGGCGTTCATGGCTGACTTCGACGTCGTGGTGCTCGGTGCTGGTCCTGGTGGGTACGTCGCGGCGATCCGCGCCTCCCAGCTCGGGAAGAAGGTCGCGGTCGTCGAGAAGAAGTACTGGGGCGGGGTCTGCCTCAACGTCGGCTGCATCCCCTCCAAGGCGCTCATCAAGAACGCCGAGCTCGCCCACACGCTCCAGCACGACAAGGAGCTGTACGGCATCGAGGGCGAGGCGACGATGAAGTACGGCGTCACGCACGCCCGCTCGCGCAAGGTGTCGGCGGGCATCGTCAAGGGCGTCCACTTCCTCATGAAGAAGAACAAGATCGAGGAGATCGACGGCTGGGGGACGCTCACGAGCGCCACGTCGATGGACGTCGCGCTCAACGACGGCGAGACGCGGCAGCTGACCTTCGACCACCTGATCATCGCCACCGGTGCGGTCACCCGGATGCTGCCGGGCGTCGAGGTGAGCCAGAACGTCGTCACCTACGAGGAGCAGATCCTCGACGAGAACCTCCCCGGGTCGCTGGTCATCGCGGGCTCGGGCGCCATCGGCGTCGAGTTCGCCTACGTCATGAAGAACTTCGGCGTCGACGTCACCATCGTCGAGTTCCTCGACCGGATGGTGCCGACCGAGGACGAGGAGGTCTCCAAGGAGCTCCTCAAGCACTACAAGAAGCTCGGCGTGAAGGTCATGCTCGGCACCAAGGTCGAGGCCGTCGAGGACACCGGCTCCGGTGTGCGGGTGACGGTCTCGCCGGCGGCCGGCGGTGACCAGCAGGTGCTCGAGGCCGACAGGTTGCTCTCGGCCATCGGCTTCGCGCCGCGCACCGAGGGCTACGGCCTGGAGGCCACCGGCGTGCAGCTCACCGAGCGCGGTGCCATCGCCATCGACGAGTACGGCCGCACGAACGTCGAGAACGTCTACGCCATCGGCGACGTCACCTCGAAGCTGATGCTGGCCCACGTCGCCGAGGCCCAGGGCGTCGTCGCCGCCGAGCACCTGTCCGGCGCCGAGACGATGCCCGTCGAGTACGACTTCATCCCGCGCGCCACGTACTGCCACCCGCAGATCGGCTCGTTCGGCTACTCCGAGGCCCAGGCCAGGGAGAAGGGCTACGACGTCAAGACGGCGAAGTTCCCGTTCAGCGCCAACGGCAAGGCGATGGGCCTCGGCGACGCGGTCGGCTTCGTCAAGATCGTCGCCGACGCCGAGCACAACGAGATCATCGGCGCCCACATGATCGGCCCCGACGTCACCGAGCTGCTCCCGGTGCTGACCCTCGCGCAGAAGTGGGACCTCACGGCGGACGAGGTGTCGCGCAACGTCTTCGCGCACCCGACCCTGTCCGAGGCGGTCAAGGAGGCCGTCGAGGGCATCGCCGGCCACATGATCAACCTCTGAGCTCACCCGCCCCTCGCACCTCGGGCACCTCGACGTTCCGGGGCCCGACGCCGGTCGCGGACCCGATGACACGAGGAGCACGACGAGGACACTCGTCACGTGCGGGCTCGGGGCGGGGCAGGACGGGGGCGCACGCCACCGGATGCACCGCGCGTGGGCACAATGACGCCATGACGCCCGAGGAGTTCCGCGCCGCCGGTCACGTGCTCATCGACTGGATCGCCGACCACCGGACCCGCGTGCCCGACCTCCCCGTGGCCGCGCAGGTCCGTCCGGGCGAGGTCCGGGATGCCCTGCCGGCGCACGCACCCGAGGCCCCGGAGCCGTTCGCCGACGTGCTCGCCGACCTCGACCGCGTCGTCGTCCCCGGCGTCACGCAGACCCAGCACCCCGGCTTCTACGGGTGGTTCCCGAGCAACGCCAGCCTGGCCAGCGTCCTCGGCGACATCGCCTCCGGAGGCGTCGGCGCGCTCGGCATCACGTGGCAGTCGGCGCCGGCGCTCACCGAGGTCGAGCAGGTCGTCACCGACTGGCTGCGCGACCTCTGCGGCCTCTCGCCGGAGTGGAAGGGCGCCATCCAGGACACCGCGTCGACGGCGGGACTCGTCGCGATGCTCGCCGCGCGCGAGCGGGCCAGCGACGGGTCCGAGCACCGCGGCGGCCTCCAGTCCCTCGACGCGCCGCTCGTCGCGTACACCTCGCCGCACGCGCACTCCTCGGTCCCCAAGGCCGTGCTGCTGGCCGGCTTCGGCGCCGAGAACCTCCGGTACGTCGACGTCGACCCCGTGACCTACGCGATGGACCCCGAGGCCCTGCGCCGCCTCATGGCCGAGGACGCCGCGGCCGGCCGCGTGCCGGCCGTCGTCGTGGCCGCCGTCGGCACGACCGGCACGGCGGCGATGGACCCGGTGCGCGCGGTCGTCGAGGTCGCGGCCGAGCACGGCGCCTGGGTGCACGTCGACGCCGCCATGGCCGGTTCGGCCATGCTGCTGCCCGAGATGCGCCACCTCGTCGACGGCGTCGAGGGCGCCGACTCGCTCGCGTGGAACCCGCACAAGTGGATGGGCACGATCCTCGACACCTCGCTGCTGTACGTCCGCGAGGTCGACCACCTCGTCTCGGTGATGTCGACGACACCCTCCTACCTGCGGGCGAGCACCGACGCCGAGGTCGTGCAGTACAAGGACTGGGGCATCCCGCTCGGCCGGCGTTTCCGCGCGCTCAAGCTGTGGTTCCACCTCCGGCTCGACGGTGTGGAGGCCATCCGCGAACGGCTGCGGCGCGACCTCGAGAACGCCCGGTGGCTCGCCGACGCCGTCGCGGCCGAGCCCGGGTGGCGGGTGCTCGCGCCCGTGCAGCTGCAGACCGTCTGCGTGCTCCACGTGCCGTCGGACCCCACCGGCACCGAGCTCGAGGGCGAGGCGCTCGACGCCCACACGCTGGCCTGGGTCGACGCGGTCAACGCCTCCGGCCGGGCCTTCCTCGGCGCCAGCCAGCTCGACGGGCGCTGGATGGTGCGCGTCTCCATCGGGGCCGAGGCCACCGAGCGCGAGGACGTCGAGGCGCTCTGGGCGCTCCTGCGCGAGTCCGTGGCCGCCGTGCGGGCCTGAGCACGCGGGCGGAACGCCCCCTCGGCCGTCCGGCCGGGACTTTTCGCGACTTGTGCGTGATTTCGGGTGCCCGGTGTCACACTCGCCTCGAATGCAGCAGAGGGAGTGAGATGGCCGAGGTCAGACACACACGGAGCCACGCGATCGCTGGCGTGGCCATGGGACTCGGTGCCGCGCTGGTCATGGTCGGCACGCTGTTCCCGGTCTTCAGCGTGTCCGGCGGCAGCGTCACCCCGCAGCTCTGGGGCGCCCTCGGGATGCAGGTCGACGACGGCGCCGTGGCGCTCGCCGGGTCCTTCCGCACCTACGTCGTGCTCACCGCGGTCTGGGCAGGGCTGATGGGCATCGCGCTCGTCCTCACCCAGGTCAAGTACGTCGGCCCCGTCTGGCGGGTCGCCGCCCTCATCGGACTCAGCGCGGCGGCCTTCACGGCCTTCGTCTTCTGGGTGCTCGTCCTCGACCCGATCACCGTCGTCGGGCGGCCCACGTGGTTCACCGCCGATGCCCCGCTGCTCGTCTCCAGCCTGCGCGGAGCCACCCTCGAGGCGGGGGTCGGGCTGTACCTGCTCACCATCGGCACGGCCGTCGGCGTCCTCGCGGCGCTCGTCCCGGCCTTCCACACCCACCGGGTCGTCAAGTCGCACAACTCCGCCCGCGGCCTCGAGCCGGGCTGGTACCCGGCGCCCAACAGCCGCCGCCGCACCCGGTACTGGGACGGCGAGAAGTGGACCGTGGGCGCCTGAGCCCAGCGCGGTCGTAGGCTCTGCCCACGAGGTGCCCCCGGCACCGGAGGGGAGGGACCATGAGCGTCGCACCGCAGGGCGTCCGGGCGGGGCCGGGCCGGATGGTGGCCCTCCTGCTGGCCGTCCTCGTCGTGCTCGTCGAGCTCGCGCTCGTCGCCGCCTGGGTCCTCCTGCTCGTCACCGACGACGGATGGACGCGCATCTTCTGGGGCGGTCTCGGGCTGCTGGTCCTCTGGCAGCTCCTGCCCCGTCCCGCCCGCCTCGACCGGCACGCCGTCGAGCTCCCGGCCTCCGCGGCCCCCGACCTGCACGCGCTCTGCACGGAGGTCGCGACGGCCGTCGGTGCCCGGCCGCCGGACCGGGTCGTCGTCGACACCACGTACCCCGTGCGCGTGCAGCCCACCGGCTACCTCGGCCGGGCCACCCTCGTCATCGGCCTCCCGCAGTGGACGGCCCTCGACCCCGGGGAGCGGGTGGCGGTGCTCGCCCACGAGCTGGCCTGCGCCGGTGTGCGCCGCACTCCGGCCGGGACGCTCGTCCGGCTCGCCGACGACCTGCTGCGGAGCGCGAGGACCCTCCTCACCCCGGCCAAGGTCGTCACCGCCGACACCCTCGCCATCGAGCAGTCGACGAGCACGATGGGGGTGTACGGCCCGGGCGACGAGCTGGCCGGGAACCGGATGCGGCGGGAGGCCTCCGCCGCGTTGGGTGGGGCCGGGATGTCCGTGGTGGGGGCTCCGGTGCGGGCCGTCCAGGCGCTCCTCACCCGCTCCTGGCGACCGACCCTGCACCGTGCGGCGTTCGAGGCCGACCGGGGCGCGGTGGAGCTCGCCGGCACGGCCGCCGTCCGCGGCTGGCTGCTGAGCACGACGGGCGTACCCCGCGGGCTGACGGCGGCCGGCAACGCCGCCCGGACGCCCGGCGCCGACCCGTTCACGGCGATGGAGTCGGCGTCGCGCCCCGAGGCGGCCGAGCTGCGTGCCCGGCTCGAGGCCGACCCCACCGCGGCCGTGGACACGCAGCACCCGCCGACCGCCGAGCGGCTGCGGCTCGTCGAGGCCGCCGGCCCGCAGCTCGGTCGCTCGCTTGAGTGGGCCACGCTCGCCGCAGCCGACAAGGACGTCTTCGCGGCCCGCGTCCCGCTCACCGCCCGCTTCCGCGACGAGTTGGTGCACGGGCGCTCCTGACCCGCGACGTCCGGGGCGGGTCAGGCCGTGAGGGCCTCGGGCAGCGGCTCGGAGTGCACGACGGTCAGGGCAGAGACGGCCCGCGTCAGCACGACGTAGAGCCGCCGCAGCCCGGTGCGCCGGTCGGGCTCGGCCGCGACGACGGCGGCGGGCTCGACGACGACCACCCGGTCGAACTCCAGGCCCTTGGCGATGCTCGCCGGCACGAGCTCGACCTGCCGGTCCTCGTCGTCGCCGTGCTCGGAGTCGAGCCGGCCGTGGGGCACACCGGCCTTCGTCAGCGCGCTCGCGAGGGCGTCGACGAACGCGTCGGGCGCGATGACCCCGACCGACCCCGGCTCCTCGAGCGAGGCGCGCACCGCCTCGACGACGGCCGCCGAGCGGCGCGCCGGGTCGGCCGCGACGACGTCGAGCCGGCCGGGGTTCTCGCGCACCGACCGCGGGGCACCGAGGCCGGGGGCGATCGACGGCAGCAGCCGGGCCGCGAAGTCGATGACCAGCCCGGGCACCCGGAAGCCGCGGTCGAGGGTGACCAGCTCGTGCTGCGGCCGGCCGAGGTGGGCCATCGCCGTCGTCCACGAGTCGGTGCCCCACGGCGTCGTGCCCTGGGCGATGTCGCCGAGCACGGTGAGGCTGCCGGTGGAGGCGCGCCGGCCGACCGCGCGCAGCTGCATCGGCGAGAGGTCCTGGGCCTCGTCGAGCACGACGTGGCCGAGGCTCGGGGTGCGCTCGAGCAGGTCGGTCAGCTCGTCGAGGAGGGCGAGGTCCGCACGGGTCCACCGGGCGGCGCCTTTGGTGCGGGGAGGCCTCTGCCACAGGAGCATCCGCTGCTCGGCGTCGGTGAGGACGCCGTCGGCGGCCGCCGCCAGCGCGTCGGCGTCGGACAGGAGGGAGAAGAGCACACCGGCGGCGTCGAGGGCCGGCCACAGGTCCTTGGCGTAGGCCCGGACCGGAGCCGACCGGGCGATGGCGTCCTGCGCGGTGTCACCGGGGAAGTCGCCGGTGGCCTCGATCCGGAGCATTACGAGGTGGGCGAGGCGCTGGGGCAGGAGCTCGCGCGCCGCCGAGTAGCGCACGCCGCGACGTGCGAGGGCCTCGACCTCGTCCTGCACGTCGTACGCCGGCACCCGCCAGCGCCGGGAGCCGCGGGGCACGACCATCGCCTCCTCGGCCCGTCCGACCCTGCGCCACACCGCGGCCCGCAGGACCTCGGCCATCCGCGCGTCACCCTTGAGGATCGCGACGTCGGTGGGGTCCTCGGCCCGCACCCGGCCGTGGTCGAGGAGGGTGTCGATCGTCGCGTGCTGCACGCGCACCTCGCCGAGGGAGGGCAGGACCGCGCCGATGTGGTCGAGGAAGGCCCGGTTGGGCCCGACGACGAGCACGCCCGAGCGGTCGAGCTGCGTGCGGAAGGAGTAGAGCAGCCACGCGGCGCGGTGCAGCCCGACAGCCGTCTTGCCGGTGCCCGGGGCTCCCTGGACGCAGATGCTCGTGCCGAGGTCGGAGCGGACGATCTCGTCCTGCTCGGGCTGGATGGTCGAGACGATGTCGCGCATCGGGCCGGAGCGGGGCCGCTCGATCTCGGCGGCGAGGATCGCGCTGTGGCCGGTGTCGTCCTCGGTGGTCTCGGCCCGGTCGACGTGCTCGTCCTCGTAGGCGGTCAGCCGGCCGCGGTCGACCCCGAACCGGCGGCGCAGGCCGACGCCCATCGGCTCGCGCGGGCTGGCCCGGTAGAACGCGGTCGAGATCGGGGCCCGCCAGTCGACGACGACCGGGTCGCCGTGGCCGTCGCTGACGTGCCGGCGCCCGATGTGGAAGGTCTCGGCACCGTGCTCGGTGCGGCAGTCGATGCGCCCGAAGAACAGCGTCGTGCGCGGGTCGTCCTGGAGGGAGGCCACCCGGCGGGCCAGGACGAGGTCGAGGTAGGCGGCGTTGAAGGCGTCGGCGGCGGTCGTGACGTCGAGGCCCTCGACGCTCTCGCGCATCCGGCGGAGCTGGTCGCGGGCGTGGTCGAGGTGGGCCTGCTCGCGGGCGAGCACGTCGTCGGCGGGCGTGGTGGACGGGTGGGCGGTCGGCGTGGGCACGGCGGAGCCGCCTCCTGCTTCTGGGTGGGTTCGCATGCTGGCGAACCGATGATGGTACACCCGGGGCAGGCTCGACGGAACCCGCTCGGGCCGCCGTCGGGTGGCGCCTCAGACCGTGCGCGGGACCTTCCCGGTCCACGTGAGGACGCGGCACATCGCGTGGTGGAAGCCGTCGGCGTCGGGGTGGAACATCAGCGGGCAGCCGCCGTCGATGACGGTGATGCCCTGCGCGCGGCCCCAGTCGGCGGCAGTGGCGGACACCGAGCCGGCGCCCATCGCGCGGTGCATCCACACCGTGCCGATGCCCGCGTCGGCGGCCTGCTCCATCGTCTCCTGCGCGTGCTCGGGCGCGGTGGCGACGACGACCGCGTCGACACCTCCGGGGACGGCCTGCAGGCTCGGGTACGCCGGGTCGCCCTCGACCGTGTCGACTGAGGGGTTGACCGCGAAGACCTCGTAGCCGTGGCCGCGCAGCCAGGTGTAGACCGCGTTGCTGCCGTGGCCCTTCGGGGCGTGGGACACCCCGGTCACCGCGATCCGTCGGTGGTCGAGGAACTCGCGGGCGGCGACCCGGGTCGGGGTGGAGGTCGTGGTCATGGCGGTGCCTTCTCTCTCTCACCCCGATGCTGGCACCGGCTGCCGTCGCGCGCTGTTCCGTGGAGCACATCGGGGGCGGCTGTCGGCGGTGTGCGGCAGGGTGTCGGCATGGATCGCTCGACCGCACCCATCCAGGTCGTCATCGACGCCGCCGACCCCGCCTCGCTCGCCACGTTCTGGGCCGCCGTCCTGGCGCCGCGCGGGTACGCCGTCCCCGATCCGCCGGGCGACTTCGCCGACTGGCCGGCCTTCCTCGCGGCGCAGGGCGTCCCGGAGGAGCGCTGGAACGACGCGTCGGCCCTCGAGGCCGACGGCCAACCGCGCCTCTTCTTCCAGAAGGTGCCCGAAGCGAAGACCGTCAAGAACCGGGTGCACATCGACCTCCTGGCCGGAGGCGGGCCGTCGGTCCCGCTCGAGCTGCAGCGCGAGCGGGTCGCCGCCGAGGTCTCCCGGCTCGAGGCCCTCGGTGCCACCCGGGTCGAGGAGCACACCGACCTCGGGGTCCACTGGGCCACGCTGCGCGACCCCGAGGGGAACGAGTTCTGCGCCTGAGCCGTCCCACCAGGGCTGGCGCGGCCGGGCCCGGTGAGCGAGCATGATCCTCGTCCGACGTGGGAGGTGCAGTGGAGCAGCTGGGGGAGCCGACCGAGGCCGAGCGCACCTGGGTCGAGGGGAACATCGCGCTGGTCGCCGACTCCGGGGTGGACCTCGACGACGCCGACGCGCTGGGGCGGGCGTTCGACGCCGAGGCGGCTCGCTGGTTCGCCACCCCGGCCGCCGAGCGCGGCGACCCCAACGCCCTCGTCAACGCCTTCGGTCTCGCGGTCGGTGAGCACCTGCGCCGGTCGTGCGGTCTGCGCTGGGTGGTGGCCACCGACGACGACGGCACCGAGATCGCGCTGCACCGCGAGCCGTTCGACGTCCGGGTGCACCCGACCGCGATGGTCGCCCGGCGCTGGTTCGACGGCACCGAGGGCGAGGTCCAGGCGCTCGTCGCCGCCGTCAAGGAGTCCCTGACCGGCCTGTACGACGACGCCTGACCCCGCGGTGTCACTCGCGACCCGGCGGCCCCGACGCCGGTCTCAGCCTCGCGCGAGGAAGGCGTCGATCTGGTTGATGGCCGAGCGCGAGCCCTCCTCCATCCCCATGTCGAGGACCTGCTGGAGGGCCTCGGAGCTCGCGTAGACACCGGTGAAGACGGCCCGCGTTCCTCCGTCGGTCGCCTCGAACGCGTAGACGTTCTCGGACACCGGGAGCGTGTCGTTGGGGGAGAGGTCCTCGTTCGCGAAGCCGTCGCGGAAGCTGAACTGCGACGTCGGCTCCACCCCGGTGATGTCCCAGTAGCCGGCGAACTTCTGACCCTCCGGCGAGGTCATGTAGTACGTCGTGCGGCTGCCGACCGTGAGCTCGTGGTCGACGAAGGTCGCCGGGTACTCCGGCGGGCCCCAGACCTGCTCGAGCTGTCGCGGGTCCTCGTAGAGCGCCCAGACCCGCTCGACCGGAGCGGCGAACTCGGCGGTGATGGTCAGGGTGCGGGCCTCGACGTCCTTGGTGATGTCGGTGACGGGCATGTCAGTTCTCCTCGG
>JAESFK010000564.1_pt1 | contig 17295 bp, 16 predicted proteins | sample 9269391 | NCBI WGS metagenome assembly JAESFK01 (sample SAMN14506231, study PRJNA617097) | algae metagenome | isolation source: Drouetiella hepatica UHER 2000/2452 and co-occurring heterotrophs from... | place: Slovakia: Slovak Paradise National Park, Hrabusice, Kosice Region | collected 2000-01-01
CTTCGAGGCCCATGACGAGGTTGCGCGCATTGCCGTAACGCAGCACCTGCACGCCGCCGGCATTGGTCGAGAGATTGCCGCCGATCATGCAGGAGCCCTGGGCGCCCAGGAACAGCGGGAAAAAGCGGTCGTGGCTGGCGGCCGTCTCCTGCAAGGTCTGGAGCACGCAGCCCGCCTCGACGGTCATCGAGTAGCCGACCGGATCGACGTTCAGCACCTTGTTCATGCGCCCGACGGAGAGGACGATGCCGGTGTGCGAGGGCCAGGGCGTCGCGCCGCCCATCAGGCCGGTATTGCCGGCCTGGGGCACGATGGCGATGCCGTTGTCGTGGCAGAGCTTCACGACCCTGGAGACTTCCTCGACAGTGGCCGGGCGCACGACGACGGCGGCGTTGCCCACGATCGAGCCGCGCCAGTCGGTGACGAAGGGCTGCTTGCCCTGGTCATCGGCGATCAGGCCCTTGTCGCCGACGATGGCGCGCAGGCTCTCGAGGATCGCGGGCGTGACGGGCATCGTCGGAATGGTCGGTGGGATGGCGGTATCGGGCATCGTTTCCTCTCTTTGGCGGCAGACTAGCGCTGCCTGTGGGAGCCGTCATCCGCGGCGGCACGCCGGAGCCTGTCGTTGATCGCAAGGCCGAGGCCGATGTGCGGAATGGGCATCACGGCGATGCGGCCGATGCCCGGCCGGTCGAGCGCCCGCATCATGGCGAACAGGTTGGCGGCGGCCTCGCCGAGATTGCCGGACGGGCTGAGGTTCATCGTGAGCATGGCACCCTCGGGCGCGGTGCTGCCGAAGGCGAGCAGCCCCTCGTCGGGCGACACCGAGGTCGCCTCCAGCCGCACCGGACGCGACGGGGCGTAGTGACTGTGGAGCTGACCGGGAGACTTGCGCGCCGCATCGCCGTTCGGGATCGCGTCGCTGAGCGCGATCGGGCCGATCACGGCTTCGATCGCTTCCCGGGTCGCGCCGCCGGGCCGCAGCAGGACGGGCGTCGCGGTCGTGAGATCGAGCACCGTCGATTCGACGCCGACGAGGCAGGGGCCGCCGTCGAGGATCATGGGCGCGCGCGCACCCAGGGATTGCGCGACATGCTCGGGACGGGTGGGGCTGACCTCGCCGCTGCGGTTGGCGGAGGGCGCGGCGATCGGCCGGCCGGTCGCACGCATCAGCGCCTGGGCGATCGGATGCGAGGGCGCGCGGATCGCTACCGTGTCGAGTCCGGCGGTCGCCAGAAGCGCGATGGGCGATCCCTCGGCACGCGGCAGGACCAGCGTCAGCGGGCCCGGCCAGAACGTGGCCGCGAGTTTCTCGGCCGTGTCGTTCCAGCGCACGAACGCGCGGGCGGCCGCCGCGTCCAGGACGTGGCTGATCAGCGGGTTGAACTGCGGGCGGCCTTTGACTTCGAAGATCGCCGCCACGGCGCGCGCGTTGGTGGCATCGCCGCCCAGCCCATAGACGGTCTCGGTCGGGAAGGCGACGAGGCCGCCCTCCCGTAGTGTCCGGGCGGCATCGGCGATGGACTGTGCCGTCGCCTCGACCACGCTCATCGCGCCGCCAGGCTGCGGGCGATGAAGTGCGGGTTGGCGAAGCGCGGCTTGCCGTAGCGCAGGGGCTTGCCGTCGACGGTGACCACCTCGCCGCCGGCGGCTTCGAGAACGCCCTGTGCCGCGCCGGTATCCCACTCCATCGTCGGTCCGAAACGCGGATAGATGTCGGCCTTGCCCTCTGCGATCAGGCAGAACTTCAGCGACGAACCGGCCTGGACGCGATCGGCGACAGTCAGGTCATTGTTGCGGAACCAGATGTCGAGGTCGTTGAAGGTGCCGTGGCTGCGGCTCGCGCAGGCGGTCAGGCCTTCGGGCGGCGGCGTGCGCGTCCGGATCGGCGTAAAGGGGCCCTTGCCCTCGCGCTTGTCGGCGCCAAGGCCCTTGGCGCCCCGCCACAGCGTGTCGGTGGCCGGGGCCAGGACGATGCCGAGAGTCGGATGGCCGTTCTCGACCAGCGCGATGTTCACCGTGAACTCGCCGTTCCTCTTGATGAATTCCTTGGTCCCGTCGAGTGGGTCGACCAGCCAGAAGGGGCGTCCGTCGTCGAGCGTTGGGACGCGGCCGGCGGCCATCTCCTCCTCGGCGATGATCACCACGCCGGGCGTGAGCTTGTGCAGGCCGGCCAGGATGATCGCTTCGGCGGCATGGTCGGCATCGGTGACGGGGCTTCGGTCGTCCTTGTCGCGAACGCCATGGTCGCCGGCGTAGATGCGCATGATCTCGACCGCCGCCTCTTCGGCAATGGTCGTGGTGGCATCCCGGAGGGCGTCGAGGGGAGGGAGGGTATGGGGCATGGGCCGTCGTTATAGACGGCAGGGGCTTGGCCTTGACAGCAAACTTCGCGCCCGCAAATATATTGGAACATCATTCCAATATTTAGAACAACTGGGAGAAAGCGATGCCCGTCAACGTCATCGGCATGATCGGCGTGGCGCCGCCTCACGGCACGGCCCTGCACGTGATCGGGGGCGGCATCTCGCCCTCGTTCCTGCGCGAATTCGCTCAGACCCACGAGAAGGCCGGCTTCGACTATGTGCTGGTCGGCTACTACGCCTCATCCGCCGAGGGGTTCACGGTCGCGACCTATGCCGCGGCCCATACCGAAAAGCTTCGTTACCTGATCGCCCACCGGCCGGGCGTCGTGTCGCCGACCCTTGCGGCGCGCGCGGCGGCAACGATGGACCAGCTCTCCGGCGGCCGCCTCGCCCTTCACATCATCGTCGGCAACAGCGACGCCGATCAGCAGCGCGAGGGCGACTTCTCGCCCAAGGAAGAACGCTACGAGCGCGCCGCCGAGTATCTCGACGTGATGCGCAAGGTCTGGACCTCGACCAAGCCCTTCGACTACGAGGGCAAGTTCTACCGTTTCAGGGACGTGTTCTCCGAGGCCCGGCCCTTCCAGCAGCCGCATCCGCCTCTGTTCTTCGGCGGCTCGTCACCGGGGGCAATGGCGATGGGGGCGCAGCATTGCGACACCTTCGCCATGTTCGGCGAGCCGTTGGCGGAGACGGCTGAGCGGATGGAAGAGTTCCGGCGCATGACCCAGCCATTCGGCGGCACGCCTCGCTTCAACGTCTCGTTCCGTCCGATCATCGCCGAGACCGAAGGCAAGGCGTGGGACAAGGCGAAGAAGATCCTCGACGATCTCAAGTCCAGTGGCACCATGCCGACCAAGGCGCAGGACAAGTCGGCCGAGCGCCTCGTTGCGCTGGCGCAGCGCGGCGACGTGCATGACGAGCGGCTCTGGATGCCGGTTGCGGGCGCCGCCGCCGGCAAGGGCAACACCTCGTGCCTCGTCGGCACGCCGGAGCAGGTCGCGGAGGCGATGCTGAAGTACTACCGGCTCGGCGTGGCCTCGTTCCTGATCCGCGGCTTCGACCCGCTGGGCGACGTCACGGATTTCGGCCGCGAGCTGATCCCCCGTCTCAAGGTTGGTGCTCTTGAGATCGATCAGCAACTCGCGACAGCAGCGTAAAAGATTCCGTCTTCTCGACCGAAGCCTCGCGCAGCGAGGCGGAGTGGAGAGACCTTCTCTCGACGATCTGCCGGCCTTTGGTGGACAGAAGGTCTCTCCACTCCGCGCCTTCGGCGCTTCGGTTGAGACGACGAAAGTTTAGACATTCTCCCAACCTAAAAGACAGACGATCGAACAGGAGGAAACGTGTTCAGGAAGCAGTTTTGCGTCGCCCTCGCGGGCGCCGTGGCGCTATCGCTTGGCTTTGCCGGCATCGCGTCGGCGCAGCAGTATCCCGACAAGCCGATCAAGCTGATCGTGCCCTATCCGCCGGGCGCGACCAACGACCTGCTGGCGCGCGTGCTGGCCGAGCCGCTCGCCAGGGAACTGGGGCAGCCGGTGATCGTCGACAACAAGGGCGGCGCGGCCACGGCGATCGGCGCGACCGCGACGGCCAATGCACCGGCCGACGGCTACACGATGCTCTTGGGCACGGGGACGACCTACACGCTCAATCCGCTGCTCAAGAAGGGCCTGGCCTACGACACCGACCGCGACTTCAAGATGGTGTCGATCATCGCCGAGGTGCCGGTGGTGTTCATCGTCAACCCGAAATTCCCGGCCACGACGCTGTCGGAGTTCGTGGCCTATGCGAAGGCCAACCCGGGTAAGGTGAACTATTCCTCGTCGGGCCTCGGCTCGTCGCTGCATCTCGCGGCCGAGCTGTTCGCCCAGCGCGCCGGCATCAAGCTCACGCACATCCCGTACTCCGGCAGCGCCGGCGCGATGCGCGCCCTGCTGGCGGACGAGGTGCAGATGTTCTCCGAAGTGATCTCCGGCGCCCTGCCGCACATCGCGCAGAAGACGGTCGTGCCGCTGGCGATCACCAGCGCCAAACGCCTGGCCGTCGCTCCCTCGATCCCGACGGTGGCGGAGAGCGGCTATCCCGGCTTCGAGGCGCTGGGCTGGTACGCGCTCGCCGTCCCCAAGGCGACGCCGGCGGCCGTGGTCGCGCGGATCGGGACCGCGATCAACAAGATCCTGGCCTCGGGCGTCCTACAGGCGCGCTTCGAACCGCTGGCGATCGTGATCCCGGGCCCTCAGGAGCCGGGTTCGGCCGACAGGTACATGGCGAAGGATCGCGCGCTCTGGGAGCCGCTGGTCCGTTCGCTGAACATCTCGCTTGATTGACGGGCGGACGATGGACACCACGGTCGTCAAGGCGCTGTCGGTGCTGGAGGCCTTGGCCGCCAGTGCCGCGCCCCTTGGCGTAACCGAGCTGGCGACCAGGCTCGGCCTGTCGAAGAGCAACGTGCACCGTCTGCTGCAGACCCTGTCGAGCCGGGGATACGTCGCGCAGGTCGATCAGCGTTACACCGTCACGACCAGGCTGTGGGAACTGGGGGCGATGGTCGTGAGCCGCCTCGACGTCGCGCGGGTCGCCACGCCGGTGATGCAGCGTCTCGTCGCCGACGTCGACGAGACCGCGCATCTCTCGATCCTCGACATGGCCGCCTGCGAAGTGGTCTCGATCCACAATGTCGAGAGCACCCAGCCGGTGCGCGCCTACTCGCGGATCGGCCAGCGCACGCCGGCGCATTGCGTGGCGACCGGCAAGGCGCTGCTGTCGGCGCAGTCGCCCGAGGCGCTGCGCGCTCTGCCCGACGAGCTGCAGCGCTTCACGCCGCAGACGCTCCATCGTCGCGACGCGTTGCTCGCGGCCTTGGAGAAGGTCCGCCGCGACGGCTATTCGACGAATGTCGGCGAATGGCGCGAGCAGGTCGGCGGCGCGGCCGCGGTGATCTACGACCATGCCGGCCGACCGGCGGCGGCGCTCGGGCTCACGGTGCCGGTTGAGCGGATGCGGCCCGAGGTGATGAACCGCTACATCCCGCGATTGACGGCGGCGGCGGACGAGATTTCGCGGCTCATGGGCGCGCCGCCCCGCACCGGCTGACCGCTATCCCTTGAGGACCCGACCCGCGACGGCATCGAGCTTGGCGACCATTTCCGGCGAACGGACCGCGGGCGAGGTGATGAGCGCATGTTCGAGCGCGCGGTCGCAGCCCGACGGGCAGGGCGCGGGGCGATCGGCCTTGAGGCGCGGCGCGATCATGGCGACCAGCGCCTTGGCCTTCTCGGCATTCTCGAGCAGCACGCGGACGATGTCGGCGACCTGGACATGGTCATGGTCGGGATGCCAGCAGTCGAAGTCGGTGACCATAGCGACGGTGACGTAGCAAATCTCCGCCTCGCGGGCGAGCTTGGCCTCCGGCATGTTGGTCATGCCGATCACGTCGCAGCCCCAGCTCCGATAGAGCTTCGATTCAGCAAGGCTGGAGAATTGCGGCCCTTCCATCGCGAGATAGGTGCCGCCCATGCGGACCGGGAAACTGGCCTTCTGCGCACATTCATGGGCGAGTTCGGCCAGCCGGTTGCAGGTCGGCTGCGCCATCGAGACGTGGGCGACCAGGCCCTCGCCGAAGAAGCTCTTTTCGCGGGCGACGGTCCGGTCGATGAACTGGTCGACGATGACGAAGTGGCCGGGCGGCAGGTCCTCGCGCAGGGAACCGCAGGCCGAGAGCGACAGGATGTCGGTGACGCCGACCCGCTTCAGGGCATCGATGTTTGCCCGGTAGTTGATCGAGGTCGGGGAATGGCGGTGCCCGCGGCCGTGACGCGGCACGAAGACGACGTCGAGTCCGTCGAGGACGCCGAACAGGAATTCGTCGGACGTCTCGCCGAACGGCGAGGCGATCCGCCGCCATTCCGGGTTCTTGAGACCGGCCATGTCGTAGACGCCGCTGCCGCCGAGAATTCCCAACACCGTCATATGCTTCTCCTGGTTGGCGGTGGTGTATCATTCCGGACCGGCAAAGGGGAGAGACGCATGGGCAGGCTCGAGGGCAAGATCACCATCGTTACGGGCGCGACCAGCGGCATCGGGCGGCGTACCGTCGAGCTGTTCGTCGAGGAGGGCGCCAAGGTGGTCGCCACCGGGCGACGGGAGGAGCTTGGCCGCACGCTCGAGGCCGCCCTGGTGACCGACAACTGCCTCTTCGTGACGGCGGACGCGACGCGCGAGGACGATGTGAAGCGCGTGTTCGACGCCTGCCTGTCGAAGTGGGGCCGGGTCGACTGCCTGTTCAACAATGCCGGCGGACCGGCGCCGGTGGGCGGGATCGAGACGGTGCCGGTCGAGGGCTTCGATGCGGCAATGGCGACACTCGTCCGGTCGGTCATGCTGGGTATGAAGCACGCCGCGCCGCTGATGATGGCGCAGGGCTCGGGCAGCATCATCAACAACGGCAGCGTCGCGGGGCGCCGGGCTGGCTACTCGACCTCCATGATCTACGGCGCGGCCAAGGCGGCGGTGAACCACCTGACGGTCTGCGTCGCCATGCAACTCGGCGAGAAGAACGTGCGGGTAAACTCGATCTCGCCGGGCGGGATCGCCACCGGCATCTTCGCCAAGGCGCTGGGTCTGCCGCCCGACAAGGCCGATTCCTATGCCGAGGCGATGAAGGCCAGCATGGCGAAGAACCAGCCGATTCCGCGCGCCGGCATCGTCGACGACATCGCCAAGGCCGCCATCTTCCTGGCCTCCGACGACTCGACCTTCATCAACGGGCATGATCTCGTGGTCGATGGCGGCATGGTCGGCGGCCGTCTGTGGACACCTCATCAGGAAGGCGTGAAGGCGATGCGCAAGGCCTTCGGCGTCGACGAGATTTGAGATGGCGTCGCTCGCCAACAAGGTTGCGCTGGTGACCGGTGCGTCGCGCGGCATCGGTCGCGCCGTGGCGCTGTCGCTCGCCCATGAAGGGGCAGCCGTCGCCGTGAATTATCGCGAGCGCGCGGCGGACGCTGACGAGGTGGTCGCTTCTATCCGGAATGCAGGGGGCAGGGCGATCGCCGTCGCGGCCGACGTGTCCGACGGCGCAGCCGTGTCCGCGATGATGGCGCGGGTCGACCGCGAGCTGGGACCGGTCGACGTGCTGGTGAACAATGCCGGGCTGGCGATCATGACCGGCATCGACGATCTGACCGAGGAGCAGTTCGACCGCACCATCGCGGTCAACCTCAAGTCGGCCTTCCTCTGCACCCAGGCCGTTCTGCCGGGCATGCGGGCCCGCAAGTGGGGCCGCATCGTCAACATCTCCTCGGGCGCTGCGCGCGGCGCCGGCGGCATCGGCCCGCACTACAATGCCTCCAAGGCCGGCATGGAAGGCCTGACGCGGGGCTACGCCGCGCGGGTGGTGAAGGACGGCGTCACGGTCAATGCCGTGGCGCCCTCGCTGATCGAGACCGACATGGTCCGCAGCGGCCTCGCCTCGTCGCCCGATCGCATCCCCCTCGGCCGCTTCGGCACGTCGGAGGAATGCGCCCAGGCGGTCCTCATGGTGATCGGCAACGCCTACATGACCGGCCAGACGGTGGCCCTGAGCGGCGGTCTGTCGTTCCTGTAAAGCCGCTCATGGGAGCGCGCCACTCCAGTGTCGCTCGAACTCGACCGATGTGGAAGACATCAGCGCAACTGGTGTTGCGCGCTCCATTGAAGCTCACTTCGTCGGCTCGACATGGCCGCCGAAGGCGTGGCGCATGGCCGACAGGAGCTTGTTGGCCGTGCCCTCGCGGTCGCGCGAGCGGAAGCGGGCGTAGAGCGCGGCGGACAGGACGTCGGCCGGCACGGCTTCCTCGATCGCGGCATTGATCGTCCAGCGCCCTTCGCCGGAATCCTCGACGAAGCCGGAATACTTCGACAGGGCCGGGTCTTCGGCCAGCGCCGACGAGGTGAGGTCGAGCAGCCAGGAGCTGACGACGCTGCCGCGCCGCCACACCTCGGCGATGTCGGCGAGGTCGAGGTCGTAGCGCCGCTCCGCAGGGATCGCCTCGGAGGAGACCTTGCGCAGGATCTCGAAGCCCTCGGCATAGGCCTGCATCAGCCCGTACTCGATGCCGTTGTGAACCATCTTCACGAAGTGGCCGGCGCCGCTCGGGCCGCAATGGAGGTAGCCGCGCTCGACCCGGGGATCGCGCGCCTCGCGGCGCGGCGTCCTGGGGATCGTGCCTTCGCCCGGGCTGAGGGCGGCAAAGATCGGATCGAGCCGCTCCACGGCTTCCTTGTCGCCGCCGATCATCAGACAGTAGCCGCGCTCCAGGCCCCAGACGCCGCCGCTGGTGCCGCAGTCGAGATAGTGGATGCCCTTTGCCTTCATCTCGCGGGCGCGGCGTACGTCGTCCTGGAAGAAGGCGTTGCCGCCGTCGACGATCGTGTCGCCGGGTTCCAGCAGCCGGCCCAGCTCGGCCACGGTCTGCTCGGTGATCCCGCCGGCCGGCAGCATGACCCAGACGTTGCGTGGCCTGGCCTGCTTGGCGACCAGATCGGCGAGATCGGCGGCGCCGGCGATGCCCTTGCCGACGAGGCCTGCGACCGTTTCGGGGCTCTGGTCGAAGACGACGCAGTCATGGCCCTGGCGCACCAGCCGGCGCACGAGGTTGGCGCCCATCCGTCCCAGGCCGATCATGCCGAGCTGCATCCGTCTCTCCCGTTCGTTTCCCGATCCCGCGCCATGATAGACTGAGGTCCAATGAAGACCATCGTCGTCGTGATGGGCGTCTCGGGATCGGGCAAGACCACCGTCGCCAGCCTGCTGGCCGAACGGCTCGGCTGCGCGTTCCAGGACGGCGACGATCTGCATCCGCGCGAGAACGTCGAGAAGATGAAGAGCGGGAGGCCGCTCGCCGACGCCGACCGCTTGCCGTGGCTCCAGGCGATCGGTCGCCGGATCGACGCCTGGCGGGAGAGGGGCGAGGCCGGTGTCGTGACCTGCTCGGCGCTGAAGCGGGCCTATCGCGACATCCTCGTCGGGGAGCGGCCCGACCTCGCGCTCGTCTACCTCAAGGGGCCGCAGGCGCTGATCCATGGTCGCCTCATGGCGCGGACCTCGCATTTCATGCCGGTCGGGCTGCTCGACAGCCAGTTCGCTAGCCTGCAGGAGCCGGCGGCGGACGAACGGCCGATCGTCGTCGACATCGGACAGGAGCCGGCGCGGATCGTCGGCGACATCGTGCGCAGGCTCGCGGAGCGGCGATCAGGGTAAGGCCGGCAGGGCCGCCAGCTCGCGGAAGAGATCGACGATCCGGTCTCGATCCGAACCGCCGCGAGAACCCATCGCCACGCGCAGGAAAGGCTGTCCGGCCTGGGGCTCCGGCTCGATCAGTTCGTAGCGGTTGCCGCGAAAGCCGAAGGATCCGCCGTTGGCGAGCGCCAGGCCGCGTCGCGCGATCTCCGCCTCCACTCGCTGAAGGAGACGACGGTGGGCCGCCGGGTCGTCCTTCCGGAGCCGGATGGCGCAGAACGGCGCCACCGCTTCCGGCGACAGCAGCGAGGGATGGCAGCGGTCGTCGAACAGGGTCGACTCGGTGCCGATCGCCTGGGCGAGGGCGGCATTGTTGGCGAACACCCGGCCCGTATAGTGTTCGAGGTAGGGACGATCGAGGAACCAGGGCGCGGACAGGGCCGCCAGTTCGTCGAGGGTCAGGCCGCTCCCTGTCAGCCCGCGGATGCGTTCGAGCGCGGCGCCCATCGTCGTCAGGTCGATCTTCGCGCCCTCACGAACGAACAGTTGCACGATGCCGACGTTGGCCAGCTCCAACCCTGCCTGATCGAGCTTGAGGCCCGACCGGAACACGGCGGCGCAAGAGCCATCGAACCTGTCGAGCCAGGGTGCAACGTCGACCTGCAGGCCGACCAGCGTTGCATCCAGCAGCAGGGCCTGGCGGGCGCGTGGCAGGCGGCCGGGCACGGAGAGACCGAACCGGCCGTCGCAATGGACGGGCTCGCCGACGAGCACATCGACGTGTGACCGGCTCTCGTCACACGACGTGAAGACCAGGCGCGGCCATAGGTCGAGCAGCGCGGCCGTCTCGAAGTAACGGCCGGCATGATGCAGCGTGAGCGGCAGCGTCGACGCCTCGCGAGCGAGGAGGTGGAGCAGGCACGAAAGCGCGGCCTGTCCGCTGCGGCACAGGACCCGCAGCGAACGCCATCCGGGCGGCACCGGATAGCAAAGCGGGGCGCGGCTTTCGAGAAGGCTGGCGCTCAGTTCCCGTTCGTAGCCGAAATGGACGCTTTGCCCATCGGGCAGTCGCGACACGTCGCCCTCGCAAGGGCTTTTCAGGGTCGCATCGGCCGGCCGGTGCGCCCGGGCGAGCCAGGCCCGGCGCAGCCCGAGGGCGGCGCCGTCCGCGCTGCCGCCGGCAAGGCCCGGGACGTCGGACGGGGCGATCCCGGCGCGGTCGGCGAGCGCGGCCAGATCCTCGCGGTCGCAGGAGACTGCCGGAGTGGGAGGGAGCATGGGTGTCGAAACGAGCATCGGGCGGCGCTGTTCCGGAGACCTTCCTTAGCGAAATGGCGCAACGATGTGCATCACGGCGTGGGAACTCGCACGCCAGGCGGGCGTTCCCGTCCGCAACTGAGGAGATTTCACATGAATGGTATCATCTATCTGGTCGGTCTGGTCGTCGTGGTCATGTTCGTCCTGTCCTTCCTCGGCCTCCGGTAGGACGCGATCATGGCAACCGCCACCACCGCAACCGCAGTTCCCGTCGAGACCATGCCTTCGAGCTATCTCGATTGGGGTCCCGTGATCCTGGGCGCCCTGGGCGCCGCGGCGATGTCCGTCGTGCTGCTGGCCTTCGGCTCGGCGCTCGGGCTGAGTGTCGTCTCGCCCTATGCCTATGCCGGTATTTCGGCCAAGGGCGCCGCCATCCTGGCCGCGGTCTATCTCGCCCTGGTGATGGTCGCGAGCTTCGCGGCAGGCGGCTACATCGCCGGCCGCATGCGGTCGCCCTGGCGGACCACCGATGAGACCGAGAGCCATTTCCGGGACGGTGCGCACGGCTTCGGCGTGTGGTCGATCGGCGTACTGCTGGGCGCGGCGCTGGCCGCTTCCGGCGTGGGCGCCGTCGTTTCTGCCGCGGGCAAGGCCACGACCGCGATTGCCGCGGCCGGCACCGCCGGAGCGGCTTCCAACCCGGCGCTGGGCCAGCTCTCGCTGAACCCGACCGACTACGCCATCGATCGCCTGCTCGCCCCGGCCCCGGCGGGTGCGCCGGCTGCCCCGGAAGCGACGCCCGCAACGCCGGGTGGCGCGCAGCCCGCGGCTGCCCCCGCACGGCGCACGCGCGCCGACCTCGAGGCGCCGATGGCCCGGGCCCTGGCGGCCGGCCTGACGACGCCGCAACTCGACGTGCGTGACCGCACCTATCTGGCAAGCGTCGTGGCGGACCAGACCGGGATGCCGCAGGCCGAGGCGGAGAAGCGGGTCGACGCGACCTTTGCCGACCTACAGGCTGCCGTGCAGAAGGCGCGCGATGCGGCCGACGCCGCGCGCAAGGCCGCCATCATCGCCGCATTCCTGGCGGCAGCGACCCTGGCCATCGGCTGTGCCGCCGCCTGTGCCGGCGCCGCGGTCGGCGCCCGTCACCGTGACGAGCGCACCGCCGTCGCCTTCCTGGGGTCGACGCGGTTCTGGTAGCGATCCCTCGCTGAGATCTTCGAAGCGCCGGCGCGGTTTCATCACCACGCCGGCGTCTTTGTTTCGGCTGTGCTTCACCATCTGCGAATGGCGAAAGAAGGGGCGGGGTCGGGCCCCCTCGGACCAGTTGCCGAGCACGTCGGGCGGGTCGGCGGAAGGACACTCCTCAGAAAGATCTGAGATTGTTGGTCGGCGCCGTGCTTCGACGATAGCGTACTCCCGCGCATCGTACGACGCCTCAGGGTCGGAAATTACAACTTTCAATTGCTAATCTGGCGGGCTTGCGCTTGGCTCAAACAGATGCATGCTGCCCTGGAATAAGAGGGCTTGGTCCATGATCGACGGTACACCCGGTAACGACATCATCGGTGTCGGCCTTACCTCCGCCGCCGACGATACCGTATTCGGCCTGGGCGGAAACGACTTCATAGACGGCCTCGGCGGCAACGACCTGCTCCACGGCGATGCCGGCGACGACACGCTCGTCGGTGGGGAAGGTGACGACAGACTGTTCGGCGGCCTCGATACCGACACGATGACCGGCGGTACGGGCAACGACTGGTACTATCTCGACAACATCAATGACCAGGTCATCGAAGAGTCGGGTGAGGGTCTCGATAAGGTGTTCACAACGCTGGCCAACTACACGCTGGGCGCCAGTGTCGAACTGCTGAGGTTTTTCGGGACTGGCGATTTCGTCGGAACGGGCAACGATCTGGACAACAGGGTTGTTGGTGGCGACGGCAACGACACTCTGTCGGGGGGGACCGGCAACGACTGGCTCATCGGCGGGGCGGGCGGCGACACAATGACCGGCGGCTCGGGCGATGACGGTTACGATGTAGATGATGTCGCCGATGTCGTTGTCGAATCGGCGGGTGGGGGTAAGGACGAGGTCAGAACGACATTGGCGATCTACGTTCTGGCGCCAGAGGTCGAATGGCTCCGGTTTGTCGGAGTTGGCGACTTCGATGGCACCGGCAACGATCTTGCCAACCTGATACTGGGCGGCGACGGCACCGATACCCTGAACGGTGGTCTGGGTGACGACGAATTGAACGGCCTTCTCGGCGCCGACACCATGATCGGGGGTGGCGGCAACGATACTTTCCAGGTCGATGATTTGGGCGACGTCGTGGTCGAAGGGGTGGGTGACGGCAGCGACACCATCTATTCAACCGTCAACTATTCTCTCGCGCCGGGGGTGGAGATCGAAACCCTGCGGGTGCTGGGCCCGGCGGGATTGACGCTGACAGGCAATGCATTCGACAACTTTCTGGTCGGCGAAGCCGGCGAGGACATCCTGGATAGCGGGACGGGCAACGACAGGATCAGCGGCTACGGGGGGAACGATGTCCTCTCGACAGCCGGTGCCAGCGCCACGATCTATGGGGGCGAGGGCAACGACACGATCCGGCTCGACGGCAGCAGCACCAGTACCGGCCTGGTCGCCGGAGGCGATGGGACCGACACCGTCCGGTCGGCGGACCTAGGGGATTTCGCATTCCGTGATGTCGAAGTCCTGGATACCTACTACGGATTCCTCAGTGGGTCGGTGAAGCAGCTTTCCTCGTTCAGTGGTTTCACGGCCGATCTGGCCGCTCCCGATACGCAGATCTCGTTTACCCTGCGGGGCGCGGGCGGCCTCCTGGATTTCACGACCGGTATCAGCGGGGATAACTCGGTTGAGATCCGTGACGGCGGGCTCACATCGAAGATCTTCATTACGGGATCGACCAACGACGATAGACTTTTTGGCTCCGGCTTCCGAGATGCGCTGAACGGCGGCAACGGCGACGACGTGCTGTTCGGCAACGAGGCACGCGACACGCTGAATGGCGGAGCCGACAACGACCGGCTGGGCGGCGGCACCGGGCACGACGTTCTGACCGGCGGTACCGGGAACGATACCTTCGTCTTCGACACGCCCATCGACGCCGGCGACAACCGGGATCGGATCACTGACTTCACGCCAGGTTCGGATACGTTCGAGATCAATCAGGAAAACTACTTTCAAGGCTTGGCACTGGGTCAACTGGACCCGGCCCAGTTTGCCGTTGGAACGGCGACAGGTGCCGGCCCTCAAATTGTCTACAACGCCGTCAGCGGGGTTCTATTCTTCGACGTCAACGGCGCGGGAGCCGGTGGTGCGAGCCAGTTTGCGATCTTGACCGGGGCGCCCATTCTGACGGCATCTGATTTCCTGGTCGTCTGACGGCCAAGACACACCGTGCCGGGTTGATCGAGGCCTCCTGTCGGATCACGCGCGCCGTCCGCCGACTGCGGCACCGTGGTTCAAGAGGCTGCGGGACGATCTGGGGAAGCGGCAGTCTGGGGGGTATCACCGGCTTTCCCGGCGAACATCCGGGCGATCTCGTCTGTGGTCTTGGTCACTCTATCGCCAGTGTTGTCCGATCCATGGATGCTCATTCTGAAGGTCTGGCATGGACGGATCGACCGGGCCTGGAAAGAAGACAATCCGGGTAGCCGGAGGAAGTGGGGACTCGCCGTGAATCTTTCGGCGGTACAAGGTCACGCCGCTGTCCTCGCCCCAGGTCGCCTCTGTCGCTCCGAGCGACTTGGCGATCCAATATTGGTCTGACGCAGATATACCGTTCTCTTGAACAAGAGCGTCCGCTTTCTCGGGATTGAAGTCACGCCAAACCTGATCGCGGCTGCCGGTCCGAAGCAGCATCATGCTGGAGTTGTAGGGCATGCGCCGCGTAACGGCGCGGAGGATGCGGAAGTCGTGATGGGAGATCATCGGCGTGAGGTCGCCCATGATCACCAGATCGATATCGAGATAGAGAAGTCGCTCGCCGAACAGGTCACGCGCTTCGGGTGCGAACAGGATCAGCTTCGGCCACCGGTGGCCGAGGGCCATCAGGTCGGGGCGAAGCGGAACGATCTTGATGTCTGGATCGACGCCCGACGGATCGTCGGTAACCAACACGAAGCGATGAGGAATTGACAGGTTCCGGTCCACCATACGACGGGCGCGGTTGACGTGCTCGGGGCCATACACGAAGCGCTTGTTCCACCGACCATTGGGGTCGAACCATTTCATGAAGACGATGGTTAACGGCGCCTCACGCCACTGCGTGGGCTTAGGCACAATCTTGTTGTCCTGGGGCAGCATCCAGCCAATGAACTGCCTGTGCTGATACCCGTCGTCGATGAAATCGACGCGCCAACGACACTGGCCGCGCCAGATCTCGCGCCCATTGTGGAGTCGGCGGCCTTCGATGACAGTTCCGTCCTTCGGAGCGCTTTCGATGTCGGCCCAGTCTTCTTCGCCCATGCTCCATCCTCTGATTATCGTGAGCATAGGGTTGCCGAGGACGCGAACGCCACTGGAAAGACCGAACCGAACCGCGGCAGGCCCTGCGCGACCCTGTCACGACCCGTATTATTGCCTCGCCGAGCCCAACGGCGGCGCCACGAAGAAAGCCCTTGGGGGAGTAGCGTCGATGTCGCTCGATCCGGAAACGCTGCTCGGCATAAAGTCCGAGGTCCTGAGGTCCGCTGTCTCCGCGTCGTTGCTGGGCGTTATGTGGTGCCGGCAGTCCAAGTTCGCCGAGGCAGCCTCATCGCTCGCTGCGGGCCTCGGCGGCGTGATCTGTGTGGCACCGTTGGTGTTGGCGCATACCGGGATCACGCATCCCGATATCCCGGATGGCGTCATCTTCATCATCGGCCTGCTGGGCACGCACGTCATCGGCGCGCTGACCACGGCGGCGCCCGACGTCATCCGCACCATCCACCATCGGCGCCATGAGCCCGGCGACGATCGGCAAGGTTTGCGAACTTGAGGCCCTGTCGCTGGCGGCCCTGCCACTGGTCGCCATCGGTACCGACCGCGTCTTCCATGCCGGGCTCTACGCCCGAACGGGCAAGGTACCTTGCCGTTTCCGGCCTCCAGCTGGCATGGTGGCCCCCGACGCCGGGCAGCATCTGATCCGCCTCAGCAGCGGCATGGCCGTCGTGGACCGCTCGCGTGATCGGCAGGCCTTCCTGGAGAGCGACTACGACCCCATGGCGATGGATCAAAGGCTAGGGTGAAAAGTGCTGCATAGGAAAGGCTGATGAAGTCGAGCCTGAGCGCAGAGCAAAGAGAACCGGCGAACACCTGCGGATAGGCACTCATCTGCATATCTCAGCAACCGTTCACGACTATCTGTGTTGACTGCGCAGCGCCCAAGCTTTGCTGCTGCCGATAGGGTCTGTGGAAGTGAGAAAGCGATGCGAGGCCGCACCGCCAGTGACTCTTTCCAAACGTCCTTTGCCAGCGCCGGCAGCATATTCCGTTTCCGGAGTTCATCCGGAGACAGGTCCCTACACCGTTACATGCGAGACTTACGCAGCAGCCCGACACAAAGCTGAGCTGTTCGTCATGCTGGGGTTCGAAAGCGTAACTGTGGAGAGGAAGCCGGCACCGGACCGCTCATGAGCCCTCAACGAGCCGCGTCCTGCGAGCAGGCGGATGCAGGCTAAGGCACGCCGCTAGTGTGGGAAGCAAGCGGCGTCATTGTGTGTGCAAACTGGACCGCCGCAGCGTCGAGATTGCTCCGAATGCTCCCCCGGTGCTTCCCCGGGAAAACTGCCAGCGATCCAAAGTGAGCTAAGTCATTGAAAAGCCTGGCGCTCCCTACGGAAGCGCGGCAATCGAGCAATATCAATGATTTAGGCGAGGGTTTGGGAAAATGCCGCGCCGTTGATCGGAAACGGTTTTCTGGCGCATCCCCCAAACCGCCTGAGCAGTCGCGTGAGGTGCTGGCAAACCGCATCCGCGAGCTGGCTTGCGATGTTCGCCGCATCGGTCGAGGCCGGCGTTGCGACGCCGAATCCATCGCGATCGACAAGGACTGCATCGCCGTCGAACTCGGCTCGCTGGCTCGCCGCTTGGAGCGGAGGGCTGCACAATGAGCATCGAAGCTCTTAACTGGGCGCTCAACCTGGTGCTGCACGACCATGGTTTCGAGAAGTCATCCAAGTCTTCCGTGAAGTTCGTGATGGTGGCATTGGCGAACCATGCCAACGAGAAGCGCGAGGCGTGGGTCTCGCTTCCGACAATCTCGCTCTACACCGGCTTGGACCAGCGAGCGGTACGCCGAGCATTGGCTCGAGTGGTCGACCTTGGGCTGGCGGAGCGTAGGCTCAGGCCCGGAAAGAGTGACCTGTACGTCCTGAAAATCGATGCACAACACGATGCACGGCGGGGGGGGGGGGGGGGGGGGGGGGGGGCGG
>JAESFK010000565.1_pt1 | contig 17281 bp, 16 predicted proteins | sample 9269391 | NCBI WGS metagenome assembly JAESFK01 (sample SAMN14506231, study PRJNA617097) | algae metagenome | isolation source: Drouetiella hepatica UHER 2000/2452 and co-occurring heterotrophs from... | place: Slovakia: Slovak Paradise National Park, Hrabusice, Kosice Region | collected 2000-01-01
AGTCGAGAGAAGGTCTCTCCACTCCGCGCTGCGCGCTCCGGTCGAGACGACGGGATATTGGTGGGTTGCTGGGCCCGCGGATCGGCGAGCGCGCCTCAGACGCCGAGGAACCTCGTCACGAGGGCGACGGTCGCGTCGGGATTTTCTTCCATGATCCAGTGGCCGGCGTTGGGTACGATGCCCTCCGTCACGTCGCTGGCGGCAAAGCGCATCACGGCGGCCATCGTCGGGCCGAACGACTTCTCGCCGCCGATCGCCAGCACCGGCATGGCGAGCTTTGTCTCGGAGAAGCGCTTGTTGTCGATCTCGTCCTGGGCGAAGGCCGCGAACTGGGCGAAGCCCGCCCGCATGCCGCCGGGCTGGGCGTAGCGCGCGGCGTAGAACGCACGCGCTTCCTCGCCGAACTTCGCCGGGTCGGCGGAAAACTCGTTCCAGAAGCGGTCGAGATAGATGCGCTCGCGTCCCTCGACCAGCCGCTCGGCATCGGGGCCGCGGAAATTGAAGTGCCACAGCAGCGGGCTGCGCAGGATCTGCTCCCACGGGCCGATGCCGGGCAGCGGCGCGTCGATGACGACGAGCTTGCCGACGTCGTTACGATACTGCGCGGCATAGGCGTAGGCGACCATGTTGCCGATGTCATGCGCAACGATATCGGTGCGGCCCGCCCCCAGGGTCTGCACGACCGTCCGGATGTCCTGCGCCTGGGTTGCCTTGTCGTAGCCGGAGTCGGGCTTGGACGAGAGGCCAAGCCCGCGCAGGTCGGGTGCGATCACCGTTCGCTTGGTCATGAGCGCGGCGGCCATCGGCCCCCACATCTCGCTGGTCTCGCCGTAACCGTGAAGCAGCAGGACCGCAGGCCCCTTGCCGCCCACCCACAAATGGATGTCTGCACCCTTCGTGGCGATCTGCTGCGCACGAAACCCGGCCGGCAGCGCCGGTACGCTCGATTCGGTCATGGAACCGATGTGCGCCCGGTGCGTGCCGGTGTCGAGAGACAATCCCGGGTCAGGCGACCTTCGCGGCCAGATGCGGGAACATCGCGAGCTTGGCCGCCTCGTCCATCTCCGCCTTGAACGCGTGCTTGTCCTTCAGGGCAAGCGCACGAACCGCCGCCGGCCGCGCGTTGATCTCGGCGAGGTGACGCTGGACGTTGGGGAACTGCTTGGGCGCCTCGGGCCCCAGCACGATGGGGATCAGGCGCGACCAGCCCCACACCGCCATGTCGACGATGCTGAAGCTGTCGCCGCACATGTACGGGTGCTTGCCCAGCCGCGCCTCGAGGATGCCCCAGTGGCGTTGGGCCTCGAACGTGTAGCGGTTGACGGCGTATTCCTTGGGCTCCGGCGCAAAATTACGGAAGTGCACGGCCTGGCCGGAATAGGGACCGATGCCCGAAGCCACGAACATCAGCCAGGACAACATCTCGCCCTTCTTGGCGGGCATGAACTTGCCGGTCTTTTCGCCGAGGTAGAGCAGGATCGCGTTGCTGTCGAACACCGTCTCGCCGTCGTCGACGATGGCCGGGACCTTGGCGTTGGGATTGATCGCCAGGTATTCCGGCGCATGTTGCTCGCCCTTGCGGGTGTCGACGGGTACCAGTTCATACGGCAGGCCCATCTCTTCGAGGCAGAGCGCCACCTTCATCGGGTTCGGCGCCATGTTGTAATAGAACTTGATCATTGCACTCTCCGTTACTCGTTACTCTCTACCACGGATCGTCACTCCGCCTTGGCGCCCGATTGCTTGATGATGGGATCCCAGAAAGCCATCTGGTCGTCGTAGAACTTCTTGGCCTGCTCGGGCGTCGACTGGACCAGCTCGATGGCGAGTTCGTCGGCCTTCTTCATCATGTCGGGCTGCTTCAGCGCTTGGTTGAAGGCGGCGTTCAGCCTGTCGATGATCGGCCGCGGCGTCCTGGCCGGCGCATAGACCGCGTACCAGGTGTTGATGGCGTAATCGAAGCCCGTGGACTCCTTGATCGTCGGCACGTCGGGGAGCTGCGGCAGGCGCTTGTCGGACGCGACGCCGAGCACGCGCACCTTGCCGCCGTCGATGAAGCCCTTGCTCGACTGCAACGTGTCGATCTGGAAGCCGTGCCGGCCGGCGATCATGTCGACCATGCCGGGGGCCGAGCCCCGGTACGGGACGTGCAGGGCATCGCCGCCGGCGCGGGTGGCGAACAGGTAGCTGGCGAGATGGATCATCCCGCCATTGCCCGAAGAGGCGTAGGAATACTTGCCGGGGTCCTTGCGCAGCATGCCGACGAGTTCCGGAGTCGACTTCGCGCCGTCCATCGGCGCCAGCAGGATCAGCGGCACGCTGGCGACATAGGCGATGGCGGCCAGCCCGTTCACCGGGTCGTAGCCCAGCGACTTGCCGTAGAGCGCCGGCGCCATGGCCATGGTCGAGGCGCTGAACAGGATCGTGTAGCCGTCCGGCCTGGCGTCGGCGACCATGGCGGTGCCGATATTGCCGGTCGCTCCCGGCTTGTTCTCGACCACCACCTGCTGGCCGAGGATCTCCGAGACGCGCGGCGCCAGAAGGCGTCCGACCACGTCGGTCGGTCCGCCGGCGGCGAAGGCAATGACCATGCGGATCGGCTTGTCGGGATAGGTCTGCGCGGCGGCAGGCGTTGCCAAGACCGCAGCTGCGAGCGCGGCGAGCGCACCCCGTCGTGTGAACGTCATCGTTTCCTCCTTGTCCGACTTTTGCCGCCGAGTTTAGGGCGGTGCAGGCGGCATGCAATGGAGGCCGGTCGCGTGGCGAACCGCACGATGGCGCGACGGGCCATTGACTGTAACCCGATTGAGCCAGTCAGATGGCGCCGCTCTCAGGGGAGAAAGCCAATGGCAAAGCTCGTCGTTCTCTACAATAAGCCCGCCGACGTGGCGGCCTTCGATGACCACTACTTCAATAAGCACGTCCCGCTGGCCAAGACGATCCCGGGCCTCCGCTCCTACGAGGTCAACGACGGCCCTGTCGGTACGCCGCAAGGCCCCGCCCCGTATCACCTGGTCGCCATCCTGACGTTCGATTCGATGGCGGCGATCGGAGCAGCGTTCGCCTCGAAGGAAGGCCAGGCGACGGCCGGCGACCTCGACAACTTCGCCCAGGCCGGCGCCCAACTGCTGATGCTCGAGACCCGCGAAATCTGAGCGACGCGTGGCGACGGCAGCGATCTGCATCGTGTAAAAATGGTCGCGCCATTCATCTTGACGACAGAAACACAGGTGATTGACGTGACGAAATCAGGAAAGGCGCCGGTTGCCGATGCCTCGCTGTCGGAGCTGCAGGACGCCCTGGCGCAGGGACGTTTCACGGCGACCGACCTGACGCGGGCCTACCTCGCCCGCATCGAGGCCTACGACCGCCAGGGGCCGGGCCTGAATTCGGTGCGCGTGACCAACCCCGATGCGCTGGCCATCGCCACCGCCCTCGACACCGAGAAGCCCTCTGCCAGCCACCCGCTCGCCGGCCTGCCGATCCTGCTGAAGGACAATATCGCCACCGGCGACCGGCAGCCCACGACCGCGGGCTCGCTGGCGCTCGACGGCGCCCATGCCCGTGCCGATGCGCTGGTGGTCAGGAAACTGCGCGAGGCCGGCGCGGTGATCCTGGGAAAAGCCAATCTCACCGAGTTCGCCAACGTCCTCGCGATCGGCATGCCGTCGGGCTACAGCTCGATCGCCGGCTATGTGCGCAACCCCTACTCGCCCGGGCTCATGGACGACCATGCGCCCGTCGTGCTGCCCGGCGGCTCAAGCGCCGGCTCGGCCGTTTCGGTCGCGGCCGGCCTCTGCGCCGCGGCGATCGGCACCGAGACCTCGGGCTCGCTGCTGAGCCCCGCCACCCAGAACGGCCTCGTCACGGTGAAGCCGACGGTCGGCCTGATCAGCCGCAGCGGCATCATCCCGATCTCGCACAGCCAGGACACGGCCGGACCCATGACCCGCACCGTGCGCGATTCCGCGATCCTGCTGAACGTGCTGGCGGCGCACGACCCGGACGATCCGGCGACGCACCTGCTGCAGCGGCCCGACGACTATGCCGCCGGGCTCGACAGAGACGGCCTGAAGGGCGCCCGGATCGGTGTCCCCAGCGATCCCGAGGATCCGCTGAACGATCCCTTCTACGGGCCGCTCACCCCGCGCGCGAAGCAGGTGATGGCGCAGGCGATCGCGGCGCTGGAAGACCTCGGTGCCACGGTCGTGCGCGCCGCCCTTCCGCCGATCGCCTGGATCGGCGGGCCGGGCACGACCATGGCGGTGCTCAACCGTAATCCGTTCAGCCCGCTCAAGGGCACGGCCGGCAGCGCCTCCCTCGTCTTCCTCTACGAGCTGAAGCGCGACCTCAATCTCTACCTGCGCGACTGGGCGACCCGCACCGACATGAAGACGATGGCCGACATCGTCGCCTTCAACTTGGCGAACCCCGACAAGGCGCTGCGCTACGCGCAGGACCTGTTCCTGGCCGCGGAAGCCACCCGCGGCGACCTGTCGGAGCCCGAATACAAGTCCGCACGCGCCATGGATCTGATGGCGGCCGAGCGCGGCATCGACACCTACATGAGCCGCCACCGGCTCGACGCGGTCGTGTTTCCCGGCGCGAGCGGCGCCGCGGTCGCCGCCAAACCGGGATATCCCAGCGTGCAGGTGCCGGCCGGCTTCATCTCGGGCGTCGGCGCCACCGAAACGCCCGACTATCCGCTCGGCCTCACCTTTACCGGCCGGGCCTGGAGCGAGGCCACGCTGCTGCGCTTCGCCTACGCCTTCGAGCAGGCCACGAATATGCGCCGTCCCCCGCCGGACCTGCCCGCGCTGTAGCTAGACCGCGATCACCACCCCGTCATGGCCGGGATCGGCGCCGCCATCGAGGCCATCCTCGTGGATGCGGATGCCGTGGACGGCGGCGAAGCCGAAGCCATAGGGACTGCGGACGACCGGATAACCCTGCGCCTGCAGCTCGCGCTCGACCCGACCGTGGATTCGGTTGGAGATGTCGATTGCGTCCGAGGTCGCCGAGAAGCGCGGCGCGCTCACCGCCTCGACCATGGTCATGCCGAAGTCGAGCGCGTTCAGGATCACGTGCAGCACGCCCATGGCGATCTGAGTGGCGCCGGGCGCGCCAATGATCAGGTGCGGTCTGCCGTCCTTGAACAGGATCGAGGGCACCACCGAACTGAACCGCGCCTTGCCGGGCGCGATCGAGCCGGCGCGACCGGGACGCGGGTCGAACACGCCCATGCAGCCATTGTACATGAAGCCCAGGCCCGGCGTGATCACGCCCGAGGGCATGCCGAGCGAATGGGTCATGGTGAAACAGTTGCCGTCCTTGTCGAGGACGGAGATGTGCGTCGTGTCCTTCGACACCGCGCCTGAGTTGAAGCGCGTGACGCTCGCCTTCTCGCCGCGCGCGATCTCGGCCGCCATCCCCCTGGCATAGGCCTTGGAGGTCAGCTCCCCGACGGGCACGGTGACGAACTTCGGATCGCCCACCTTGGCATCCTTGTCGATCGTCGCCCGCTTCATCGCCTCGGCCACGATGCGCAGATGCTCGGATGAGCCGTGCTCCAGCGCACCGATGTCGAAATTCTCGAGGATGTTAAGCATCTCGATCAGCATCACGCCGCCGCCCGGCGGCTGGTTGGTCGAGACCCTGTAGCCGCGATAGTCGCCCCATAGCGGCTCGTTGCGGACCGTCTTCCAGGCCTTGAGGTCCTCGATCGACAGCAGCGCGTCGTTCTTCCGCATATCGTCGGCAATGGCGTGAGCGATCTCGCCCGAATAGAAGATTTCGGCCCCGCCCTTGGCGATGGCGCGCAGGGTCTGGCCGTAGTCGCGATTGACCACCCGGTCGCCCACCCGCTTCGGCATGCCGTCGGGGCGGCAGTAGAGGTCGCGCGCGGCCGGCGTGAAGCCGGTGCGCTCGAAGTTGGGCGCGCGGCCGAAGGCGCCGTCGTCGGCCCACCAGAAATGCACGTGAGGGCGCACGGTCCAGCCGCTTTCGGCCCAGTGAATGGCCGGCTCGACGATGCGCGACCAGGGCAGGCTGCCATGCTCCTTGTGCGCGTCGTAGTACATCTTGAGATTGGCGGGCGCGCAGATCGACTTGTAGCCGATGTCATTCACGCGGCCCTTCAGGATGAAGCCGTAGCCGTCGCGCGCCTCGCTCTCGATCAGATTGGCCCACATGTCCGGCCGCGCCGCCAGCGGGGCCGGCGCATGGGCGTCGATGTAGCCGTGGAAGTTCTTGCCCGGCATGTAGATGCCGCAGGAGCCGAAGCCCGCAATGCCGCACATCTGCGGATCGACCACCCCCTGGACCAGCGCGCAGACAATGCCGGCATCGACGGCGTTGCCGCCCTCGCGCAGCACGTCCGCCCCGGCCTCCGTCGGCTCGGGCTGCGGGGCCACGATCATCGCCTGTTTATTGTACCGCACGTCGCTTCCTCCAACTCGTTCGTTGGTGCGACTCAATCCCAACCGTTGCGCTTGCGCAATATGGCGGTCGAGGGCGCCAGGGCGAGGCCCTTGCCCTGCACCGTCGGCAGCCACTCCGCCAGCGCCTGCAGCGTCGACTCGTGCGGATGGCCGATCGCCACGACGAAGCCCTGGCGGCGCGCCACCGCCTCCGTCTCGGCAAGCTTGCGTCGAACCGCCTCGACCGTGTCCTCGTCGTCGAGGAAGACGTGACGCACGATCGAAGGGACGCCGGTCTCCTGCGCCGTCTGATCGCCTACCGACTGCGGGCTGGTGCGCGAGTCGAGGAACATCAGGCCCCGCGGCTTGAGCTGGCGCATCACCAGCTCCATGTCGGGACGATTGGCGGTGAAGCGGCTGCCCATGTGATTGTTGATGCCGACATAGCCGCCGAAACTCTCCAGCGCGACCAGCAGCTTCTGGCGCAGCTCGGCGTCGGGCATCGACACCATCAGCGCCCCCGGGCCGGGATCGTTGCGGCCGTTGGGCTCCATCGGCATGTGCAGCATCAGCTCATGCCCGCGCGCCCGCGCGGCGCGCGCCTGCTCGGGCAGGGCCTTGGCATAGGGCAGGAACGACATGGTCATCGGCCCCGGCAGTTCCCAGGCGCGCCGGGAGCGCGCGCGGTCGAGCCCGACATCGTCGATCACGATCGCGACCAGCGGCTTGCTCTTCAGATCGCGGAACGGCACCGCGTTGCGACGCCAGGTCTGTTCCGCCGGAAACGCGGCGGCGACCTTCTTCACCGGCGGCTTTTCCTCGACGTTCGGCGTCGGCTTGGCGGGATCGGCCTCGGAGTATTTCGGAAAGTCCGGCAGGTCCTCGATCCGCGCGTATCTCGGTGCGACGGTTGGACCGGTCGCCGCGGCGCTGCGCTTCATGTCCTCCAGCGTGTCGCGCGCCACGTGCTCGCTGCCGCGCAGGTCCAGTCGCTCGGCGATCCAGTATCCGCCGAACACACTGCCCGCGAACATCAGGACGACGGCGATGACGATCGAGGCCCAGCGATGCACGGCGACCCACGCCGAAAGCCTGTCGAAACGGGCACGAAGGCGATCCGTGAGGCCGGGTGGCCGCTTCGGACTCCTTCTGTTCGTCTTCCCGCTTCTGTTCTTCCTCGACGCCATCTGAGCGTTATGCCCTAACCGTTTGGCGCGGACCACTATTTGGCCTCAATCCAGGCTGCCCAGTGACTTCACGACCCGGATATCCGGCTCGCCCGAGCGGCCGCTCTCGCGGCGGAAGCCGACCTGCTTGGCGAGGTCGAGCATCTTGCTGTTCTCGCGCAGCACATGGCCGACGACACGCTTCACGCCGCGCGACTTGCCGTAGTGCAGCACATGCCGCAGCAGCAGTTCGCCATAGCCCCGGCCCTGACGGTCGGAGGCAACGGTGAGCGCGAACTCGGCCTGCTGGAAATCGGGATCGGCGACGAGCCGTCCGACACCGACCATCTCGTCGCCGTCGAGCAGCACGAACGCCATCTCGCGGTCGTAGTCGATCTGGGTCAGCCGGGCCGCGAGTTCGTGACTGAGTTCGCGCATCGGCCCGAAGAAGCGCATGCGCACGTCCTCGGGCGTCAGCCGCCGCGTGAAGGCCTGCAGCATGGGTTCGTCGTCGGGCCGGATCGGACGGATGCGCAGCTTCTCCGCGCCATGTTCGATCTCGGCCTCGAGTTCCACCGGATAGGGCCGGATGGCGAAGCGGGCCGCCCGCTCCTGCCCCTTCTTCGGATGGTTCACCACGATGCGCGCATCGAGCGCGATCACGCCGTCGGCGTCGGCCAGCAGCGGATTGATGTCGAGCTCGGCGATTTCCCCGACGTCGGCAATGAGCTGCGAGAGCCGCACCATGGCCGCGCCCACCGCCTCCCGGTCGGCCGGGGCGCGGTCGCGAAAGCCACGCAGCAGGCGATCGACGCGGGTTCGGCTCAGCGCATCCTCCGCCAGCACCGGATCGAGCGGCGGCAGGGCGAGCGCCTTGTCGTCGATCACCTCGGCGGCCACGCCGCCGTGGCCCACCAGCAGGATCGGCCCGAACACGGGATCCTCGGCGGCACCCAGGATCAGCTCGACGGCATGCGGGCGGCGGATCATCGGCTGCACCACGAAGCCGTCGATCCTCGCCTTGTTGGCCAGCACCAGGAGCTTGCCGGTCATCTCGCGGACGGCGTCGAGCACCGCCTGCTCTGACACCAGATCGAGCGAGACCCCGCCGACATCGCTCTTGTGGGTGATGTCGCGCGACAGCAGCTTCACCGCGACGGGAAAGCCGATGCGTACCGCGATGGCGGCGGCCTCGGCGGCGTTTCGCGCGATCTCGGTGGGCACCACGGGGATGCCGTAGGCCGCCAGAACGCGCTTGGCCTCCGGCTCGGTGAGCACCTTGCGCTTCTCGGCGAGCGCCCCCTGCACGATCGAGCGCACGAGCGCTGTATCGGACCGAAGTTCCGGCACGGAGGGCGGCGTACGCTGCAGCGCGCGCTGGCCGCGGCGATACTCGACGATGTGCATGAAGCCGCGGACGGCGCGCAGCGGCGTATCGTAGGCGGGAATGCCCGCGTCGTGCAGCACGTCGCGACCGGCCTGGGCCTCGCGCCCGCCGATCCAGCAGCCGATCACCGGCACGACCTTGCGGCCGGCGGCGCCCGTGATGGCGCGCGCCGCCTCCACGGACGAGGTGAGCGAGGTCGGCACGTTCATCGCCAGCACCGCGCCGACGCCGCGATCGTCGGCCAGCCCGTCGAGGGCCGCGGCATAGCGTGGCCCGTCGGCATCGCCCACGATGTCGACCGGGTTGGCGCGCGACCACCTCATCGACATCTGCTTGTCGAGCCGCGCGATGGTGACCGGCAGCAGCTTGGCGAGTTCGCCGCCTTCGTCGATCAGCAGGTCGGTGGCGATGATCCCGACGCCGCCGCCATTGGTCAGGATCGCCAGCCGCTCGGTGCGCGGGGCGATGCTGTGGCCCAACGTCTCGGCCGCATCGAACAGTTCGCCGAGGCCCAGCACGCGCACGAGTCCCGCGCGCGCGAAGGCGGCGTCATAGACCGCGGCCGATCCCGCCATCGAGCCCGTATGCGAGGCCGTCGCCTGGGCCGCCGCAGCATGGCGCCCGCCCTTCAGCACGATCACCGGCTTGATGCGCGCCACGCCGCGCGCCGCCGACATGAACTTGCGCGCCTGGGTGATGCCCTCGACATACATCAGCACCGCGCGCGTATCGGAATCGCGCGCCAGCATGTCGAGCACGTCGCCGAAATCGACATCGGCCATGTCGCCCATCGAGATCAGGTGCGAGAAGCCGATTCCCTGGGCCACGCCCCAGTCGGCGAGGCCCGCCAGCACGGCGCCCGACTGGGCGACCGCGGCGATGCGGCCGGCCTTGAACCGTGTCGGGCCGAAGCTTGCGTTGAGACCGAGCCCAGGGGCGGCGTAGCCGATGCAGTTCGGCCCGACGATGCGCAGCAGGTAGGGCTGGGCCGCGCGCAGCAGCCGCTGCCGCCACAGCGCATTGACCGAGGCCGCATCCGGACCGTTGCCGGGGCCGGCGCTGATCACCACGGCGACGCGCGTGCCGGCCTCGCCCAGCGCGACGATCAGGCCGGGAATGGTCGCGGCCGGCGTCATGATCACCGCGAGATCCGCCGGCTCGGGCAGGTCCGACACCCTGCGGAAGGCCGTGCGGCCCGCGATCGTGCCGCCCTTGCGGTTGACGAGGTGGATCTGGCCCTGGAAGCCGCCGGCCAGCACGTTGCGCGTGACCGCCGCGCCCACCGAACCGGGCCGTTCGGTGGCGCCGATCATGACGACCGAGCGCGGGGACATGAGTCTATCGAGGTTGCGGGTCGACATGCCCCTAGAAGAGCGCCGGACCGTTCATCAGCACAAGCCCTGAAACGATCACGAACGCCGCAGCCACCCGGCGGCCGCCGAACGGCTCGCCCAGGATGAGCGTGCCGATCAGCGCCCCGAACAGCACCGACGTCTCTCGCAATGCCGCGATATGGGCCATCGGCCCCAGCACCAGCGCGTAGATCGCGATACCGTAGCCGACATTGGCGATCACGCCGCCACCCACCCCGCGATACCAGGTCTTCTTCAGGTGCGCCCAGACGGTCGCGGGCCGCTTCCAGAAGGCCAGCACCAGCAGCCACGGCCCCTCCAGCACGGCGAGCCAGGCGATGTAGGCGATGCGATGTTCCAGCGTCTCTCCGGCGGCCCGTACGCCCATGCCGTCGGAGATGATGTAGCCCGCGATGGTGATTCCGGTCAGCACCGCGAACAGGGTTGCCAGTCCGTGACGACTGCCCGGTCGCGGCACGATGTTCTTCAGCGGCAGCGCCAGGGCCACCAGGCCGAAGCTCAGCAGGAACACGCCGACGATGTCCTGCGTCCTGAGGTGTTCCCCGATCACCTGGCCCGACACCAGCGCCACCAGGAGCGGCCCGAGGCCGCGCGCGATCGGATAGGTGTGGCTGAGATCGCCGTAGGAATAGGCCTTCAGCAGGAAGAAATAGTAGGCGACGTGGATCGCGACCGAGAGGAAGAGGAATTTCCACGCCCCCGGTTCGATCATCGGCACGAAGGGTACGATGCAGAGCCCCATGACCGTGCCGGTGGTCATGATCAGGCCGAAAGTCGCGAGCCGGTCGGACTGATCCGCCTTCAGGATGGCGTTCCAGGTGGCATGCATGAGCGCTGCTGCGAGCAGCAGCGCGACGATCAGGGGCTCGACGACCAAGGGGGCTCTTTCTTCTTGTTGCCCTCTACCTACGCCCGTGCCCAAGATCGAGAAAGGGCGGAAACGAGAACGAGGCATGCGATGACGATCGAGGCGTACAAGGCGGCGCGCGAATTCCTGTTGGCCCATCGCGGTGACTATGCAACGGCCTATCGCGATTTCCGCTGGCCGCAGATGGAGCACTTCAACTGGGCGCTCGACTGGTTCGACGGCGAACTGGCGCGCGGGCCGCTCGCCCACCAGCCGGCGTTGAAGATCGTGGGCGACGGCGCGGCGAGCCTAACCTTCGCGGAGTTGTCGGAACGCTCCAACCGCGTCGCCAACGGCTTGCGGGCACTGGGCGTGAAGCGCGGCGACCGCATGCTGCTGATGCTGGGCAACGTGGCGCCTCTCTGGGAAGTGATGCTCGCTGCGATGAAGCTGGGCGCCGTCGTCATTCCTGCAACAACGCTGCTGACGCCGGTCGACCTCGCCGACCGTTTCGAACGCGGCCGCGCGCGCCATGTCGTGGCCGCTGCCGGCGAAGCTGCCAAGTTCGATGGTTTCGACAAAAGCCTGACGCGCATCGCTGTGGGCGACGCGCCCGCCGGCTGGCACGCCTATGCGGGTCTGCTCGATCATCCGGCCGAATTCACGCCCGACGGCCCGACCCACGCCGACGATCCGATGCTGCTCTATTTCACGTCGGGCACGACGGCGAAGCCCAAGCTCGTCCTGCATTCCCATCGCAGTTATCCGGTCGGCCATCTCACGACGATCTTCGTGCTGGGGCTGCGGCCGGGCGACGTGCATCTCAACATCTCGTCGCCGGGCTGGGCCAAGCACGCCTGGAGCTGCTTCTTCGCGCCGTGGATCGCCGGCGCCACGATCTTCATCGCCAATCAGCCCCGCTTCAACGCGCGCTACCTGCTGGACGCGGTCGTCGCCAACCAGGTGACCACGCTCTGCGCGCCGCCGACCGTATGGCGCATGCTGATCCAGGAAGACCTGAAATCCTGCAGGACGTCGCTTCGCGAGGTGCTGGCGGCCGGCGAGCCGCTGAACCCCGAGGTGATCGAGCAGGTCGAGAAGGCCTGGGGCCTCACCATCCGCGACTTCTACGGCCAGACCGAAACCACCACGCAGGTCGGCAATCCGCCCGGCCAGCCGATCAAGCCGGGCTCGATGGGCCGTCCCCTTCCCGGCTACAGGATCAGGCTGCTCGACACCGACGACAATGATGCCGTGGAAGGGGAGATCTGCATCGACCTGGCGCACCGGCCGGCGGCGCTGATGCAGGGCTACCAGCAGGACGACGGCTCGATCGCGCCGCTCACGGGTGCGGTGTATCGCACCGGCGACGTCGCCTCGCGCGACGGCGAAGGCTACCTGACGTACGTCGGCCGTGCCGACGACGTGTTCAAGGCGTCGGACTACCGGATCAGTCCCTTCGAGCTGGAAAGCGTCCTGATCGAGCATCCCGCCGTGGCGGAAGCCGCCGTGGTCCCGGCGCCCGACGCCATGCGCCTGGCCATCCCGAAGGCCTACATATCCCTGACGGCCAGCGGCAAACCCGACCGCGCCACGGCGCTCTCGATCTTCCAGCACCTGCGCGGCCGCCTCGCCCCCTTCAAGCGCATCCGCCGCCTCGAATTCGCCGAGCTGCCCAAGACCATCTCCGGCAAGATCCGCCGCGTCGAACTGCGCCGCGACGAGGAAAAGCGGGCGGCCGAAAACCAGCGCGGCGCAGGCGAATTCCGGGAGGAAGACTTCCCCGAACTGACGAAAGGCTGAGAGCCTGATAGAGTGGCACCATGCTTCTCCTGATCGATAACTACGACAGCTTCACCTACAACCTCGTCCACTTCCTGGGCGATCTCGGCGCGCGCTGTGTCGTGCATCGCAACGATCAGATCACGGTCGACGAGGCGCTGGCGCTGAAGCCGGCGGGGATCGTGCTCTCGCCTGGCCCCTGTACGCCCAACGAGGCCGGCATCTGCATGGACCTGATCCGCGCCGCGGCGAAGGAACAGGTGCCGCTGTTCGGCGTCTGCCTCGGCCACCAGGCGATCGGCCAGGTGTTCGGCGGCCACGTCGTGCGCGCGCCCGAGCCGATGCACGGCAAGCTGTCGGGCGTCGCCCACAAGAACCAGAGCGTGTTCGAGGACGTGCCGTCGCCCTTCCAGGCGACGCGCTACCATTCGCTGATCGTCGACCGGAAGGACTTCCCCAAGGACCTCGAGGTCACCGCCGAGACCGGCGACATCATCATGGGCCTGCGCCACCGGACACTGCCGATCCACGGCGTGCAGTTCCACCCCGAGAGCATCGCCTCCGAGCACGGCCACAAGATCCTCGAGAACTTCCTGAAGATCGCCGGCGACCATCCCAGCCAGCAGAACAAGAAGAAGGCGGCCTGATCCGCCAAAGGAAACGCCATGATCGATCGCCGCACGCTTGTCCTCTCACTGGCGGCGACCGCCGCGGTGCCTACTCTGGCGTCCGCGGCTTTCGCGCAAGCCGCGTGGCCCGCGAAGCCGATCCGCATCATCGTGCCGTTTCCGGCCGGCCAGGCGACCGACATCCTGGCGCGCATGATGGGCGATCAGCTCACCAAAGCGCTGGGTCAGCAGGTGATCGCGGAGAACCGGCCCGGCGCCGGTGGCCAGATCGGCGCCGACGTCGCGGCCAAGGCGGCGCCCGATGGCTACACGCTGCTGATGGTCACGATCTCCACCCACGGCATCAGCCCGGCGCTCTATCCGAAGCTGCCCTACGATCCGCAGAAGGACTTCGCGCCGATCGCCAATATCGGGCTGACGCCGCAGGTGCTGATGACCGGCCTGAAGAGCGGCATCAGCTCGGTCTCCGATCTCGTCGCCAAGGCGAAGGCCGGCGCCGATCTCAACTACGGCTCGTCCGGCAACGGCTCGGCCAGCCATCTCGCGGTCGAGATGCTGAAGAGCGCGGCCGGTATCAAGCTCACGCACGTGCCGTTCAAGGGCAATGCCGAGGCCCAGCTCGCGCTACAGAGCGGCGACATCCAGCTCCTGTCCGACGCCGTGCCGGGTGCGGTCGGACCGGTGAGGTCCGGCAAGGTGAAGGCGATCGGCATCGCCGACGAGCGCCGCTCGCCGTTCCTGCCCGACGTGCCGACGGTCGCCGAGCAAGGCATCTACGGCGTCGTCGCCGTCGGCTGGATCGGCCTCTCCGCCCCGGCCAGGACGCCCGAGCCGATCCTCGACAAGCTCAGCGCCGAGGTCATGCGCATCCTCAAGGATCCTGCGGTGCTGGAGAAGATGAAGAGCCTCTCCTTCGTCCCGGCCAAGGAATCGCGCCAGGAGTTCGAGGCCTTTATCGCCATCGAGAACACCAAATGGCGCAAGATCATCCACGATGCCGGCGTGAAGATCGAGTGACCCGAACTCTTCCAGACGATATAATATATTGATTAATATCAATAGATTACGAGACTTGGCTAAAGTTAAGGGGCGACCCCGAAGCCGGCGCGCTGGACCGCCCGGGTGATCGCCGCGACGTCCGCGCCTTCGGGAAGACGCATCTCCCCGCTCTTGAGGTCGACGGAGAGAGGCGCCGTGCCGGCGCCGGTGGCGGCACGGGTGACGGCCTTTACGCAGCCGTCGCAATCCATGCCAGTGACCTTGAGGATGAGTTCTTGAGCCATGTGATATAGCTTCGCGCCGGCCGGGCGACCCGGCAAGAGGCAAAAAGCGCGGGGTTCTGGTGAGCGGCGACATCGACGATTTTCGCGGCCTTCTGGCCAAGGTGGGCAACGGCGAGACCCTGGGCATCGACGAGGCGGAACGCGCCTTCGACATCATGACCTCCGGCGACGCGACCCCGGCACAGATGGGTGCCTTCCTGATGGGCCTGAAGGTGCGCGGCGAGACGGCCGAGGAACTGGCCGGCGGCTCGCGGGCACTCAGGGCCAAGGTACTGCGCGTGAAGGCGCCCGAGGGCACCATCGACATCGTGGGTACCGGGGGCGACCACCACGGCACCTACAACGTGTCCTCCTGCTCCGCCTTCGTCGTGGCGGGCGCCGGCATTCCCGTGGCCAAGCATGGCAACCGCGCCTTCACCTCCAAGTCCGGCGCGGCTGACGTCCTCTCGGCTCTGGGCATCGGCCTCGACGTGCCGATCGAGGCGCTGGAAAAGGCGCTGGTCGAGGCGAAAGTCTGCTTCCTGATGGCGCCGCGCCACCATAGCGCCATGCGCAACGTGGCCGGCCCCCGGGTCGAGCTGGCGCCGTCGCGCACCATCTTCAATCTGCTCGGCCCGATGTCGAACCCCGCCCTGGTGACGCGCCAGCTCGTGGGGGTGTTCGACCGTCGCTGGCTGAAACCGGTCGCGCAGGCGCTTGGCCAGCTCGGACTGGAGCGCGCACTGGTCGTCAACGGCCAGGACGGCATGGATGAGCTCACCACCACGACCAAAAGCTGGGCCGCTTCGCTCGAGAACGGCAAGGTCACCGAGATCGAGATCGCGCCCGAGGAGATCGGCGTGAAGCGTGCAACGCTCGAGGAACTCAAGGGCGGCGACGCGGCGCATAATGCCGAGGCGATCCACGCGCTGCTGGGCGGTGCGAAGAACGCCTTCCGCGACATCGTCCTGCTGAACAGCGCCGCCGCGATCATGGTCGCGGGCAAGGCCAGGGATCTCAAGGAAGGCGCGGCCATGGCCGCCCAGTCGATCGACAGCGGCAAGGCCAGGGACGCGCTGGCGACATTGAAGAGGATTTGCGCATGAGCGACACGCTCGACAGGATCGTTGCCGACAAGAAGCGCCACGTGGCCGGGCGCATGTCGCAACGCTCGCTCAGGGTCGTCGAGAACCTGGCCCGCGACACCGATTCGCCGCGCGGCTTCGCAAAGGCGCTCAAGGCCACGATCGCCGAGGGACGCTACGGCCTGATCGCCGAGATCAAGAAGGCCTCGCCCAGCAAGGGCCTGATCCGCGAGGATTTCGACCCGCCTTCCCTCGCCCGGTCCTATGAGCGGGGCGGCGCCACGTGTCTCTCGATCCTGACGGACCAGCCTTACTTCCAGGGCAAGGACGAGTTCCTGACGCAGGCGCGCGCGGCGGTGAAGTTGCCGGTCCTGCGCAAGGATTTCATGATCGATCCCTATCAGGTGCCGGAGGCCCGAGCGCTGGGTGCCGACTGCATCCTGCTGATCATGGCCTGCCTCGACGACAAATTGGCCGCCGAGCTGGCCAAACTCGCGCACAAATGGGGCATGGACGTTCTCGTCGAGGTGCATGACGCTCCCGAACTCGAACGCGCCCTCGAGGTCGACGCCGATCTCATCGGGGTCAACAACCGCAACCTCAAGACGCTCGCCGTCGATCTCGCCACGACCGAGAAGCTGGCGCCGCTGGTGCCGAAGGATCGTGTGCTTGTGGCCGAGAGCGGCCTCGGCTCCCCGGCCGATCTGGCGCGTATGGCCCGGGTCGGCGCCTCGGCGTTCCTGATCGGCGAGAGCTTCATGCGCAAACCCGACGTCGAGGCGGCGGTGCGCGAGATGCTGGTGCGCGAGGCGGCATGAAGCGGAAGGCGGCGCTCACCCATTTCGACGAGGGCGGCAACGCCCGCATGGTCGATGTCGGCGACAAGGAGATCACCGAGCGGGTCGCGGTGGCCCGGGCGAGCGTCACCATGCAGGCCGCGACCCTGAAGCTGATCCGCGACAAGAAAGCCAAGAAGGGCGACGTGCTGGCCGTGGCGCAGCTCGCCGGCATCATGGCGGCGAAGAAGACGCCCGACCTGATCCCGCTCTGCCATCCACTGGCGCTGTCGTCGGTCGACGTGAAGCTGTCGCTCGACGCGAAACGCAAGGCGGTCGATATCGAGGCGACCTGCAAGCTGAAGGGCCGCACCGGCGTCGAGATGGAGGCGCTGACCGCCGCCTCGGTCGCCGCCCTCACCGTCTACGACATGTGCAAGGCGGTCGACCGCGGGATGGTGATCTCCGAGGTGAAGCTCCTGCACAAGTCCGGCGGCAAGTCGGGGACGTGGGATGCCTAGACTGTCTTTCTTCGCCGGGGGCGCGCCACTCCAG
>JAESFK010000566.1_pt1 | contig 17271 bp, 14 predicted proteins | sample 9269391 | NCBI WGS metagenome assembly JAESFK01 (sample SAMN14506231, study PRJNA617097) | algae metagenome | isolation source: Drouetiella hepatica UHER 2000/2452 and co-occurring heterotrophs from... | place: Slovakia: Slovak Paradise National Park, Hrabusice, Kosice Region | collected 2000-01-01
CCTCGCTGCGCGAGGCTCCGGTCGAGACGACGGGGGTTTTTCAATCCACCAGCTCCTCGACCGTCGCGATGAGGCGCGCGATGTCGGCGGGAGTGCTGAGGCGATGGTCGCCGCCCTTGATGAAGGTGGTGACGACGTCCGGCGCCTCGAGATGCTTCGCAATCTGCAGCGAGTATTCCCACGGCACGTCGGGATCGCTCTGGCCATGCAGCAGTCGCACCGGACAGGGAAGTGCCAGCGGCTTGTCGAGCAGCAGGTGATGACGGCCTTCCTCGATCAGCTTCCAGGTGTAGACCGACGGCTCAGGCGAATACTGCGACGGACGTTCGAGCCGGCCGTCACGCTCCAGGGTCGCGCGATCCTCCGGCGAGAGGCCCTTGAGCAGCATGCGCTCGGTGAAGTCGGGGGCGGCGGCGATCAGCACGAGTCCGGCCAGCCGCTGGGGCCGCGCGCGCGCCGCCAGCAGCGACAGCCAGCCGCCCATGCTCGACCCGACCAGCACCAGCTTGCCGGTCGTCAATCGATCGATCGCGGCGAGCGAATCGTCGAGCCAGCGGCCGATCGTGCCGTCCTCGAAGCGGCCCGACGACTGGCCGTGACCGAAATAATCGAAACGCAGGAAGGCGCGGCCCGTCTTCCCGGCCCAGGCTTCGAGCGCCACCGCCTTGGTGCCGGTCATGTCGGACCGGAAGCCGCCGAGGAACACCACCGTCGGCGCACGTCCTTCGGTGACCGCATAGGCGATGGTGTTGCCGTCGTCGCGCTGCAGCCGTTCGACCCTACCCACGTTGTTCCTCCCGTGTTACCTGCTGCCTCCCGTCAATCCTGTAGCCAAAAGCAACGCCCGTGTCCGCGCCAACCCTGCTTCAGATCGTTCCGACCCTGGCCGGTGGCGGGGTGGCCCGCGCCACGCTCGAGGCGGCGCAGGCCGTGATCGCGGCGGGCGGCTCGGCGATCGTGGCGTCGCCCGGGGGCGGCCTCGTTCCCGACCTGCTGAGACTGCGGGCGAGCCACATCGAACTTCCCGCGGCGTCTCAGGCGGTGTGGGGACGGTTGACCCTCCCCGGCAAGCTCGCCTCGAGCCTGCGCGACGCCAAGGTCGACGTCATCCAGGCGCGCTCGCCGGCTTCGGGCTGGGTCGCGCGCGCGCTGGCGCGGCGGCTCGGCATCAAGTGGATCGCAACCCTGCACCGGCCGTTCCTGGCTTCCGATCTCACGGGACGTTTCGTCGAGGCGCGTCAATCGCGCGCCGATGCGGTAATCGCCGTCTCGCAGCATGTCGCGCGCGATGCGCTGGAGCGCTTCCCGTCGCTGCAGGACCGGCTGGAAGTCATCACCCCCGGCATCAACTTCGACCGGTTCGATCCGGCGATCGTGCGCGCCGACCGGCTGATCCGTCTCGCGGGCGAGCTGCGCGTGCCCGACGGCAGCCATCTCGTTCTGTGTCCCGGGCGCTTCGGCGAGGACAACGGCCAGAAGATCCTGGTCGAGGCGATCCGGCGGCTGGAACGGGACGACGTTTTCTGCCTGCTGCTCGGCTCGACCGGGGCCGCGACACCGTTCGAGAAGGAACTCGAACGCGCGATCGAAGCCGCCCAGCTCAACGGTCGCGTCCAGATCGGCCCCTATGTCGACGACATGCCGGCCGCCTACATGCTGGCCGACGTCGTCGTGTCGACCGGCGGTGCGCGCCAGGGCTTCAGCCGGGCCCTGGTCGAAGCCCAGGCGATGGGACGGCCGGTCGTCGCCGAGGACGGCGGCGGTGCCGCCGAGACGCTCCGCCCCGAGGGCGTCACGGGCTGGCTGGCGCCGTCAGGCGATCCGGCGGCGCTGGCCGAGGCCCTGCAGGCCGCCCTGTCGCTGTCAGTCGAGCGGCGGGCGGAACTGGCGCGGACGGCGCAGGAACATGTGCGCAGCACCTACGGCCTGGCGCACGCCAACCAGCAGCTCCTGGCCCTCTACCACCGTCTGGCCGCCCGCTGACCTTGACTCGCGGGGGTCCGGCAACTATCTCCGGGCACATGGAACGTCGGTTTTTCACCGCTCCTGCCGTTATCACCACCGTCCGAACTTGAATCGGCCGGGCGCGCGCACTCGTGCGGCTTCCCGGCCTGCCGCTGCCGACCTGCTGGGTCGGCGGATGGAGTGCGTTCGGAATTTCGTTAGCTGGTGAATTCAATGATCAATATTTCCCTTCCGGACGGCTCGGTCCGGTCCTTCGACAAGCCCGTCAGCGGCGCCGAGATCGCCGCGTCGATCGGTCCCGGCCTCGCCAAGGCAGCCCTTGCGCTGCGTGTCGACGGCAAGATGGTCGACCTCGCCCACGTGGTCGATCGGGATGCGAAGATCGGCATCGTGACGTCGCGCGACCCCGACGCACTGGAATTGCTGCGTCATGACGCGGCGCACGTGCTGGCGCAGGCGGTGCAGGAACTCTTCCCGGGCACGCAGATCACGTTCGGCCCCTCGACGGAGGACGGCTTCTACTACGACTTCGTCCGCGACCAGCCCTTCTCGCCGGAGGACTTCGCGAAGATCGAGCAGCGCATGGCCGAGATCGTCGACCGCGACCTGCCGATCGAGCGCTCGGTGTGGGATCGTGCACGGATCAAGGACTACTTCAGCCAGCACGGCGAGAAGTTCAAGGCCGAGTGGGCCGACGAGCTGCCCAAGGACGAGGAGATCTCGGTCTACAAGCAGGGCGACTGGCTCGACATGTGCCTCGGCCCGCACCTGCCCTCGACGGGCAAGCTCGGCAAGGCGTTCAAGCTCACGAAGGTGTCGGGTGCCTACTGGCGCGGCGACAAGAACAACGCCCAGCTGCAGCGCATCTACGGCACGGTCTTCTTCTCCGACAAGGACCTGAAGGCCTACCTGCACCGCATCGAGGAGGCCGAGAAGCGCGACCATCGCCGCCTCGGCCGCGAGATGGGCCTATTCCACCAGCAGGAAGAAGCCGCGGGCATGGTGTTCTGGCACCCCAAGGGCTGGACGTTCTGGCGCACGCTGGAGAATTACATTCGCCGCAAGCTCGAGGCCGGCGGCTACCAGGAAGTGAAGACGCCGCAGCTCGTCGATCGCAAGCTTTGGGAGGCCTCGGGCCACTGGGAGAAGTTCCGCGAGAACATGTATCTCAGCGAGAACGAGGAAGGCCTGCGCGAGTTCATGGCCGACGACGAGAAGCGCATCTTCGCGCTGAAGCCGATGAACTGTCCCTGCCACGTCGAGATCTTCAACGTGGGACTTCGCAGCTATCGCGAACTGCCGCTGCGCATGGCCGAAATGGGTTCGTGCCATCGCTTCGAGCCGTCGGGCGCGCTGCACGGCATCATGCGCGTGCGCAACTTCACGCAGGACGACGCCCATATCTTCTGCAGCGAGGAGCAGATCGAGAGCGAGACGATCCGCTTCTGCAAGCTGCTGGACGAGGTCTATCGCGACCTGGGCTTCACCGACTACTTCGTGAAGTTCTCCGACCGCCCGCCCGTCCGCGCCGGCACGGATGCCATCTGGGACCAGGCCGAGGGCGCCCTGCTGTCGGCCTCGAAGGCCGCGGGGCTCGACGTCGTCCTCAATCCCGGCGAAGGCGCCTTCTACGGGCCCAAGCTGGAATTCGTGCTGCGCGACGCGATCGGTCGCGACTGGCAGTGCGGCACGCTGCAGGTCGATTTCGTGCTGCCCGAGCGGCTGGACGCGGCCTACGTGGCCGAGGACGGCGCGCGCAAGCGGCCCGTCATGCTGCACCGCGCCATCTTCGGCAGCTTCGAGCGCATGATCGGCATCCTGATCGAGAACTATGCCGGCCGCTTCCCGCTCTGGCTGGCGCCGACACAAGCGGTAGTGGTCACGATCGTGAACGACGCCGACGGCTATGCCGAGGAGGTCGCGGCGGCGCTGCGGGCGGCGGGCATGCGGGTCGACACCGACCTGCGCAACGAGAAGATCAACTACAAGGTCCGCGAGCATTCGCTGGCCCACGTGCCGCTGATCCTCGCGGTCGGCCGGCGCGACATGGAAGCCCGCACGGTGGCGATCCGCCGCCTGGGCTCGGAAAAGCAGGAGGTCCTTGAACTCGGGGCCGCCGCCACTAAACTTTCAGAGGAGGCCCGGCCGCCCTTCTAGGGTGGTCCGGTCTCGATGCCCGCCCCTGAATCGGGGCTTTGACAGAGGAGAAGGAAGCCATAGCAAGACCGGCCCAACAGACTGCGCCCACCCGCGAGGGTCCGCGCGTCAACAACGAAATCCGCGCGGCGCAAGTCCGACTGATCGACGAGAACGGCGAGATGGTCGGTGTCGTCAGCACACGCGAGGCCATCGAGATGGCCGAAGAGGCGAGCCTCGACCTGATCGAGATTTCGCCCAATGCCGTACCGCCGGTCGCCAAGATCTCCGACTACGGCAAGTACAAGTACGAGGCCCAGAAGAAGGCCCACGAGGCGCGCAAGCACCAGAAGGTCATCGAGGTCAAAGAGATCAAGATGCGCCCGAACATCGATGAGCATGACTACGAAGTGAAGATGCGCGCCATGAAGCGGTTCATCGAGGAAGGCGACAAGGTGAAGGTCACCCTGCGTTTCCGCGGCCGCGAGATGGTCCACGCCAACCTCGGCATGGAAGTGTTGAACCGCGTGCGCGGCGAGATGGACGAGCACACCAAGATCGAATCGATGCCGCGCATGGAAGGCCGGCAGATGATCATGGTACTGGCGCCCAAGTAAGCGCCAAGCCAGCGCCACGTAAGCGTTCGTATCGGCGCCGAACAGGCGGCCCCTATTTCTGCGGGGGCCGCTGCCGCAGCGTCACCGTTCCGTCGGTACGCTGCTCGTCGGGGTTGAAGCGCCCCGTGGCCACGGTGTTGTCCGGCCAGCTGACGCTGTAGACGGTCTCGCCGGCAAACGACATCGACCCCTCACCCTTCGCGGACTGCCAGTAGTCGCAGCGCACCCCGTCGCCGGGGTCGATCTGCTGCGCGAGGCAGAATTGATGCAGCACGTACGGGATGAAGCGGGCGTGCCCACCCTCGGGCGCGGTGGCGACGTTCAGGCCGAACGACGAGGGCTGCCGGTTGCAGCGCTCGCGGGCGACGACCTTCGACGACCCCGGCGTCCGCATCTGCAGCCCTTCGAGTTCGGCACGCAGGGCCTCCAGGGCGCGGGCGCGGGCGGCATCGGCGAAGTTGGCGGCGACCAAGGTGGCCTCGTATCGACCGATCGCCTCCGCGACCGGCCCTTCGGGATAGCCGGCACGGGCGAGGTCGCGCGACCACGAGAGGGTTTCGAGCGCCCGCACGACCATCTCGCCGGTGAGGCCCGAGCTTTCGCCCCACGCGCCCAGCACGTTGGCCGGGGCCCAGCAGTATTTCGAGAGATTGTAGCCGCCGGCTTCGACCGGCAGGGCGCGCGTCTTCAGCACGCCGATCGATTGCGCGACCACGGTTTTCATCAGCAGGTACTGGACGCCGGGAGTGTCACGCACCTTCTCGGAGCTGGACAGCGCAGCCAGCGGCGTTGTCGCGGCCTGCGCGTTTGCCGGCGGTGCGGCCGGAGACTCCAATCGAAGCGCAGACACCGGCGGCGCCGGCGACTGGGCCAGCACCGACGTCGCAGCCAGGAGCGCCGGAATAAGGAGGGCTGCAATTTTCATCGGCCGTTTTCCTGGCGAAGTCGCGGCGGGCACAACTTCGCCCACCGCACAACGCATCAAGCCGCTCGTCGTTGCAGCGGCGTAGGCCGGTTCATCCGCGCATCCCAGCCAACGGTCCCTCCAACCGCGAACCGTTACGGCATGTACGAGCCGCCGTTGACGTGCAGCACCTGGCCGGTCGTGGCGTCGGACTCGTCGGAGGCGAGATAGACGGCGGTGCGGGCGATCTGCTCGGGCGTCAGCAGCCTGCCGCCCAGCGGGATGTTGGCGCGGGCCATCTCGACCAGCTCGGCGTCGGTGTTGCCGTAGCGCGGCTGGGCGGTGTCGGTCGTGCCGGGGGCGATCGCGTTGACGCGGATGCCGTGCGGCGCCAGTTCGAGGGCCATCGCCCGCGTCATCGAGACCACGCCGCCCTTGCTGGCGCTGTAGTGCACGCCGCGCACGGCGCCGCGGATCGCCTGCGAGGAGAGGTTGATGATCGAGCCGCCCGTCCGCCCGGCGGCGATCAGCGCCTTGGCGACCGCGATCGTGGCGAAGCACCCGGCCTTCAGATTGATGTCCATCAGGTAGTCCCAGTCGCTCTCCTGCATCTCCAGCAGGGGGACCCGCGGATAGACGCCGGCATTGTTCACCAGGATGTCGGGGGGCCCCAGCAGCTGCACCGTCTCGGCGACCATCGCCTCGATCTCGGCCACCTTCGAGACGTCGGTTCTCAACAGATGGGCCTTCCGGCCGGCCTGGGCGATGTCGCGCGCCACCGCCTCGGCGCCGGGCCGGTCGTCGAGCCAGCTCACGGCCACGTCGGCGCCCTCGCCCGCCAGCGCCCGCGCGATCGCCGCCCCGATGCCCTGCTGGGCCCCCGTCACCAGAGCCACCTTGCCTGCCAGTTTCATGCGAAAATCCCCGTCAAATGGCCCTTCGGCCCGGTCCCGGCATGCTTGCACGTATCGGGCCGCCTCTGTATAAGCCCCGTTCCTTCGAGCGGCTTGGCCAATAAGGGCATTGCCTCGGCAGCTTTGTAAGGACTTTCCGGTCGTCCGTTCACACGGGGGATCGGGGCCGGCGCGCAAGCGCTAACCCTTTGAAAAGGAACAAAAATGCCCAAGATGAAGACCAAAAGCGCGGCAAAGAAGCGTTTTCGCTTCACCGCGTCCGGCAAGGCAAAGCATGGGGTCGTCGGCAAGCGCCACGGCATGAGCAAGCGCGGTAACCGCTTCCTCCGTCAGGCGACCGGCATGGCGATCGTGTCCGATCCGGATACCCGCATCCTCAAGCGCAACTTCTTCCCGTACGAGAGGTAGACCATGGCACGCGTAAAGCGGGGCGTGGCTGCACACGCTCGTCACAAGAAGGTCCTGAAGCTCGCCAAGGGCTATCGCGGCCGCTCCAATGCGGCGTTCCGCGTCGCCATCGAGAAGGTCGAGAAGGGCCTTCAGTACGCCTATCGCGACCGCCGCAACAAGAAGCGCGCGTTCCGGGGCCTGTGGATCCAGCGCATCAACGCTGCGACCCGTGAGCATGGCATGACCTATTCGCAGTTCATGAATGGCATCCTGAAGGCCGGGATCGAGATGGACCGCAAGGTCATGGCCGATCTCGCGACCCGGGAGCCGGCAGCGTTCAAGGCTTTGGTCGACCAGGCACAAGCGGCTCTGAAGTAGGCCCGCCCTCAAGTAGTCTTCCGCACGTCACGCGCGGCTGGCAGAGATCGCAAAGAGGGAGCCTGGACCACAGGCTCCCTTTTTTCGTGTTCGATTTCGAGAGTGGGAAAGATGGACGATCTTTCGACGATTCGCAGCGAGGCGCTCGACGCCGTGCAGGCCGCCGCCGATCTCGGCGCGCTGGAAGCCGCCCGCGTGGCGGCGCTCGGCAAGAAGGGCAGCGTCACCGGCCTGATGAAGACGCTGGGCGGGCTCGCGCCCGAGCAGCGCAAGGAATTCGGCGCGCGGGTGAACCAGCTCAAGGGCGAGATCGAGGACGCGCTCGAGGCGCGCAAGCGCTCGCTCAGCGCCTCGGCCCTCGAAGCCCGGCTGATCGCGGAGAAGATCGACGTCACCTTGCCGGCGCGGCCCGAGGGACAGGGCACGCTGCACCCGATCGGCCAGGTGATGGACGAGATCGGTGCGATCTTCGGCGAGATGGGCTTCACCTGGGCCGACGGTCCCGACATCGAGGACGACTGGCACAACTTCACCGCCCTCAACATTCCGCCCGACCATCCGGCGCGGCAGATGCAGGACACGTTCTACCTGCCGCCGCGGGCCGACGGCACGCCGATGGTGCTGCGCACCCACACCTCGCCGGTGCAGGCGCGCACCATGCTGAGCAAGGACGTGCAGAAGCGCCTGGCCGACGGCGGCTCGCTGCGGATCATCGTGCCGGGCCGCACCTACCGCATCGACAGCGACGCCACGCACACGCCGATGTTCCATCAGGTCGAAGGCCTGGTGATCGACCGCACGACCCACATGGGCCATCTCAAGGGCTGCCTGGTCGATTTCTGCCGCGCCTTCTTCGAGGTCGACGACCTGCCGCTGCGCTTCCGCCCCTCCTACTTCCCCTTCACCGAGCCGTCGGCCGAGGTCGATATCGGCTGCTCGTGGAAGGACGGCGAACTGAAGATCGGCGCCGGCGATTCGTGGCTTGAGATCCTGGGCTCGGGCATGGTGCATCCCAACGTGATCGCCAATTGCGGCCTCGATCCCGCCATCTACCAGGGCTTCGCCTTCGGCATGGGCATCGATCGCATCGCCATGCTGAAATACGGCATTCCCGACCTCAGGGCCTTCTTCGACGCCGACCTGCGCTGGCTGCGCCACTACGGCTTCTCGGCCCTGGAGACACCCTCGCTCACCGGAGGGCTCGGACGATGAAATTCACCCTGTCCTGGCTCAAGGAGCATCTCGAGACCGACGCCACGCTGGTCCAGGTGCGCGACACGCTCACCATGCTCGGCCTCGAGGTCGAGAGCCTGACCGATCCCGCCGAGGCCCTGAAGGGCTTCGTCGTGGGTTACGTGGTCGAGGCGGTGCAGCATCCCAACGCCGACCGGCTGCGGGTTTGCAAGGTCGATACCGGCAGCGGCACGGTGGTCCAGGTCGTGTGCGGCGCGCCCAACGCGCGCACCGGCATGAAGGGCATCTTCGCGCCGACCGGCAGCTATATCCCCGGCACCGGCATCACGCTGAAGGCCAGCAAGATCCGCGGCGAGGAGAGCAACGGCATGCTCTGCTCCTCGCGCGAGCTGCAGCTCGGCGACGACCATAGCGGCATCATCGACCTGCCGGCCGAAGCGGTGACCGGCCAGTCCGCGGCCGAGGCGCTCGGTCTCGGCGATGCGGTGATCGAGATCAAGGTCACGCCCAACCGCGGCGATTGCCTGGGCGTCCACGGCATCGCCCGCGATCTCGCGGCGGCCGGCCTCGGCACGCTGAAGCCGGTGAAGGCCGACAGGATCACCGGCAGCTATGCCAGCCCGATCAAGTGGACGCACGACTATGTGCCCGCGCCGGACAGCCCCTGCCCGATTGTGGTCGGCCGTCATTTCCGCGGCGTGAAGAACGGCCCCTCGCCCGACTGGCTGCAGCGCCGGCTGAAGGCGATCGGCCTGCGCCCGATCTCGACGCTGGTCGATATCACCAACCTGGTGACCTTCGACCTCAACCGGCCGCTGCATGTGTTCGACGCCGCCAAGCTCTCCGGCGACCTCGTCATGCGCCAGGCGCGCGACGGCGAGCAGATCCTGGCGCTCGACGGCAAGACCTACACGCTCGATCCGGCGGTCTCGGTGATCGCCGATGCGAAGGGCGTGCACGGCATCGGCGGCATCATGGGCGGCGAGGAGACCGGCGTTCAGCCAGACACAACGACCGTGTTCCTCGAGGCCGCCTACTTCCAGCCGATCGGCATCGCCGCCTCGGGCCGCAAGCTCGGCATCCTGTCCGATGCGCGCTATCGCAACGAGCGCGGCATCGATCCGGAATCCTGCTGGTGGGGCGCCGAGGTCGCGACCCGGCTGATCCTCGACCTGTGCGGCGGCGAGTGCAGCGAGCTGGTGTCGAGCGGCGTCATGCCGACGTGGCAGCGTAGCTACACGCTGCGCACCGATCGCGTGAAGACGCTGACCGGCATCGAGGTCTCTTCTGCCGACACGGTGTCCATCCTCACGAAGCTGGGCTTCGGCGTCGAGGGCAGCGGCCCCTGGACCGCCTCCGTGCCGTCGTGGCGTCCCGACATCGTGGGCGAGGCCGACCTCGTCGAGGAAGTGACGCGGGTATTCGGCTTCGACAGGATCCCGACCACCTCGCTGCCGCCGGTCTCGACCATGTCGCGGCCGGTGCGCGACCCGCTGCAGCGCCGTACGCCGCAGGCCCGCCGGGCGCTGGCCGCGCGCGGCATGAACGAGGCCGTGACCTGGTCCTTCCTGCCGCTGAAGAAAGCCGAGCGTTTCGGCGGCGGGGCTGCGGACGTGCGGCTGCTCAACTCGATCGACGCCACGCTCGACACGATGCGGCCCTCGATCCTGCCCAACCTGATCGACGCGGCCTCGCGCAACGAGGCGCGCGGCCTGTCCGATCCGGCGCTGTTCGAGGTCGGCCCGCAGTACAAGGATGCGACGCCGCAGGGCCAGCGCACCGTCGCGGCCGGCATCCGCCACAACATGGCGGTGCCGCGCAACTGGACGGGGCCCGCGCGCACCGTCGATGCCTTCGACGCCAAGGCCGATGCGCTGGCGGTACTGGCCGCCATCGGCGCGCCGGACACGCTGTCGTCGCAGGCGGGTGCGCCGAACTGGTATCACCCCGGCCGCTCGGGCGCGCTCAAGCTCGGCGACCGCGTGATGGCCTATTTCGGCGAGTTGCATCCGGAGATCGTCGCGGCCGCCGACCTCAAGGGTCCGGTCGCCGCCTTCGAGGTGTTCCTCGACGCGCCGCCGCTGCCCAAGGCGAAGGCCACCAAGGCGCGGCCGAAGCTCGTCCTGTCGGCCTTCCAGCCGCTCGAGCGCGACTTCGCCTTCCTGGTCGACACCGGCGTCGAGGCGGAAAAGCTGGTGCGCGCCGCGCGCAACGCCGACAAGGCGATGATCACGGCCGCCCGCGTCTTCGACCTCTACGCCGGCAAGGGCGTGCCGGAGGGCAAGAAGTCGCTGGCCATCGCCGTCACCCTGCAACCGGTCGAACGTACGCTGACCGATGCGGAGATCGAGGCGGTTTCCGACAAGATCGTGGCGGCCGTCGCCAAGGCGACGGGTGCCGTGCTGCGTGGGTAACATTCCTGTCGTCCTGAGCGCAGCGAAGGACCTCGCGCCTACACCAGAGAACGCCTTTGGATGTAGCGCCAGATCCTTCGCTTCGCTCAGGATGACAGGCCAAAGCTGAGTTAGGTTCAGGCTGAAATGACCGACCTGTCGTTGATCCGAAACTTCTCGATCATCGCCCATATCGACCACGGCAAGAGCACCTTGGCCGATCGGCTGATGATGGCCTGCGGCGCGGTGAGCGAGCGCGAGTTCCACGACCAGATGCTCGATTCGATGGACATCGAGCGTGAGCGCGGCATCACCATCAAGGCGCAGACCGTGCGCCTCAACTACAAGGCCCGGGACGGCAAGACCTACGTCCTGAACCTGATGGACACGCCCGGCCATGTCGACTTCGCCTACGAGGTCAGCCGGTCGCTGGCCGCCTGCGAGGGCTCGCTGCTGGTGGTCGACGCCAGCCAGGGCGTCGAGGCGCAGACGCTAGCGAACGCGTATCACGCGATCGAGGTCAATCACGAGATCATCCCGGTCCTCAACAAGATCGACCTTCCCTCCGCCGATCCCGAGCGGGTCTGCCGCGAGATCGAGGACGTGGTCGGCATCGATACCTCCGAAGCCGTCCTGGTCTCGGCCAAGAGCGGCCTCGGCATCGACGACCTGCTCGAAGCCATGGTCAAGCGCCTGCCGGCGCCCAAGGGCGAGCGCGATGCGCCGCTGAAGGCCCTGCTGGTCGACAGCTGGTACGATCCGTACCTCGGCGTCGTCACCCTGGTGCGCGTGCAGGACGGCGTCCTGCGCAGGGGCATGAAGATCCGGATGATGGCGGCAGCCGCGGCCTACGACCTCGACAAGGTCGGCGTGTTCGCGCCCAAGGCCACCGACGTGGCCGAGCTCGGCCCGGGCGACATCGGCTTCATCATCGCCGGCATCAAGACCATCGCCGACTGCAAGGTCGGCGACACCATCACCGACGACCGCAAGCCCGCCTCGGAAATGCTCGCGGGCTTCAAGCCCAGCGTGCCGGTGGTGTTCTGCGGCCTGTTCCCCGCCGACGCCGCCGAGTTCGAGACCCTGCGCGAATCGCTCTCCAAGCTCCGCCTCAACGACTCCTCGTTCCACTTCGAGGCCGAGACCAGTGCGGCGCTTGGCTTCGGTTTCCGCTGCGGCTTCCTCGGCCTGCTGCATCTCGAGATCGTGCAGGAGCGGCTGGAGCGCGAGTTCAACCTCGACCTCGTCACCACGGCGCCCTCGGTCGTCTACAAGGTCGCAATGGTCGACGGGACGTCCATGGAGCTGCACAATCCCGCGGACTATCCCGACCCGATGAAGATCGAGTCGATGCAGGAGCCGTGGATCAAGGCCACGATCATCACGCCCGACGAGCATCTCGGGTCCGTGCTGACGCTCTGCCAGGATCGCCGCGGCCAGCAGCTCGAGCTCACCTATGCCGGCACGCGCGCCATGGCGGTCTACCGCCTGCCGCTGAACGAGGTCGTGTTCGATTTCTACGACCGGCTGAAGTCGATGACCCGCGGCTATGCCAGCTTCGACTACGAGATGGACGGCTACGAGGAGAGCGAACTGGTTAAGCTCGCCATCCTGGTCAACGCCGAGCCTGTCGATGCCCTCAGCATGATCGTGCACAAGAACGCCGCCGAGAGCCGCGGCCGCGCGCTCTGCGAGCGGCTGAAGGACCTGATCCCGCGCCAGCTCTTCAAGATCGCCATCCAGGCCGCGATCGGCGGCCGCGTGGTCGCCCGCGAGACCATCAGCCCGATGCGCAAGGACGTGCTGGCCAAGTGCTACGGCGGCGACATCAGCCGCAAGAAGAAGCTCCTGGAGAAGCAGAAGAAGGGCAAGAAGCGCATGCGCCAGATCGGCGAGGTCGAGATCCCGCAATCGGCCTTCATCGCCGCCCTCAAGATGGATAATCGCTAGCGCGAGACGAACTCAAGGCGAGTCGGCCGAATATCCTGAGTTTGAAAGCAATCTCCGTCGTCTCGACCGGAGCCTCGCGCAGCGAGGTGGAGCGGAGAGACCTTCTCTCCACGAATCGCCGGCTTTTGGAAGAGAGAAGGTCTCTCCGCTCCGCGACGGAGCCTGCCCCGAGGCATTCGAGGGGCGCTCCGGTCGAGACGACGGGTTTTCTTGTAGGCCGACCAAAAGTCTTCTCGCTTTAGCCCAAGCTGGTTTCACGAAAGCCCCCCGCGGCGCCGGCGCGGGCGCGAGCCCATCAGAACGCCGGCATCCGGGCGCCCCAGCTCGCGGCGCCCGATCCAGACCAGGACGAGGCCCAGCACCAGGAATGCCGGCACCGCCGGCACGGTGAGCAGCGGCCGCATCATCCAGGTCCACAGGACGCCCGAAAGATGGCGCCGCGCCGAGGTCTGCGTGTTGCCGAGGGACGCCGGGTCGAGATGCGCCCACAGGCTTCCGAAGGTCGAGAACGGATAGCGACCCTGGGACCACCAGCTGAGCAGGTCGTGCACGACCACTGCGACGGCAAGGGCCAGAAACAGCCAGCCCAGGGCCCGAAACACGACCATTACTCCCCCAAGCGCCGGTCAGATACCGTCCCGACCCTAGCCAAGCCGGTGCAGGCGGGGAAGACCGTTGCCCAAACCATCCACCGCGCTATAAGAGCGGCCAACCGCGCTTCCCGGACAGGTGGCCGAGCGGTTTAAGGCACACGCTTGGAAAGCGTGCGTGGTGTAACAGCCACCGCGGGTTCGAATCCCGCCCTGTCCGCCAGCGAGGGCTAAAAACGCCCTTTAAATGGGCAACCAATCTCTCTGGGTAACTATTGAGCCCTCAAAACATCCCACATTTTCAGTTGATGCATTTAGGCTGCGAGATCTAGCGGAGAAGAGAGAGTTAGAACGGAGCATTCTGCACCGATCAACCATGCAGCGTCGTGCTTTGGCCTTCGGCTACTGAAGCCGTATCTTGCGGCTATCTCATCTCGGATCGGAATTAATAGAGGCGGACATGTATTGGTCAGCGCCGTAAAGGCAACCTGGGCGCGCGCATTGTCCCGCTTAGCTGCATAAACATGAAACTGGATCACGTTAGAGACAGGACTATCCGGGATCTTCAAGTCAGCAGGAATTTCGTCGGCTCGATTTCCTGCCACCTTGGCTAAGGCTAACGCTGTCGTGAAGTAGTCGCGTTGTTTAGCAAATGGAACGGTTGCCGCTCCGTCCTCGAATATTTCCATAGCGCGGCTAACATTCCCAGCCTTGAGCGCTGCCATGCCACGCACATGGTAAGCGACCCACTCAGTTTTTGTTCGCGGCCTCTGCTGAGGCAATAGAGAGAGCGCCTTATCAATCATTCCCTGAGCCAAATATGTTGAAGCAAGCGCAATTTTTATATGCAGGGCGGCTGGCGCTTTATGTGCCATATCTTCATATCGCCGACTTGCTTCTTCCACGTCCCCAATGTGCTTGAGTGTTTCAGCAGTGCCCAACTGAAGACCGACATGATTGGGGAACGCATTTCGAGCGTTACCCAAGACTTGCAGGCTCCTCTCTTTCTGCCCCATTTGTCGGTAGAAAGTAGCCTCGCTCAGCCAGAAACCGGGCTCGAACGGAAACTGTGATTTTGCAACTTCGACAAGAGCTAAGGCTTCTTTGAACCGCTTCAAATCGCCCAAAGAGTCTATGTGCCCGCGAATACCCGCGTAGCTGTACGGGAACTCTTGCTGCATAAATTGATACACATTCATCGCCTCGGAGCGCCGGCCGCGCAGCCGAAGAATGTAACCTTTTTGGCTGAAGAGCAGGGGCTCATCCGGGAACCGTCGGCAGCCTTGGTTTGCGGACTGCTCCGCCTCGTCCCAGTGTCCTGCATCGATTAAGCAATCGAGCAAGCCCGTATAAATTTCTCGCCTGTGACCATCGATGCTTGGCAACTCTTTGAACAGCTCTATCGCGGCCGCGAGCTGACCCGTTTCCCGAAGAAGGTGCCCTTTTCCGCAGAGAATTTCCGGCTGTTTTGGAAAGCTGGAAAGTGCCTTCTCATACAATTGAGCAGCGGATTCATATTCATGTAGATCTCTATAGATTTCTCCCAGCACGAGGTAGCTATGCCACAGATCGGGATGGAGAGACTTCTCTTGAATAACGTCTTCGAGCACTAGTCGCGCTTCCTCCAACCGACCTTGGTGACGGAGGACGCGACCGATGCCGCTGGCGGCGTAATGCTCGCCGCCCGCGATCTTGCAACGCTGTAAAGCCTCTAACGCAGCATCATATCGATGTTGACGCAACAAACCTTCGGAGAGAACTGCCCATGTAACGTGGTCCTCAGGACGCACCTGCGTTGCCTGTTGCGCAAGCTCAACCCCGAAAGAATACTGAAAGCACTCCAGAGCGGTCGAGGCAACGTTGCACAATGTCCGCGCAGCATACTCAGAATCATCATTGCCTAACTGATCGTTCACCAGTTGCTTCGTGAATCGCCTTGCGGCGTCTATCTTTAGTTTCGCAATGCTGCTCTTGATCGCGGGCATCTGCAGCTTCACACGCTCATAGGCCTCATGGGCCTTCAGCCCTGGATCGACCCGCTGTTGAGTCGCTAGCTCGATAGTGTCAGCTTCGTCGTCTTCTTCCGGCAGAATGGAACGAGGCAGCTTGGGCGCTTTCTCCTTAGGCGACAGCGGAGCAAACCATTGACCAACAATGTCACGATAACCCGTAGTGTCTTTTAGCAACATCAGCGCATCGAATTTTGCGCTATCAAAGATGACAGAGCTGGAATCCGTGATTGCGTTTGCAAGTTTGCGAAAAATGCCCGCCCTAGCAGCCACGCTTCTAACGGTGGCGCGCTCCTGCTCTTGTCCTTCAAACAGACGATCGCTCAGAGCGTCCCATGCACCACAAACCAACTCAATCGCATGTCTGTTTCGCTGAACATCAACGAATATTTTGACTATCGCTGATCTGGGATCGAATGATTCCGCATCGAAAGCCGTCTCGTTCGGCAGCACAGCGGCATGCAGCATGTTCAAGACATATGCCGAAACCTCAGGCTCCCTGAGGAGTTCATCCGCCAACGGGACGGACTCGGTTCGAGTTTCTACGCTCAGGTCGGGGTCAATGGCGAATAGCGCCAAGGACAGAGCACGGTCTTTGTAATATTCGACCTGCAGGACGCCGCGAATTTTCGACTCTGACGTAAACGCTATTTCGCGAAGATCTGCCGAAGCTCGGAAAAACGACTGAGCTTCAGCAAGTGATACCTCTATGGACGGCACCTCATGGTCCACGTCAATTAGGCAAGCGTTCGTACCACGGATAATTACCGCTTTGCCGAAATGTGAAGAAATGAACGTGGGCATACGTCAGACCACTTCAACCGCAATACCTGCCTTCGCGGCTTTCTCGCGAAGCACCTTGAGTTCGTGAGTATCGAACTTGTTTCTAGGCTTCGTACAGATGATTTTCTCTATCGCCCCTCGGCTAAACCCTTGAAAAATATGAACTTCCACAAAATCATCCCCGGAAGTTGTCGTTTTTTGCCGAAGTAAAATTCCAGGAAAATCCTTAGCTTGCGTTTTCCCATCAAGAGCCGCGTGCAGTTTCGCCAGCGCCAACATGCCTCTGTTCTTCCAGTCTGCGCGATATCCCGGGGGAAATGGGTCCGAGTACTTGATTCCCCGCTTGTCTACAAAAAGAAAAGTATTCTCGTGAAAAACCGTGGCTCGCTCGGCTATAGCATCATCACGCAAAATCATCGTGACGCCGCCGTAGTACTCAACCCCCCTGCCATCGAGCGTCAGGGCCCCAAAGACAATCTCTTTGTGAAAGCTCGGAAAAAACCGAGAATCGATTGATTCACGCCGTAAATCAAATTCGTTGCCGTCGGGCATTCGCGTGCCCGCCGCAATTTGCATGTAGAAGCTGGCGTACAAAGAGGTTGGACTTCCTGCCAGCACAAGAACCTCACTCATGGCACGGCCAATGCCCGCTTTGGCTTGCGTGGACGCAGCCTCGAAAGCCTGTCCAATTTCAAGACACCCGCGCGCACGAAGCTCCGCCTCTGCCTCCCGGTACCTCTTTTCGAGCGCGGCAACTTCCTCTGCGGTATCGGCCATTCTGCAGTTGGGAAAAGCGAGCGCTCTTCTGCATGCTGGGCACCGATCTGCCGAGATCGGGATGGGATCGGGATTGGGGCAAATTCCGCATAAATAGTCAGCCACGTTTCGGTTGCCTCGCCCCCATCATATTTTTTCAACTGTGGGGGGCAGAAGCCTCGGTTGCAACAATTTAGACGCATCGCCATTAGCCGAGGCTCATGGATCGGACTATCTCAAAGCAAGGTGAATTTCACCCCGGGTCCGCTCACTTGAAGGCAGCGCGAGTTGT
>JAESFK010000567.1_pt1 | contig 17253 bp, 15 predicted proteins | sample 9269391 | NCBI WGS metagenome assembly JAESFK01 (sample SAMN14506231, study PRJNA617097) | algae metagenome | isolation source: Drouetiella hepatica UHER 2000/2452 and co-occurring heterotrophs from... | place: Slovakia: Slovak Paradise National Park, Hrabusice, Kosice Region | collected 2000-01-01
TAGAATTCCAACCCAACCATCCCAAACGCAGCCGGGACCTGAACGCGAGAGCAGGGAGCTCGTGCAGGGTATCCTCAAGGGTTCTGACTACGCTCTCTCGATTTTCCCCGCCAACTACATCGGCGAGCTAGCGGTATTCTTGAAGGGTGGGAGGCCCTTTCTTAACTGCCTCGTTACGGGCAAAGCGCGCTCTGCCAAACCGGAAGAGATCGTACGCCAACTATATCTGCGTCTTCTGACGGATCACTATGGCTATCCGAAGGATCGCATTTCACTAGAGCGCGCTGTGACCATGGGCGCGGATGTTCATCAGAAGAGAGCAGATATCGTCGTAAGTGAAAAAGATGCGGCTGACGCTGAATACATCATTATTGAAGTAAAGAAAGCCAACCGCAAAGATGGCCTTGAACAACTAAAGTCATATTGCAACGCCACGGGTAGTCCGATTGGCGTGTGGACTAATGGTGCGCAGACCCTGGCGTTGCATCGGGAAGAGCCGAATATCTTCCGCAACCTCCCTGATATCCCGAGCGCATCACAAACGCTATCCGAGATGCTGAATGAGCGCTGGACCATCGAGGATCTTCGGCGCGAGAACCGGCTGGTTAAGGAGCGCCTTAGCCTGAAGGGGATCATCCTCGACATGGAGAACTTGGTCTTAGCAAATGCGGGAGTGGACGCATTCGAGGAAGTTTTCAAACTCATCTACGCTAAGCTTTATGACGAAGCGCAAGCTTCAGCTAAGCCCGCCGGCAAAGGCTATCTCCGCTTCAGGATCGGCGGTTCAACCGCCAGAGAATTTTACGACAAGATCGACCATCTTTTTCAGGACGCAAAACGAGAGTGGCCGGGCGTGTTTGGGGATAGCGATAGAATCGATTTAACGCCGCCTCACCTTCTCACTTGCGGGTCGTTCCTCGAAGACATCAAGCTCTTCAACTCGAATCTTCAGATCATTGATGAAGCGTTCGAGTACCTTTCAGTTGAAGTCGGCAAGGGGAAGAAGGGTCAGTATTTTACGCCAAGGCACGTCATCGACATGTGCGTGAAAATGCTTAACCCGCAGTGGGACGAGTACGTCATTGATACGGCGGCTGGTTCTTGCGGTTTTACCGTCCACAGCATTTTTCACGTGTGGGGCAATGAATTTACAGCTGAAGGTCCGACTGTAAAGCAGGCAAAGTACGCGAGTGAAAAAGTCTACGCGATGGACTTTGATCCACGCTCGGTGAAGATAGCTCAAGCGCTTAATCTGATCGCGGGCGACGGCAGGACGAACGTTTGTCGTGCAAACACCCTTGATCCGAGGAACTGGGACGACGAGGCGCGGACAAAGCTGAGGCCGCGGTTAAGGCAGTTAGCGGACTCAGCTCGAAACAAGTGGAATCGAGAGAACTTCCGTTTTTTTGATTTTGATGTGCTTCTGACCAATCCACCATTTGCGGGCGATATCCAAGATAGTCGAATTCTGAATCAGTACGACTTGGCGCGGACCGGCAAGGGCAAGCTTCAGTCAAAGGTCGGCCGCGATATTCTATTCATTGAACGCAATCTGGAATTTTTGCGTCCCGGCGGTCGTGCCGCTATCGTGCTACCTCAGGGTCGATTCAATAATTCGTCTGATATTGAGATTCGGAACTGGATCGCCGAGAGAGCACGAATCCTCGCAGTGGTTGGTCTGCACGGGAATACGTTCAAGCCACATACAGGTACAAAGACCAGCGTGCTTTTCATCCAGGTATGGAACAACGACAAGAAATCTGGACCGCTTTGTCCAAAAGTCGCAAGTGGCGAAAAATATCCGATTTTCTTTGCAGTCAGCCAGCGAGCCGGAAAGGACAACTCCGGTGAGTACATTTATAGAATGGATAAGGACAACGCCCCCGCCCTCGACGAGCACCATCATATGATCGTTGAACACGATCTTGACGAAATCGCGGCAGCGTTCGACGCGTTTGCCATTAAGAACGGCTTTGCCTTCGCAATGAAGGATTGAGCTATGGCGATAAGTTCAATTGAAACGCTTGTTCCTGATGAAGTTGGCAATAGGTGGGATGCGGAGTACTACGCGAACGACTATCGTGCCTATGTCGCGCGGGCATTCGCATCGTGGCCGTCGTGGAAACCTCTTTCGCAGGCCGCAGAAAAGCTCACGAGTGGACACACTCCTCTCAGACATGACGTCGACACTGGCGATTGTGATTTTCTGACCGTTGAGTGCGTATCTCCGCTTACCATCCACTTCGATCTTGCGAAGAAGGTCTGGCGAAAGGCAGTAGAAGGTGAGTTGAGCCGAGTAAACCTGAAGAAGGGCGACGTCTTAATTACGATCAAGCGCCGGATTATAGATTCTTGCGCCGTAGAAGAGACATATGGGCCTACCGCAGTGAATCAAGACATAGCGGTGATGACGCCCACTGGAGACTTTCTGCCTTCGTTCGTTTCGGCCTTCCTGGTGAGTCGTGTGGGAAAGTACCAAGCGCTGCGAAAGCAAACCGAACAAATGAATCCTTACATTCCAGTCGGCAGTCTTGGAACGCTTATGCTTCCGGTCATGCCCCGGTCTCTCCAGGCGGAGGTCGCGAGTATTGTTGAACTGCGCCAATTCCTTCTTAAACGTGCTCACAAATCCTATGTCGACGCCGAGGCGTTGTTGCTCAGGTCAATTGGACTAGACCAAGTTGATGTAGCTCCGCAGCTTCACTACGTAAGTACATTCGCTGATACCGAAATAGCCGGGCGTATGGATGCAGAGTACTTTTCGCCTCGCTATCGGCGGATATTGAATCAGCTCAGCCAAGATGGACGCACAATTCGTGACATCGCTCCTGTTGCCCAAAGACGCTTTACAGGGAAGGCTGGCGAAAAGTTCAATTATATTGAGATCAGCGATCTCTCTGGTGATGGCGTAGCGCACAGCAACCCAGTCGATGGCGATGCCGCCCCAAGTAGAGCGCAGTGGGTGGTGCAACCCAATGACATTATTACTTCTACTGTCCGACCGATTAGGCGCCTATCAGCCCTAATAAGGCAGGATCAAGCAGGACATGTTTGCTCATCGGGCTTCGCTGTTCTTACTCCGACCAATGTTGAACCCGAGGTTCTTCTGACCTTTCTCCGTGCTCCGATCATTTGCGAGATTTTGGATCTCTACACGACGGCATCAATGTATCCTGCCATTTCAGAGGCGCGGCTTCTCAGCATGCCGGCCTCACTTCCCAGCGATCCGGTGCGGGCCAAAATCGTTGAAGGCGTGCGCGCATCTTTCGCTGACAGACAGGAGGCCGCAGTTCTGTTGGAAGCTGCAAAAGACAAAGTCGAATCCCTTGTCTTTGGCAACTGCGTGGCAGTTTAACTCGCTATGGCCGCACCACGAGAAATCGTAGCTGCACTAGAATGTGTTCTATCAATCTATTTTTCAGATGTCCGGCACAAGAACCGAGCAGCATTCATTCTTTGCGACGAGCTCGTAGAAATGACGTGCAAGGCGAAAGCTAGGACCGCTCATCGAAATCTCGGTATGATCAATTTTCCTTCACTGCTCGCGCTACCTGTGGTCGGTCTCGACCCGAATAACATTCTCTTAGGACAGGTGGTCAACGGGTCTCATCAGACACGAAACGATATGCAACATAACAATGCTGCAGCAACCGTCGATGACCCACATTGCGCAGACGCTATTCTCGATGCAGTAAAGGTCATCGACCATTGCTTTGCGAATGCGTCGGCAGACTTCTCCGACGCAATGAAGGTTCTCCTACGAGTGGTTTCTCTGCAAGCGACTGGGGGAGATAGAGGTAGACTTTCCGCATTTGAAGACGCGATGGTTTCCAATCGTTGGCGGGGTATCCGTGATGGAATTCGCGTTACAGAGCTAGCGGTTCCGGTTGGACACAGACGTCACTGGGGCCTTGTGGTTCATTCCGACTATGCAACTGTCGAGGCGATCTTGAATCGCGTCGGAGCACCCTGACGCCGACATTTCCCTACTTTTCTCGTCTTCACACGATTTGAAAGGGCTTAATTGGGGGCGGCTGTCCATTGAGAGAGATGACCATCGCCGCAGGAGGTAGCTTCTCACGAATAAGATAGTACCCCCCTCCCTAGAGTCTGGTACTGCTGTGTCACACTCGGTCGCGGAAAGTCTCCGCTGACAACGGCTGCCAATCGCTCGCGATGGGTGCCGAAGAGTTCGATTTACTTAATATTCTCAAAGTCGTACGTGGGGCGGGGATACGGAGCGCGGGCGTAGCTCAGGGGTAGAGCACGACCTTGCCAAGGTCGGGGTCGAGGGTTCGAATCCCTTCGCCCGCTCCAATTTCTACCAAAGTATCTTGCCTGAACCGGTCACCGGTTCGCATCCCGGTCCCGGACCGGGGTGAGGCCTGATGCTTTTGGTCCTCTTCCGATAGATTGCGCGTCCCATTTTCGCCGCTTGCCTTGTCTATGCGGCGGGCTCGTCCACGCGTAAGAGGCCTCTAATGAACACATCGACCGACCAGGGCCTTCTCGTCGTGCGCACCGTGGCGGATCTGCGCCGTGCGGTGGCCGACTTCCGGAAAGCCGGCCGCACGATCGGGCTGGTGCCGACCATGGGCGCGCTGCACGAGGGGCATGTCAGCCTGGTGAAGGGTGCGCTCGATCGCGGCGACGTGCCGGTGACCAGCATCTTCGTCAATCCGACGCAGTTCGGCCCGAAGGAGGATTTCTCCGCCTATCCGCGCGACGAGGAGGGCGACTTCGCCAGGCTGCGCGAGGCGGGCTGCCGCATCGCCTACGCGCCCAGCAAGGACGAGATGTATCCCGGCGAGCAGCTCACGACCGTGACGGTCGCCGGCATCACCGACGGGCTGTGCGGGCCGCTGCGGCCCGGCCATTTCCAGGGCGTCGCCACCGTGGTGAGCAAGCTTCTGCTGATGGCGATGCCTGACCGCGCCTATTTCGGCGAGAAGGACTACCAGCAGCTCCAGGTCATCAAGCGCATGGTGCGCGATCTCGCGATGCCGTTCGAGATCGTGGGCATGCCGACGGTGCGCGAGGCCGATGGGCTCGCGATGTCGTCGCGCAACCGCTACCTCAGCGCCGAGGAGCGCGCGAAGGCGCTGGGCATGTACCGGCAGCTCGTGACGGTCGCCGACACGGTGCGCGACGGGAAGAAGTCATGCGCCGAAGCTACGGCGGCGGCGTCGCAGGCGCTGCGCGACGGCGGGTTCGACATCGTCGAGTATTTCACCGTGGTCGATGCCGAGAGCCTGAAGCCGCTTGAGGGTGTCACGGGTCCGGCCCGCGTCATCGCCGCGGCGCGTCTCGGTCGCACGCGCCTGATCGATAACTTGGCGGTCTGAGGAAAAATTCGTCATCTCGACCGTAGCGCGTAGCGCGGAGTGGAGAGATCTTCTCTCCACTGTTTGCCGGCTTTAAGTCGAGAGAAGGTCTCTCCACTTCGCGCCTTTGGCGCTTCGGTCGAGACGACGGAAACACTTCTTGAGCGTCAGGGACCGAACTCAGGCCGCCTGTTCGAGCGTCGAGGCGACGTCGCGTGTGGTCACGCGGCGCAGGTCGCGCACCTTGGTCGTGTCGAACGGCCGGGCGCGGTGCATGGTGCAGCGATTGTCCCAGATCACGAGATCGCCCTTCGCCCAGCGATGGGAGTGCACGAAGCGCGGCTGCGTGGCGTGCTCGATCAGGTCGAGGATGATGAGGCGCCCGTCGGCCACCGGCAGGCCGAGGATGTGCGAGGCGTGGGCGGCGAGATAGAGCGTCTTGCGATGCGAGCCGGGATGGGTGCGCACCAGCCGCTGCGGCACCGGCGGCAGCGAGGCGCGCTCCTCGTCGGTGTACTGCACGACGCCGAGCTGTTCGCGCGAGCGCCAGATCGAATGTTCGGCGACCAGCCCTTCCAGCTCCTGCTTCTTCGCCTCGGGCAGCGCATCGTAGGCCGCGCGCAGGTCGGCGAACTCGGTGTCGCCGCCTTCCTCGGGAATGACGTGCGCGTAGAGCATCGACAGGGCGCCGGGCACGGCGCGGAACGAGGCATCGGTATGCCACAGCCGGTTGGCGAGGCCATCGAGCCGGCGGCGCGCATCGGGCTGCAGCACCTTGCCTTCGCTGTCGAGGTTGGAGATGTCGGCGACCTCGTCCGAATCGATGCGGTGCTTGATGTCGCGATGCCGGAGCCTCAGCGCGGAAGATGCGACCGGGCCGAAGTTGCGCGCAAAGGCGACCTGCTGTTCGTCGTCGAGCGTCTGCCCGCGGAACACCACGACCGCGAAGCGGTTGATGGCGTCCTCGATGGCCTGCCGGTCGGACGGGCTCAGCGGCCTCGCCACGTCGACGCCGCCGATCTCGGCGACGAAGTCGGGATGCACTGGCGTAACGGTGATGCTCATGACCGCCTCCCGCGGCTATAGTGCGTTTCCAATCATTGTCTCCCGGGAAACGCCATGCCGCAAACCATGAAGCTCGCTTTGCTCGACGATTACCAGAAGGTCGCCCTGCGCATGGCCGACTGGGATCGCCTGAAGAAACGCGGTGTCGAGATCACGGTGTTCCACGAGCCCTTCGCCTCGGTCGAGGAGGCGGCGCAGAAACTGGCGCCCTTCGACATGCTGGGTTTGCTGCGCGAGCGGACCGCCTTCCCGCGCGCGCTGATCGAGAAGCTGCCCAACCTCAAGTTCATGGTGCTGACCGGTGCCCGCGCTGCCAGCCTCGACGACAAGGCGGCGGCCGAGCGCGGCATCCCGATCTCGACGACGCCCGGCGGCACCTCGAACGCGCCGACCGCGGAACTGGGCTGGGCGCTGCTGATGATGTGCGCGCGCGACCTCGCCAAGGCCGAGCGGCTGGCGCGCCAGGGCAAGTGGCATGACGGTATCGAGCAGATGGTCGTGCTCGAGGGCAAGCGGCTGGGCATCCTCGGCCTCGGCAAGCTGGGCAGCCGCGCGGCGCACTATGCCAAGGCGTTCGGCATGGAGGTCGTGGCCTGGAGCCAGAACCTCACGCCCGAGAAGGCGGAAGCCGGCGGCGCGAAGTACGTGAGCAAGGACGAGCTGCTGGCGACCTCGGACTTCGTGTCGATCCACCTCGCCCTTTCGGATCGCACCCGCGGCCTGATCGGTGCGGCCGACCTCGCCAGGATGAAAAAGACCGCGATCCTGGTGAACACCTCGCGCGGTCCCATCGTCGACGAGGCGGCGCTGATCGAGGCGCTGAAGAACCGCACGATCCTGCACGCCGGCCTCGACGTCTACGACAGGGAGCCGCTGTCGGCCGACCACCCCTTCACCAGGCTCGACAACATCACGCTCATTCCCCACCTGGGCTACGTCGTCGAGGAGAGCTACCGGCATTTCTACGAGGGCACGGTCAAGGACATCGAGGCCTGGCTGGACGGCACGCCGATCAACGTCCTCAACCCGGACGCGCTCAAGAAGGCTTAATCGGCCGTCGAATCAGTCGGAGTCACGGCGAATAAACGAAACAAACGAAATAAACGAAACAAATGAAGTGAATGTCGCACCCTTGTTGGCGTAACAATGTTGCGCGTCGGCGCTTCCGATGCGCCTAGTTCGTTCGCACGCGAACGACGATCAGCCAGACGGCGCCGGCGAGGATCACGCCGGCGGCCAGCCACTCCGGCGTGGTGAGGCTCGCGGGAGTGAGCCAGCCCAGGCGGGCGAACAAGGCTTCCAGCGCGATGGCGAAGAACGGCATCGCGGTGAGGGCGATCAGGTAGGTCTGCACGCCCGAGTGGTTGATGGTCCAGAAGCCGAGCCAGGTGCCGGGGGCGCGGAACAGCAGGCCGGCCAGGATCGCATAGAGCCAAAGTTCGATCCGGCCGAAGGCGTCGCCGCCGCCGGCCCAGGGCGAGGCCATCGCGCCCACCAGCCCGGCCAGCGTCCAAACGAGGATCAGCGCCAGGGAAGCGGCGACCAGGATCTCGCCGGTGAAGCGGCTGCGCGCTGCCGGATCGGCCGAGCGGTTGCGCGGATGGTAGGCGATCATCCAAGAGGCCGCGACCGCTACGGACTCCGAGGCGATCAGCCAGGCGACACCGCGCCACGCCGTCTCCGATCCCAGCGCGGCCGCGAAGGCCGCGATGCCCAGCGCCAGCAGCGCGAGGCCCGGCCAGTCGCGCCGTGACGGCGCCTGGCGCGTCAGCGCCCAGCCCGATCCCGCGCCGATCAGCACGCTCATCGTCGACAGCAGCGTGCTCTGGGTGACGGCCAGCCAGACGATGGCGGCGGCGGTGCAGCCGTTGATGATCACCCGCATGAAGGCGTAGCAGACGGTCCAGGGGACCAGGAGATCGGCCCAGCTTCCCGGCGTGCGGCGGCCGACCCAGAGCATGGCGAGGCCGGCGCTCAGCAGCTGCACCAGCGTGTAGGCCCACGCATCGAGCTGGGCGCCGCTCACGACATGGCGGGTCAGCAGCAGATAGACCGACCACAGGAGGGAGTTGCCGAGCGCAATGATCAGGACGTGGCCGCTCATGGCGGAACCGGCAGGCTTGGTTTCAGGTGCGGAAGCGCAGCAGCAGGTGATTGACGCCGTTCAGCTTGACGTAGAGGTCCTCGAACTGCGTGTAGAAATCCTCCCATCGCGGCAGGCCGCCCTGGCTGCCGAGCGAGGTGTAGATCTCCGCGACCGTCCGGCGGCCGTCGATCTGCGAGATGATGCGCGGCGCCAGCGCCGGCAGCTGGGCCCGCCAGGGAAAGCCGTCGAGGTTGGCGACCAGTGGTGAGCCGGGCTGCAGGCCGGCGGCGAACTTCTGCGCATCCATCTCGCGCAGCACCGGGATGGCCGACGTGTCCTCGGGCCGCGCCACCGTGTCGAAGCCGGCGCGCGTGGCATAGAAGACGTGGGTGCGCAGGTTGCCGGCCAGGCGTTCGGCGAAGGCCGCCCGCTCGAGCAGCGGCAGCGAGCTCATCTGGCGGGCGATCACGGGATCGCTCATGTAGGTCGCGGGCTCGTAGCGCACCGGCTCGAGGAAGGCGACGACGCGCAGGCCGGAGGCGGCGGCCATGCTGCCGATCTGCGGCACCGTGAAGGCGCGGTCGCAGCTGTGCAGCAGCAGGTCGTAGAGGCCCGCGTCGCCACCGGTCACATGGTCGTTGAGATAGGGATTGCGGCGGAACAGGTTGGTCGTCGGCAGGAAGCGGATCAGGCGCTTGGCCATCGCCAGCCGGTCCCCGATCGCCATCGACGGCGGCGCTAGGGTCTGCAGCATCTCCTGCAGCGGATAGACGCCGCTGCGGCCATATTCGCCGTAGAGCATGACGCCCATGCCGCCCTCGGTGTGCAGCACGCTCGCCAGGGCCTGCATGCCGGCCGTCGGGTCGGGCAGGTGGTGCAGCACCCCGGTGCAGTCGATGTAGTCGAAATGGCCGATGTTCATCGTCGGCAGGTCGAGCAGCGAGCCGGTCAGGAACGTGATGTTGCGCAGGCCGCGCGCCTTGGCGCGCGCCTCGCAGATCTGTCGCGAGGCGGTCGACAGGTCGAGATAGAACACCTCGCCGGGGCAGCGGCGATCGACGAGTTGCTGGGCCAGCATGATGCAGGCATCGCCCGTGCCGCCGCCGGCGACCAGTGCGCGGAAGGGCCGGATGAAGTTCAGCCGGCCGGCGTACAGGTAATGGTTGATCTCGAGGACGTGGCTCGGCGTGCCCGTGATCAGGCGGATCGCCTCATCGCGCGGGTCTCGGGAAGGATAGGGAAGCGCCTCGTACTGGGCGCGAACACTGTCCAACGGCGAGGAAACGGTCATCAGGGCCTTGTTTGACGGCAGGCTGGGCGCTACCGGAGGGATGGCAACACCTGCCAATCATTACTGCAACAAATCGAAGGGCCATGAAAGGCTATTTCGGCATCGGCATCGAGGGTCCGAGCAAGTCGATGAACGTCGGCACCCTGTTCCGGACCGCCCATGCGTTCGGCGCCTCGTTCGTCTTCACCCTGCGGGCCCAGTACGACGCGCGCGCCGGCGCGCTCGCCGACACGTCGGACACGCCCCTGTCGGTGCCGACCTACCGGTTTGCCGACCTGGAAAGCTTCCGCCTGCCGCTGGGCTGCCGGCTGGTCGGCATCGAGATCTCCGACGATGCCATCGAGCTGCCGAGCTTCCGGCATCCGCGCCAGTGCGCCTATATCCTGGGCTCCGAGCGGGAGGGCCTGTCGCCCGCGGTTCAGTCGACCTGCGACTATGTCGTGAAGATCCCGACCCGGTTCTCGGTCAACCTGGGCACCGCCGGCGCGCTGGTCATGTACGACCGGCTGATCAGCCTCGGTCGCCACGCCCCGCGGCCGGTCGGCGAGGGCGCTCCGACCGAGGCGCTGGAACTGCCGGTGTTCGGCGAGCCGCTCTACAAGCGCAAGGAGCGGCGGCGGCTGCGGCAAAAAGAGCAATCAAAACAATAGATTGGCCCGGCGCGGTTGCGCAGAGCGGGTGCTGCGACTATCTCGGGCGCTCCATGTCCCTTCTGCCCACCGAACCGCTGCAGATCCTCGAGCCCGGCGCCCCCGCGCACGGGCGCAACGACCTGCGCCGCAACCTGATCGGCCTGTCGCGCGACGGCCTCAAGGCGGCGCTGGCCGAGGCCGGGCTGGAGCCGTTCCGCGCCGCCCAGATCTGGCAGTGGATCTACTGGCATGGCGTCACCGACTTCGGGCGCATGACCAACATCGCCAAGAAGGCGCGCGATCGCCTCGCCGACCAGTTCGTGATCGAGCGGCCCTCGATCGTGACCGAGCAGCGCTCGGTCGACGGCACGCGCAAGTGGCTGCTGCGCTTCGCCGACGGCAACGAGGCCGAGACGGTCAACATCCCGGAGACCGATCGCGGCTCGGTCTGCGTCTCCAGCCAGGTCGGCTGCACGCTGACCTGCACCTTCTGCCACACCGGCACGCAGCCGTTGGTGCGCAACCTCACGCCTGACGAGATCGTCGGCCAGTTCATGGTGGCGCGCGACAGCTACGGCGAGTGGCCGACGCCGACCGCCGATGCCCAACGCATGCTCTCCAACATCGTCATGATGGGCATGGGCGAGCCGCTCTACAATTTCGACAACGTGGTCACGGCGCTGAAGATCGTCATGGACGACCAGGGCATCGCGCTCAGCCGTCGCCGCATCACCCTCTCGACCTCCGGTGTCGTGCCGATGATCGCCAAGGTGGGCGAGGCGCTCGACGTCAATCTCGCGGTGTCGCTGCATGCCGTCAGCGACGAGGTGCGCGACACGCTGGTGCCGATCAACCGGAAATGGCCGATCGCCGAGCTGCTGAAAGCCTGTGCCGACTATCCCGGCGCGCGCAACAGCCGGCGAATCACCTTCGAGTACGCGATGCTGAAGGGCGTCAACGACAGCGATGCCGATGCGCGCGAGCTGGTGCGTATCCTGACGCCGATCCACGCCAAGGTGAACCTGATCCCGTTCAACCCCTGGCCGGGCGCGCCCTACGAGTGCAGCTCCAACAACCGCATCCATCGCTTCGCCGAGATCGTGAACGATGGCGGCCTCAGCGCCCCCGTGCGCACACCGCGCGGCCGCGACATCTCGGCCGCCTGCGGCCAGCTCAAGAGCGCCAGCCTGCGCCAGCGCGGCGTGAAGGTCGCGCTTTAAGGATCCGCACCACCTTATCCTGAGGAGCGCGCGCAGCGCGCGTCTCGAAGGATGGGCAGCGGACGTGGTGCGCGTGCGGCTAGAACCTCTTCATGAACCAGAGCCGCGAATGGCCCGGTGGATAGTCGTCGATACGGCCAAACTCGGTGTATCCGTGCCTGCGATAGAAGTCGGGCGCTTGAAAGCCTGTTGTGTCGAGACGAATCCCGACACAGCCGCGTGCCCGGGCAATCTCCTCAGCCGCGACAAGCAAACGGGAGCCGATTCCCTGGCCGCGGTAAGGTTCTGCGACAGCCAGCACATCGATCGAGCACCAGGACCAATAGGTCTGCCCCCGCACGCCACCGTGTACTTTGCCTGCAGCGTCGCGCGCGAACAGCCACAGCGGCACATGCTTCACGGGGCCGACGTGCTGGGCATTGTAGTCATTGAGGATCGCGTTCAACGCTGCGAAGGGGTCTTCGGCGGCTTGCGTGACCTCTTCGAACGAGAGTGGCGGAAGGGTGATGGACATTGAAATTGGCTCGGCCTCTCGGATCGGTTGCTGCCGCGGGCGCCAACAGCGCCCCATTTGATTGGGCGCTTTTATCCCCGCGTCCTAGCGTTTGAACGATGTGACCTTCGAGAGGAAGGCGAGTTCCGTCGAAACGGGCTGAAGCCCGGCCGTGCGGAACCAGTCTTCGAGGCTGCCTTCGGTGTACTCGGCGTAATACGGCTCGTGGAAATAATGCGGGAAGAGGTCGAGCAGGCCGTTCCATTCCGGCCGGTCGCCTTTCTGCAGGGAGTCGACGATCACGACCAGGCCGCCGGGCTTCACGACGCGGGCCATCTCGGAGATTGCCTTCGCGCGGATTTCCTTCGGCAGTTCGTGCAGCAGGAACGAGGAGACGACCAGGTCGAGGCTCGCCTCGGCGAACGGCAGCGATTCGGCTGCCGCCTCCTCGAGCTTCACGCGCGCGGTGCGGCCGACCAGGCGGCGCGCCTCGTCGAGATAGGGCCGGCTGAGATCGATGCCGGTGAGCCTTATTCCGGGCCAGGCGCCGTGCAGGGCAGCGAGCAGGCGGCCGGTGCCGCAGCCGACATCGAGGGCGCGGACCTCGCGCTGGTTGCGGTCCGCCAGCCAGGCCGCGATCGGCGCCAGGGCCCGGCGGCGCATGACGTCGGCGGCGCCCGTGAACAGGACCTCGACCTGCGTGTCGTACAGGGCGGCCGAATGGTCCGAGAGCCAGCCGTCGCTCTGGAAGTGGAAATTCTGGCGGTAATAGTCGGGCAGGCCGTCGGCCTGGGTGCCGGGCGGCATCTCGTCGTCGAGCTGGCCGTGCCGGCGCAGGTCGACCTGCGGCAGGTCGCGGAAATAGAGCAGGCTGCGGCGCAGGAACTCCGCGGGCTCGGGCCCCAGCAGGCGCGGCGCCGGGAAGAGGCCGGCGGCGACGTCCCGCCATTCGCGCTGGAACAGGGCGCGCATGTCGGCGGTCAGCTCGGCCCGGCCCGGCGTCGGCCCGATGGCAAAATCGGGCTTGGGCATGGGCTTCAGCAGGCGACGCCCGGCGGCATAGTGGCCGGCATACCAGGCGACCCGGGCGGTCTGGCGGGCGGCGTAGGAGAGGCGATCGAGAGGGGAAACCATGGGATGCTATTCTCGCCCCGATTATAGCGTCTTTGCGGCGCGCTTGCCCCGGTGGGGTCGACCGCTATATTCGCGCGCCTTCACCGAACGGACACGAAAGCGGCCAGCATGAGCGTTTCTTATACCGGGCCCTACAAGAAGGGCGACATCAAGAAGGTCGTCCTGGCCTATTCCGGCGGCCTCGACACCTCGGTCATCCTGAAGTGGCTGCAGACGGCCTATGGCTGCGAGGTGGTGACCTTCACCGCCGATCTCGGCCAGGGCGAGGAACTGTCGCCGGCCCGCAAGAAGGCCGAGCTGCTGGGCATCAAGCCCGAGAACATCTACATCGAGGACGTGCGCGAAGAGTTCGTGAAGGATTTCGTCTTCCCGATGTTCCGCGCCAACGCTCTGTACGAGGGCCAGTACCTGCTCGGCACCTCGATCGCGCGGCCCCTGATCTCGAAGCATCAGATCGACCTCGCGCTGAAGACCGGCGCCGATGCCGTCTGCCACGGCGCCACCGGCAAGGGCAACGACCAGGTCCGCTTCGAACTCTCCTATTATGCGCTGAAGCCGGACATCAAGGTGATCGCGCCGTGGCGCGAATGGGAACTGACCTCGCGCACCAAGCTGCTCGAGTTCGCCGAGGAGCACCAGATCCCGATCGCCAAGGACAAGCGCGGCGAGGCGCCGTTCTCGGTCGACGCCAACCTCCTGCACTCCTCCAGCGAGGGCAAGATCCTCGAGGATCCGTGGGAAGAGGCCGACGAGATGGTCTACCAGCGCACGATCTCGCCCGAGGCCGCGCCCGACAAGGCGACCTACATCGAAATCGAGTTCGAGAAGGGCGACGCCGTCGCCATCGACGGCGTGAAGATGTCGCCCGCGACCCTGCTCACGAAACTCAACGAGTTTGGCAAGGCCAACGGCATCGGCCGCCTCGACCTGGTCGAGAACCGTTTCGTCGGCATGAAGAGTCGCGGCATCTACGAGACGCCGGGCGGCACGATCCTCTACGCCGCCCATCGCGGCATCGAATCGATCACGCTCGACCGCGGCGCCGGCCATCTCAAGGACGAGGTGATGCCGAAATACGCCGAGCTGATCTACTACGGCTTCTGGTACTCGCCGGAGCGGGAGATGCTGCAGGCGCTGATCGACAAGAGCCAGGAGAACGTCACCGGCACGGTGCGGCTCAAGCTCTACAAGGGCAACACGACCGTCGTCGGCCGCAAGTCGCCGGTGTCGCTCTACTCGATGCAGCACGTCACCTTCGAGGACGACCAGGGCACCTACAACCAGCGCGACGCCGAAGGGTTCATCAAGCTGAACGCGCTCAGGCTGCGCCTGCGTGCCCTGGGTCAAGGTGGGCCGAAGAGCTGACACTGCTGACCTGCCCCACCTGACCTGACGGGAACGGCGCATGCCTTTTGACAACGATGACGAGCGCCGCCTCCCCGGAGGACGCGGAACGGGCGAGCGGGCGATCAACCTGCCGCCCGCCGTGCTGTGGCTGATCGGCATCAACGTCGCCGTCCACCTCCTGCGCCAGGTGCTCGGCGAGCAGGCCGACCTGGAGATCATCCTGCAGTTCGGCCTGGTGCCGGCCGCCTACACGACCGACAGCGGCCAGGATCTCTTCTCGCTGCTGGTGGCGCCGATCACCTACCAGTTCCTCCATGGCGGGTGGATGCATCTCGGCATCAACATGCTGACGCTGGCGGCCTTCGGCGCGCCGGTCGAGCGGCTGCTGGGCGTGCGCCGCTTCGTGCTGTTCTATCTCGTGTGCGGCGTCGTCGCGGGCCTCGTGCATATCCTCGTCTATCCCGAGTCGCCCGATCCGGTGGTCGGCGCATCGGGCGCCATCAGCGGTGTCTTCGGCGCCGTGCTGATGCTGATGCGCTACGTCGGCAGCCTGACGTCGCTGCTGCCGGTCGCCGGCATCTGGATCGGCCTCAACGTCTTCTTCGGCATCTTCGGCGGCACGCCGGGCGCCGGCGGCGAATCGGTTGCCTGGGTGGCGCACATCGCCGGTTTCGTGTTCGGCATGGTGAGCATTCGCTTCTTCACACCACGGATGAGTTAAGTCGCTATATTCGGCGCATGGCCGACAATGCGATCCCCCTCCGTCGCACGCTCGTCGCCAACGCCGTGGCGTTGGCGCCGTCCTGGGGGGCGCTCGCCATCCTCTTCGGCCTCGGCGAACTGTCGGGCCGGACGACGCTGATCGCGATGGCGGGCATCGCCGCCGTCACGACCTTTCTGGTCCAGCGCTATCTCAGCTCGCTGGCGAGCTTCGCCCGGTTCGTCGGCGAGCTTTCCGGCGAACGCGAGCCGGTGATGCCGCGGCTCTCCTTCGCGCCTGCGACCGAGGAACTGGCCAGCGCGGCCGCGACTCTCTCGATCGGCTGGCGGCGCCAACGGGCCTCGATCGACAATCTGGCGGCTTCCGCCCAGACGATCGTCGACGGTCTTCCCGATCCCCTCGTGTGCCTCGACCGGCAGCGCCGCATCGTGCGCACCAATCTCGCCGCGGCCCTCCTGCTGGGCAGTCCCGGCGGCTCGGAGCGCGACGTCTCGACCGTGCTGCGTCAGCCGCAGCTCCTGACGGCCATCGATGCGCTGCTCGAAACCGGTGCGGACGGCAATTTCGCGCGGCCCGACCAGGGCGTGGTCGACCTGGTTCTGGCCGGACCGCCGGAGCTCGACATGGTGGCCCATCTGCGACGCCTGCCGCGGGCGGCTGCCGACGGCTCGCTGGCGCTGATCGTGCTGCACGACACGACGGCACTGCGCCGCGCCGAGCGCATGCGCGCCGACTTCGTGGCCAATGCCAGCCATGAGCTGAAGACCCCGATCGCCGGCCTGGCGGGCTTCATCGAGACGCTGCGCGGCCCGGCCCGCGAGGATGCGGCGGCGCGCGAGCGCTTCCTCGGCATCATGGCCGATCAGGCCGACCGCATGCGCCGCCTGGTCGACGATCTGCTGATGCTGTCGCGGATCGAGCAGCACGAGCATGCGCGGCCGGCCGCCGCCGTCGATCTCCACAAGGTGTTGCGGTCGGTGCTCGACCTGCTGCAGCTCAAGGCCTCCTCGCGCAAGGTGCGGATCGAACTCGACCTGCCGCCCGACCTGCCGCGTGCCATCGGCGACCACGACGAGCTGATCATCGTTTTCCAGAACCTGATCGACAATGCGGTCAAGTATGCGCGCCCGGCCACGTCGGTCCGCGTCGAGGTGCGTCCGTCGGGCAAGGACCGCGTCGCGGTCGCGGTGAGGGACGAGGGCGACGGCATTCCCGCCGCGCATCTGCCGCGGCTCACCGAGCGGTTCTACCGCGTCGACACCGCCCGCTCCCGGCAGCTCGGCGGCACCGGCCTGGGGCTCGCCATCGTGAAGCATGTGGTCAACCGCCACCGCGGCCGGCTCGATATCCAGAGCATGCCGGGCAAGGGCTCCACCTTCACCGTCACCCTGCCGGCCTCGGACGTGGCCTGAGCAGGGCTTCAGTCGTGGCGAAAGCGCATTGTAAGGATTCGGTCGCATAGTCACGGGCACCGAGTACGAGTGCAGGCCGATGACGTCCAAAGCCGGCGAACCGAGCGAAATCGTGGTGACGGCCCAGATGATCCGGGCCGGTCTTGCGGTCGTGAAATCGTGGCCATCGCTCTCCGACGGCGAGGCGCTGGCTACGGCCTATCGGGCCATGGCGGCGGCTGCGCCGCCGGACGGGTCACCGACCGCTACGGTTACGCCCACGATGCTCCAGGCGCTGAGGCTGCTCGGCCACGTCTGACGGCGTATTCCCAGGCCGGGAGAGGGGAACGAGTGGCGCGGCCTGCGCGTTTCGCCCCTGATGAGCATTATCGAGGCGTTCGGGTGGACGATGGCCACCCAGTTCGAGCCCCATCGAAGGGGCTTCCTGTATCGTCAGGACCGCAAGGGACCGCCCATCCTGGTGTCGGAGGATGAACGACACGCGTTCGTGCGCGCGTTCGGATGGATATTCTTGGCGCACGTCGCCGG
>JAESFK010000568.1_pt1 | contig 17223 bp, 20 predicted proteins | sample 9269391 | NCBI WGS metagenome assembly JAESFK01 (sample SAMN14506231, study PRJNA617097) | algae metagenome | isolation source: Drouetiella hepatica UHER 2000/2452 and co-occurring heterotrophs from... | place: Slovakia: Slovak Paradise National Park, Hrabusice, Kosice Region | collected 2000-01-01
GCTCCTCGTCGAAGCGGGCGTACTCGGCGTAGCCGGCGGCCCGCTCCTCCTCGGTCATGGTGGTCCACCAGCGGTCGGCGTCACCGACGATGAGGACGACGTACTCGGTCATCTGCTGCTCCTTCGCTCCCGGGTCGCCGCTGCGACCTCGTCCCCGTGACGCGCGAGCGGTCCACGATTCGACAGGTCTACAGCAACTTTCTCTCCGGATGCCGAAATCTTCGGCGGCCTGCCGGTTGGAAGCGGCAGGTCGCCGAACCTGTCGGCATCCGGAGGGAAGGTTCGGCCGGGTCAGGCGAGGGCTGCGGCGAGCAGGCGCAGGCTCTCCTCGCGGGCCGGGGCGCGGCCGGCCGGTGTGCCCGCGACGGCCCCGGCGACGGGACTGACCATCACCTCGACGACACCGTGCTCGTCGGCGAACGCTGCGAGCCGGCCGGCGACGTCGCCCGGGGTGCCCACCAGCCAGCGCGAGAGCATCTCCTCGGCCAGCGCCTCGTGCGCCGGGGCGAGCGGCACGGCCTCGGCCTCCTCGACCGACGCCAGCGGTCCCAGCGGCTGCCCGGTGCGCAACGCGACCATCGAGCGGATGGTGGGCAGCGCGAGCCGGCGCGCCTCCTCGGCGTCCTCGGCGACGACGACGTTTGCGGTGAGCAGCGTCCGCGGCTCGGGGTGCTCCTCGGACGGCTGGTAGCCGCCGCGGTAGAGCGCGAGCGCCTCGGCGGTGCCGCGCCCGGAGAAGTGGGAGGCGAAGACGTAGGGCAGCCCCCGCGACGCGGCGAGGCGCGCCGAGTAGTCGGACGAGCCGAGCAGCCAGAGGGTCGGCACCGAGGAGGCGTGCGGCGTGGCGCGCAGGACGTGGTCACCGCTCGCGAGGCGCAGGGCCGCGCCGGCGGGCGACATCATCGCGACGACGGCGTCGACGTGGTCGGGGAAGCGGTCGACCGCGTCCCCGTCGCCCTGGCCGGCGCCGCTGCGCAGGGCCCAGGCGGTGACCGGGTCGGTACCCGGGGCCCGACCGATGCCGAGGTCGACGCGTCCGGGGAAGGCCGCCTCGAGGAGGGCGAACTGCTCGGCGACGACGAGCGGTGCGTGGTTGGGGAGCATCACCCCTCCGGAGCCGACGCGAATCCGGTCGGTGGCGGCGGCCACCATCGCCGCGAGGACCGGCGGGTTGGTCGCGGCGACTGACGGCATGTTGTGGTGCTCGGCGAGCCAGTACCTCCGGTAGCCCAGCTGGTCGGCGACCCGGGCCAGCGACCGGGTGGCGGCGACGGCGTCGGCGGTGGACTGGTCGGACCGGACGGGGACGAGGTCGAGGACGGACAGCGCGGGGGTGCTCACCCGAGGGTCAGCGGCCCGGGCGCCGGTGCTATTCCGGGCCCCCGTCCGGAGTCGAGTGCGGAAGGGGTCGCCGGGACGACCACGTCCGCACTCGACACCAGGAGCGCGTCAGGGGCGCTGGTCGAAGACGTGCCGCCGCACCCACGCGTGCATCGCGACGGCCGCCGCGGCGCCGGCGTTGACCGAGCGGGTCGAGCCGAACTGCGCGATGTGGAGCACGACGTCGCACGCGTCCTGCATGGCGGGGGTCAGGCCGTCACCCTCCTGGCCGAAGACGAGCACGCAGGCACGCGGCAGGTCGTGGGTCTCGAGCGGCACCGCCCCGGGCACGTTGTCGATGCCCACGAGCGGCAGCCGCCCACCGTCCGGGCTCGCCGTCGCCGCCCAGGCCGCCAGCGCCGCGGCCTCGGCGTGGTGGTGCTCGTGCTGGTAGCGGTCGGTGACCATCGCCCCGCGCCGGTTCCAGCGGCGCTTGCCGACGACGTGGAAGGCGGCGACGTTGAACGCGTTGGCGGTGCGCACGACCGAACCGATGTTCAGGTCGTGGCGCCAGTTCTCGATGGCGACGTGGACCGGGTGCCGGCGGGTGTCGAGGTCGGCGACGACGGCCTCCATCCTCCAGTACCGGTACCGGTCGACGACGTTGCGCCGGTCGCCGTCGCGGAGCAGGTCGGGGTCCCACCGATCGCCCTCGGGCCACGGCCCCTGCCACGGGCCGACACCGACCTCCGGACGCTCCTCCACGGGACCGAGGCTAGGCGTGCACGCGGGCGAGGAAGCGGCGGGTGCGCTCCTCGCGCGGGTCGCCGAGCACCTGCTCGGGCGGACCCTGCTCGTGCACCCGACCGCCGTGGAGGAAGCACACGCTGTCCGCCACCTGGCGGGCGAACCCCATCTCGTGGGTGTTGAGGACCATCGTCATGCCCTCGTCCTTGAGCTCGCGGAGCAGGTCGAGGACCTCCCCCACGAGCTCGGGGTCCAGCGCCGAGGTGACCTCGTCGAGGAGCATGAGCCGCGGCTGGTTGACCAGCGCGCGGGCGATGGCGACACGCTGCTGCTGGCCCCCGGAGAGGTCGTCCGGTCGTGCGGAGGCCCTCTCCGGCAACCCGACCCGCTCGAGCATGGCCATCGCACGCTGCTGCGCCTCGGCCTTCGCCAGGCCGTGCACGCGGATCGGCGCCAGGGTGATGTTGTCGAGCACGCTGAGGTGCGGGAAGAGGTTGTAGGCCTGGAAGACGATGCCCATCCGCGCCCGCACGGCGTCGGCGTCGACCCGCGGGTCGGTGACGTCGTCCCCCTCGAGGGTGATGACGCCGTCGTCGACGACCTCGAGGAGGTTGACGCACCGCAGCAGGGTCGACTTGCCAGAGCCGCTCGCGCCGATGAGGACGACGACCTCGCCCTCGCCGACCGACAGGTCGAGGTCACGCAGGACGACGTTGTCCCCGAACGACTTGCGGACACCCCGGAGCCGCAGGACGGGCTCGACCCCGCTCACAGGTGCGCCCCGACCCCGTGCAGGCCCCGCCGGCGCGCGAGGTGGTCGGTCAGCCGGGCCATCGGGATGGTCAGGCAGACGAACAGCGCCCCGGCGACGACGTACGGGGTGAAGTTGAAGTCCGTCGCCGTCTCGATCTGCGCGGCGCGGATCGCGTCGATGACACCGAGCACGGCGATCAGGCCGGAGTCCTTCTGCAGGGAGACGAGGTCGTTCATCAGCGGGGGCACGACGCGCCGGACGGCCTGCGGGAGGACGACGTGGCGCATCGTCCGCCCGTAGCTGAGCCCGAGCGAGCGGGCTGCCGCACGCTGCGACGGGTGCACCGACTCGATGCCCGCCCGGAACACCTCGGCGACGTACGCGGAGTACGACAGCACGAGCGCGCACGAACCCCAGAACAGCGCCGAGGACGGCAGGCCGGACAGGCGCAGCGCAGGAGCCCCGAAACCGAGGACGAAGATCACGAGCAGCAGCGGGAGGCCACGGAACAGGTCGACGTACGCGGTGGCGAACAGCCTGAGCGGGAACGCGACCGGGCCGCGCACCGTGCGCATGACGGCCAGCGTCAGCCCGAACAGCGCGATGAGCACCCCGCAGACGAGCATCACCCTGATGTTCAGCCACAGCCCCTCGAGGACCGCGGGCAGCGCATCGAGCGCCTTCTCGGGGTCGAGGAAGGTCTCACGCACCCGCGGCCAGCCCGGTGAGGTGACGACGAGCGCGACGACGACCCCGACGAGCACGACCGTCGAGAGGGCGGACAGGCCGGCGGAGCGCAGCGCGCGGCCCTTCCGGTACGCCCGTCGCTCGCGCTCGACGTCGGACGGGACCCAGTCGTCCTCGACCTCGGTGCCGGACCCGGTGGCGGACACCGTGCTACGAGAGCTCGGGGGCGCCCTGGGTGGACAGCCACTCGCCGACGAGCTTCTCGAGCGTGCCGTCGCTGCGCAGCGCGTCGACGGCGGCCGTCACGCACGGGGTGAGCGAGCTGCCCTTGTCGAGGACCGCGCCGAACTGCTCGGGGCTGCCGGTGGCCGGTAGCTGGCCGACGATGACGCCGTCGTCGAGCTGGGCGGCGGTCATGTAGAAGCCGGTCGGCAGGTCGACGACGATGCCGTCGATCTGCTTGTTCTTCAGGGCCTGCACGGCGAGGTCGTTGGTGTCGAAGACCGCGACGTCCTCGGTCGGCGCGATCTGGTCCGTCGCGGCGGCGTAGGACGTCGTGCCGACCTGGGCCCCGAGCTTGGCGCCCTTGAGGTCGGCGACGGTGGTCTTGCCGTCGATCGGGCTGCCCTTGTAGGTGATGACGGTCTGGCGCACGTCGTAGTACCCGGACGAGAAGTCGACGGCGTTCTTGCGCTCGTCGCTGATCGAGACCTGGTTGAGGTCGAGGTCGAAGGTCTTCGGGCCCGGCGCGATGGCGGTGTTGAAGGGCACCACGACCCAGGTCACCGCGTCCTTCGCGTACCCCAGCCTGTCGGCGATCGCGTAGGCCACCGCCGACTCGTAGCCCTTCCCGTTGCTCGGGTCGTCGTCGACGAACCACGGGCCGTAGGCCGGCTTGTCGGTGCCGACGGTGAGCGTGCCGGCGGTGACGGTCTTCAGCGCCTCCGGCGTGCAGCCGGCGAGCGGGTCGGTCGAGCTGCCGCTCGGGGTGGCGGAGGCGGCGGGCTCGTCGACGGGGGCGCCGCAGGCCGCGAGGCCCAGGGCGGCGAGGAGGAGGACGGGGGCGACGAGGCGTGGGCGTCGGGTCATGGCGTGGCTCTCTTCCGGGCGCGCGCGGACGGCCACCGCGCGATCTGGGCGACACGGTAGACCGTCGGGACGGATCGCGTCGCGGACGTCCCACATGGCGACGGGATCCGTCGTCGGCGCGCCCCGTCACTCCCTTCCCCCACCTGCCGGAACCTTCGTCGACCTGCCGGTTGCACCCGGCAGGTCGCTGAACCTTCCGGCATCCGGAGAGAAAGTGGGGACCGGTCCACAGGGGGCGCACAGTGCGTGGCGGACCGGCACACCGACCGCACCGCCTACCCTTGACCCCGTGATGCATGCGCTCGGTCCCCAGTGGATGGACCCCGACTACCTCCTGCGGACCTACGGAGAGGCCTTCTTCTGGCTCTCGCTGGCCATCGTCTTCGTCGAGTGCGGGCTCTTCTTCCCGATCCTGCCCGGCGACTCGCTGCTCTTCGCCATCGGCATCTTCGTCGCCGGGGGCCGCCTGGAGGTCAACCTCGTCGTCGCGATGGGAGCGCTCTTCGTCGCGGCCTTCCTCGGCAACGTCGTCGGCTACGAGATCGGCCGGGCGGTCGGGGCACCACTGCGCCATCGCGACGGCCGCATCGTCAAGCGCGAGTACTTCGACAAGACCGAGCAGTTCTTCGAGCGCCACGGCGCCAAGGCCCTCGTCCTCGGCCGCTTCGTCCCCATCGTCCGCACCTACATCACCGTCGTCGCGGGCATCGGCCGGATGGAGCGCCGGCACTTCTTCACCTGGTCGGCCGTCGGCGCCGCGCTGTGGGTCGGGGTCGTGACGCTCGCCGGCTACTTCCTCGGCGGGGTCGCGCTGGTCGCCGACAACCTCGAGGCGGCCATCCTCCTCATCGTCCTGCTCTCCGTCGTGCCGATGGTCATCGAGTACCTGCGCCACCGCCGCGACCGCGGGATGGCGCCCGAGGAGGTCGTCCGCGAGTCGACCGAGATCGTCGACGAGGTCGAGCACCGCCCCTGAGCGCCTCGAGCGAGGGGCTCAGCCGAGGTCGATGAGGCCGCGGCGGTGCGCCTCGGCGACGGCCGCCGTCCGGTCCTGGACCCCGAGCTTCGCGAAGGCCCGCAGCAGGTGCGTCTTGACCGTCGCCTCGCCGATGAACAGCTCCCGGCCGACCTCGGCGTTGGACAGCCCGCGCGCGACGAGGGCGAGCACCTCGACCTCCCGGCCGGTGACCTCCGGGCCGGCGGGCGCGCGCAGCCGGTCCGCGAGCCGCGCCGCGACCGGCGGGGCCAGCACCGTCTCGCCGCGGGCCGCGCGCCGGATGGCGTCCGTGAGGACCGAGGTGGGGGCGTCCTTGAGCAGGTAGCCGCGGGCCCCGGCCTCGACGGCCCGCACGATGTCGGCGTCGGTGTCGTAGGTCGTCAGGACGAGCACGTGCGGCGCGGCCGGCATCGAGCGCAGCCGGGCCGTCGCCTCGGCCCCGTCCATGACCGGCATCCGCAGGTCCATGAGCACGACGTCGGGCGTCAGCCGCGGGACGAGGGCGAGCGCCTCCGCCCCGTTGCCGGCCTCCCCGACGACCTCGAGGTCGGGCTCCTCCCCCAGCACGGCGACCATCCCGGCGCGGACGACGGGGTGGTCGTCGACGACGAGCAGCCGGATCACCGGGGCACCTCCAGCCGGAGGGTCGTGCCGGCCCCCGGCGCGCTCGTCAGCCCCACGGCACCGCCCACCTGCGCGGCCCGCGCGCGGACGCCGTCGAGCCCGAAGCCGCCCGCGTCGGCCGCGGGGTCGAACCCGCGCCCGTCGTCGGTCACCGTGAGGACGACCCGCTGCGGCTCGTAGGCCAGCTCGACCGCCACCCGGGCCGCGTCGGCGTGCCGGCGCACGTTCGAGAGCGCCTCCTGCGCGGTGCGCAGCAGCACGACCTCGGCGACGCCACCGAGCGGTGCGGGCTCGCCGTCGACGGAGACGTCCGTGTGCAGCCCGGTCTCGCTCGAGACGGCCGCGCCGAGCCGCTGCATCGCCTCGACGAGCGTGCGCGACTGGAGGTGGCCCGGGGTGAGCTCGGCGACGATGAGCCGGGCCTCGGCGAGGTTGTCGACCGCCGTCCGCTCGATGAGCGCGAGGCGTTCGCGGACGGTGTCGGCGTCACCACGGGCCAGCGCCGCCTCCGCCGCCCGCGACAGCGTGACGACCGAGGTGAAGCCCTGGGCGAGGGTGTCGTGGATCTCGCGGGAGATGCGCTCGCGCTCGTCCTGCACCCCGCGGTCGCGCTCGACGGACGCGAGCCGGGCCTGGGTGGCGCGCAGCTCGTCGATGGTCCGGGCGCGGGAGTCGGCCTCGTCGACGATCCGGTTGATGAACACCCCGAGCGACATCGAGACACCCAGGGAGATGAGCGAGGTGACGAGGATCGGGCCCAGGGAGTCCTCGTCGAAACCGCTCTGCACGAAGCGCAGGGTGCCGAAGGCCAGGAGCACCACGACCGTCCCGACCGCGGCGAGGCGCACCCGGAGCATCGCCCACAGCTGCGGGAAGAGGACGAAGAAGAGCATCCAGGTCTCGGCGTCCCCGTCGACCCACTGGATCGCGAGCAGCGAGGACCACGCGACGGCGTGGTAGGCCAGCCCGGCCCGCTCGTCCTGGCGCAGCCCGCGGACGCCGAGGACGGCGTAGGCCGCGGCGACGACGCCGAGCAGGAGCAGGGTCGGCCACCGCCCGTAGGTGCCGGGGGGCTCGATGACGGAGACGACGACGGCCGAGACCCACACGACGGCGAACACGCCGTGCCAGTAGGGCTGCTGGCGGCGCCACATCGCGCTGAACTCGGCGCTCGACTCGCCCTCCGGCGGGCAGGCGCTGACCTCGCTCATGACCTCATCCTGCCGGTCGGGGGGCCGCGTCGGCGCGCGTCACACCGAGCCGCGCTTGAACCACTTGAAGGTCGTCACGCAGAGGACGAGGCCGCCGAGCGCCCAGGCCGCGAGCACGAGCAGGGTGCGCCCGGGCTCCCACGCGCCGGCCATCTCCAGGCTCGCCATGTCGCCCGGGTAGAACACCGACCGCATGCCCTGGGCGATCCACTTGAGCGGGAACAGCGAGGCGATCTGCTGCAGCCAGCCGGGCACGTCGTCCCAGCCGATGTAGACCCCGCTGATGAACTGGAGCACGAGCATCGGCCCGATGACGACCGCACCGATGGAGCGCGCCGTCGACAGGGACGAGTAGGCGATGCCGAGCACCGTCCCGGCGACCACGCCGAGCCCGAACACCCCGGCGAGCACGGCCCACCGGTCCGCCGCCGTGGGCAGGTCGACCCCGAAGGCGAACCGGGCGACGAGCAGGAGGATGACGAGCTGCACGACGGAGGTCACGGCGACGAGGCCGACCTTGCCGACGAAGTAGGCGACCGGCGGCATCGGGGTCGAGCGCAGCCGCTTGAGCGAGCCGTCGTCGCGCTCGGTGGCGACCGAGAGGGCCATCGTCTGGAAGCTGGTCAGGAGGACGCCGGCCGCGACCATCCCCGGGAGGAAGTACTGCGCGGCCGTCATCCCCGCGTCGTTGGTGTCGGCCCCCTCGAACTGACTCGAGAAGATCACCGAGAACAGCGAGAGCAGGAGGATCGGGAAGAGGAAGCTGAAGAAGACGGCCTCCTTCTCGCGGGAGTACATCTTCAGCTCGAGGCGGGTGCGGTCGAGACCGAGGGCGAGGGCGTTCATGCGAGGACCTCCGTGGGCTCGAGCGTGACGTGGGGGGCGATGAGCTCGAGGTAGACGTCCTCGAGCGAGGGGCGGGTGACGGTCAGCTCGGGCACCTCGCCGGGGAAGCGGGCCGCGAGCCGGGCGACCTCGGCGGTGGGGGTGGCGGTGCGCACGGTGTGCCGCGTCCCGCCCTCCTCCCACGACACGGCGGCCTCCTCGTGCTGGCGGCCGCCGAGGTCGGCCGGGGTGTCGAGGGCGAGGAGCGTGCCGCCGGCGATGACGCCCACCCGGTCGGCCAGCTGCTCGGCCTCGTCGAGGTAGTGCGTCGTGAGGAGGATGGTCGTGCCCTCCTCGGCGAGCGAGCGGATGAGGCCCCAGAAGTCGCGGCGGGCCTGCGGGTCGAACCCGGTCGTCGGCTCGTCGAGGAAGAGCAGCTCGGGGCGCCCGACGATGCCGAGGGCGACGTCGAGCCGGCGGCGCTGCCCCCCGGACAGCCCGACGATGCGCTCGTCGGCCTTCTCGGCCAGGCCGGTCGCCACGAGCACCTCGTCGATGTCGCGCGGCTCGCGGTAGCAGCGGGCGGTGCTGCGGAGGATCTCGCGCGGGGTGAGCAGGTCGAGGCCCCCGGTGCTCTGGAGGACGATGCCGATCCGGTCGCGCCACGAGAGCGGTGCGCCGTGCGGGTCGGTGCCGAGGACCGAGACCTCCCCGCCGTCCCGGTCGCGGAACCCCTCGAGGATCTCGACGGTCGTCGTCTTGCCGGCGCCGTTGGGGCCGAGGAGGGCGAACACCTCCCCGACCTCGACGTCGAGGTCGAGGCCGGCGACGGCGCGGTGCTCGCCGTAGGACTTCGTGAGGCCGCGGAGGCGGATGGCTGTGCTCATGCCTCCAGCGTGCTCGCCTCGGGGGCGTCGCGCGACGCCCGGGCGGTGGACGTCACGTCCACCGACCGGTGGACCCGCCAGGCCGCCACCCCGGCGACGAGGAGCGTGCCGACCCCGGCGACGAGGTAGGCCGGTCGGGGTCCGGCGAGCGTGCCGACGGCGCCGCCGAGGACGAGGGCCAGTGCCCCTGCCCCGCGGGACAGGCCGCTGACCAGGGCCACGACGGCGCCGCGGCGCTCGGCCGCCAGCTCGTCGAGGAGGAGCCCGAAGACGAGGGCGTTGACGACGCCGAGGAGGAGGCCGAGACCGAGCCCGAGGGCGAGGTAGGTGAGGTAGCCCGGGGCGACGGCCTGGCCGGTCTGGCCCACGCCGATGAAGGCGATCGCCGTGAGCACCAGCCGCACCCGCGCCGTCCGGGTGGTCGCGGCCCAGGACAGGACCGCGCCGACGACGGCCGCCCCTCCGTGCACCGCCTCCGCGAGGCCGAACTGGACGGGGCTCGCGCCGAGCTCGTCGCGCAGCATGAACACCTCGACGGCGTTGACCGACTCCAGGGTCACGACGAGGGGCAGGAGGGCCCAGACGAGGACGGCGAGCACCGGGTCGGCCCGCAGGGCGGCGACACCTTCGCGCGGCACGATCGTGGCGACCCAGCCCGTGCGGTCCCCGGCCGGCGCCGCCTCCACCCGCTGCCACGCGGCCCGGCTGAGGCCGACGGCGGCGACCGCCAGGGCGAGGAATGAGACCGCGTCGAGCACGAGGGCCGGGGAGGGCCCGTGCCACTGGACGAGGACGCCCCCGAGGCCGGCACCGGCCGGGCCGGCGACCCCGCGCAGTGCCTGCTGGAGAGCCACCACCCGGCCCGCGGTGCCGGTGGGGACGAGCCGCGGGACGACGGCCGTCCAGGCCGGGTTGCCGAGGGCGAAGGCGCTCTGGAGCACGAGGACGAGGAGCAGGGTGGCGGCGAGCCCGTCCACCAGAGCCAGCGCACCCGCCGCTCCGGCCTGCACGAGGGCGGTCACGGCGAGCAGCCGCCGGGGGTCGGCCCGGTCGGCCAGCGCACCGGCGAGCCCCATCGTCAGGACGACGGGCAGCGCGAACGCCCCGAGGAGGAGGGCGACGGACCAGGGCCCCCGGCCGGAGGCGTGGACCCGCAGGAGGAGGGCGGCCATCGCCGCCGAGTCCCCCGCGACGCTCACCGCCGAGGCGACCAGCACGAGGCGCACGGAGCGGATGCCGAGCACCTCGCGGTAGTTCCGAAGCATCTGTTTCACAAATGTGAAGGTAATGCTTCGGATCTGGCGCCGTCAACTAGCATCGGCGCCATGGCCGCGCCCGACCGCTCCGAGCTGCGGATCACCGACCCCCGGGCCCTGCGGGCACTGGCCCACCCGGCCCGCCAGCGCGTCCTCACCGAGCTGTTCTCGGGCGAGGTCCTCACCGCCACCGAGGCGGCCCGGCTCTGCGACCTCACGCCCTCGGCGATGAGCTACCACCTGCGGGCCCTCGAGAAGTGGGGCATCGTCGAGCGCGACGAGAGCGCCGACGGCCGCGAGCGCCCCTGGCGGGCCACTGCCGACGCCATCAACATCACCCCGGAGGCCCACCGCGGCGCCGGGCTCGACACGAGCCGGGTCTCGGTGCACACGTGGTTCGCCGACCTCGAGGGCGACCTCGACCGGCTCGTCGAGGCGGTCGGCGACGGCGAGAGCCACGGCATGACGACCCGGGGACGGGTGTGGCTCACCGACGTCGAGGAGCGCGAGATGCGCGACCGGCTGCTCGACGTCGTGCGCGAGTACCGGGGCCGGACGCGGCGCGAGCACCCCGAGGGCGCTCGGCCGTGGAACGTCTACGCCCTCGTGCTCCCCGCCGAGGACGACGCGGCCCCCGGCGACGCCTGACGAGGTCGTTCGAGGTGATACCCGACCGGATCCGGGTCGGGTATCACCTCGAACCGGCTGCTGGCGCGGTCAGGCGGGTGGCTGCTGGGCCGGCGGCGGCGGTGGGGTCGAACCCGCCTCCGGCGCAGCGGGACCGGCAGCCGGCGCCTGGTACGCGCTCGGCGGCGGGATGGTGGCGTCCCGCTGGCCGAAGTCGACCTTCGGCGCCTCGCGCTGCTCGCCGACGGCCTCGAAGTACTCGGCGCGCTCGATGCTGAAGAGGTTGGCGACGATGTTCGTCGGCACCGTCTCGACCTTGGTGTTGAGGTCGCGGACCGTCGCGTTGTAGTAGCGGCGGGCCGAGGCGATGCGGTCCTCGGTGGAGGTCAGCTCGTTCTGCAGGGCGAGGAAGTTCTCGTTGGCCTTGAGGTCGGGGTAGGCCTCGACGATGGCCAGCAGCCGCCCGAGCGCCTGGCTGAGCATGTTCTCGCTCTCGGCCTGCTGGGCCGGGGACTGCCCGGGGGCCATCGCCGCCGAGCGGGCCTGCACGACGTCCTCGAGGGTGCCCCGCTCGTGCGCCGCGTAGCCCTTGACGGTCTCGACGAGGTTGCCGATGAGGTCGTGCCGGCGGGTCAGCTCGACGTCGATCTGGCGCCACGCCTCCTGCACGAGGTTGCGCAGCTTGATGAGGCCGTTGTACGCCGCCACCGCCCACAGGACGAGCGCGGCCACGATGACGACGATGACGATGGTGGTGATCACGGGGGTCCTCCGGTCGGGGCGACGACGGGCCGATCCTACGGCCACGCGGGTATGGCGTGCCTCACATCCTGACCGCTATGGTCGAGCGGGACCGTACCGATCGCCCAGACCGGGAGGCCCCCATGGAGACCGTCGTCGTCGGAGTCGACAACAGTGACGCATCCACCCGAGCGGTGGAGTTCGCCGTCGCGAGAGCGAAACACAACGACTGGAAGGTCGTCCTGGTCCACGTGATCCCGTGGAGCCCCTACTCCTTCCAGACCCCGAGCGAGAACGAGCACCGCCACCAGGAGAAGGAGCGCGAGCTCGCCGCGGCGACCGAGCAGGTCCTGGTCCCGATGGCGGCGATCGCCGAGGACGGCGGCGTCCCGCACACGGAGGTCGTCCGGCACGGCAAGCCCTCCGACACCATCTCCGACGTCGCGAACGACTCCCACGCCGTCCACATCATCGTCGGTCGTACCGGCGACGGCGGCCTCCGCGAGGCGGTGTTCGGCTCGGTCGCGAGCCGCCTCGTCCAGCACGCTCATCTCCCCGTGACGGTGGTGCCCTGATGAACCCCATCGACCTGTTCACCGAGTTCTCCGACTGGCTGACGGCCAAGGTCTTCTACTCGGTCGACGTCGCCGGAACCACGCTGCCGCTCATCGTCGTGTGGCTCGTCGTCGCCGGGGCGTTCTTCACCGTCTGGCTGGGCTTCATGCAGGTCCGCGGGCCCCGGCTGTCGATCGACCTGGTCCGGGGTAGGTACTCGGACCCCGACGACGCGGGCGAGGTCACGCACTTCCAGGCCCTGGCCACCGCCGTCTCCGGCACCGTCGGGCTGGGCAACATCGCCGGTGTCGCCATCGCGATCTCGCTCGGCGGGCCGGGTGCCACCTTCTGGATGATCCTCGCCGGCCTGCTGGGCATGGCGACGAAGATGGCCGAGTGCATGATGGGCGTGAAGTACCGCCGCGAGCACGCGGACGGCACCGTCTCCGGCGGCCCGATGTACTACCTCCGTGACGGGCTGGCCGCCCGCGGCATGGGCGGGCTCGGCAAGGTCCTCGCGGTCCTGTTCGCCCTCTTCATGATCGGCGGCGCCGTCGGTGGCGGGAACATGTTCCAGTCCAACCAGGCCACCGCCCAGATCATCGCCGTCACCGGCGGTGAGGACTCCTACATCGCCGACGTCCCGTGGGTCGTCGGCCTGGTCTTCGCCGGCCTCGCCGGAGCGGTGATCATCGGCGGCATCAAGAGCATCGCCCGGGTCACCGAGAAGATCGTCCCCTTCATGGCGGGGCTCTACATCGTGGCCTGCCTCATCGTCCTGATCTGGAACATCGGCTCGGTCCCGGAGGCCTTCAGCTCGATCTTCAGCGGGGCGTTCTCCCCGGAAGGGGTCGCGGGAGGCGCCGTCGGCGCCCTCATCGTCGGCTTCCAGCGCGCCGCGTTCTCCAACGAGGCCGGGCTCGGCTCCGCGTCGGTCGCGCACTCGGCGGTCAAGACCAAGGAGCCCGCCACCGAGGGCTTCGTCGCCATGCTCGAGCCGTTCATCGACACGGTGGTCATCTGCACGATGACCGCGCTGACGATCGTCATCACCGGGGTCTACACCAACCCGGACGCCTCCGAGCTCGGCGGCGTGGCCCTGACGTCCGACGCGTTCGCGACCGTCCTGCCCTGGTTCCCGAACGTCCTGGCGCTCGCCGTCGTCCTCTTCGCCTTCTCGACGATGATCAGCTGGTCGTACTACGGGATGAAGGCCACGGGCTACCTCTTCGGTGACAACGTCGTCGCGGAGAACACCTTCAAGGTCGTCTTCCTCGTCTTCACCGTCGTCGGCTCGGCGGCCGCGCTCGGGCCGGTCATCAACTTCTCCGACTCGGCGATCTTCCTCATGTCGCTGCCCAACCTCATCGGGCTCTACATCATGGCTCCGGAGATCCGCAGCGTCATCCGCGGGTACTTCGACCGGGTGCAGAGCGGCGAGGTGAAGCAGGTCCCGCAGCCCACCCGCTGACGCGCGGGCGCCGTGCCGGTCCCCGGGGGCCGGCACGGTCGCCGGCGCTCAGGCCAGGCCGAGGTCCTCGAGGCCGTAGACGTGCCGGTACTCCAGCCCGGCGTCGGCGAACTTCTCGGCGGCCCCGGTGGCGCGGTCGGCGATCGTCGCGACGGCCACGACCGTCGCACCCGCCTCCTGCACCGCCTGCGCCGCGTCGAGCGGGCTCGCCCCGGTGGTCGAGGTGTCCTCGACGACGAGCACGCGGCGGCCCTGCACCGACGGCCCCTCGATGCGCTGCTGGAGCCCGTGCGCCTTGCCGGCCTTGCGGACGACGAACGCGTCGAGGCGGCCACCGGAGGCGGCCCGCGCGTGGAGCATCGCGGTGGCGACGGGGTCGGCGCCGAGGGTCAGGCCGCCGACGGCGTCGAACTCGAGGTCGGCGACGAGGTCGAGCATCACCCGGCCGACGAGCGGGCTCGCCTCGCCGTCGAGGGTGATGCGGCGCAGGTCGACGTAGTAGTCGGCCTCCTTGCCGGAGGAGAGGGTGACGCGGCCGTGGACCACGGCCTTGTCGCGGACGATCTCGAGGAGGCGGGCACGGTCGGCGGCGATGTCGGTCACGGGCACCACGGTAGGGGCTGGGGCGCGACCGCGGACGGGCGCGTCCGCCGGGTCAGGCGCGGCGGCGCGGCGGCACCGAGCCGTAGAAGGCCGCCCCGAGGTCGGGCGAGACCACCCCGGTCCCCCACTCCCCGGTCCAGCCGACGCCGCCGCGCACCGGCGGGTCCTGGGCGACGGGCGGGAGGGGGTCGGTGCCGTCCCACAGCTCGCTTCCCACGGCGAGGGTCCGGCCCGTCGGGCTGGCGACGACGGCTCCCGCGAGCAGGCGCAGCAGGTCGGGGCGGAGCCCGTCGAGGAGGATGCGCGGGCGGTGCCGCTCGGCGAGGACGAGCAGCCGGGCCACCTCGTGGACGTCGTCCGGTCGTAGACGGGTGCCGACGAGCAGGAGTCGGCGGACCTCCCCGAGGATCTGCGTGCGCGCCGCGGACCCGAGGGCGGTCAGCGCGTGGCGGTGCGCCGTCTCCTGCCAGTCGACAGGGCCGGTGCGCAGCAGGTGGCGGTACTCCCGGAGCACCGCCGTCTCGGCGGCGGGTCGCACCCCCCGAGGGTACGTCGCTGCCCGCCGGACGGCCAGGGCTTCGGCGCCCGTGAGCAGGCACGACGCCGGTCCGGAACCAGAGAGGACCGGTCGTCGTCGGAGGAGCACCGACCACCCGAGGAGCCCTCGATGACGCAGCCCGCACCCCAGCACCCGGCCACGCCCGAGCTCCGCTGCCCGCTGTGCGGCGGCTCGGACTTCCAGCGCGAGGAGTCCCGGCAGGAGTCGCGCTGGGGGTTCACGTCGCACCGGATGACCCTGCTCGTCTGCACCCGCTGCCGGTACGTCCTGCACTTCTACGACCGGCACTCGATCTTCGACGTCGACTGAGGGCGAGGTCGGGCCGGCCGCGGAGGGGGCGGCCGGCCCAGGGTGGGCTCTGGTCCAGGGTCCCGGATGGCGGTGGGAGGTCGCCGCCATCCGGCGGAGCCGACCAGAGCCGGGCGGACCCGACCAGAGCCGGGCGGACCCGACCAGAGCCGGGCGGACCCGACCAGAGCCGGGCGGACCCGACCAGAGCCGGGCGGACCCGACCGGAGCCGGGGCTCAGCGGCGGCGCAGCGCCTCGACGAGCCGCCCGGCTCCCCCGCGCACGAGCGGTCGCGGCAGGGCCCGGACGAGCAGGCTCGCAGCCTTCCACTGGGGCCCGGGCACCGAGACGACCTTGCCGGCGGCGGCATCCGCGAGCCCCTGCTGGGCGACCTCGGCCGCCTCGAGCCACATCCCGCGCGGGAAGCCGGGCAGCGTCATCCGGGCCCGCTCGTGGAACTCGCTGCGGGTCAGGCCGGGACAGACGGCCGTGACGGTGACGCCGGTGCCGTGCAGCTGCCCGGCGAGCGCCTCGCTGAACACCGTGACGAAGGACTTCTCCGCTGCGTACGTGCCGTTCGCCATGAACGACGCGACCGAGCTGATGTTGACGATCGTGCCGTGCCCGCGCTCGCGCATCGCCCGGCCGGCCGCGTGGCAGGTGAGCATCACCGCCCGGACCATCACGTCGAGGGCGGCCTCCTCCTGCGCGACGTCGTTGTCGAGGAAGGGCCGGTGCAGCCCGAAGCCGGCGTTGTTGACGAGGACCTCGACCGGGCGGGCCGGGTCGGCGAGGCGGCGGCACACCTGCTCGGTCTGCTCGCGGTCGGCGAGGTCGGCGACGAGCACCTCGGCCGCAGTTCCGTGGCGCGAGCGCAGCTCGGTGGCCAGCCGCTCGAGGCGGGCGCGGTCGCGGGCGACGAGGACGAGGTCGTGGCCCTCGCGGGCGAGCCGTTCGGCGAAGGCGCGACCGATGCCGGCCGAGGCGCCGGTGACCAGGGCGGTGCTCATGGCTCGACCCTAGGGGCGTCGGCGGCGCTCGTTAGGGTGGACGCCGTGCGCATCGCCACCTGGAACGTCAACTCCATCCGCTCCCGCATCGACCGTGTCGAGGAGTGGCTGCGGCGCACCGACGTCGACGTCCTCGCCATGCAGGAGACCAAGGCCCGCGAGGACCAGTTCCCCTTCGACCGGTTCGAGGCGCTCGGCTACGAGGTCGCCCACCACGGGCTCAACCAGTGGAACGGCGTGGCCGTCCTGTCGCGGGTCGGGCTCGACGACGTGCAGGTCGGGTTCGAGGGCGACCCGGGATGGGGCGAGCCGCTCGCCCCCGAGGCTCGCTCGATCGGGGCGACGTGCGGCGGCGTGCGCATCTGGTCGGTCTACGTGCCGAACGGCCGCGCCCTCGACGACCCGCACATGGCCTACAAGCTGGCCTGGCTGGGGCAGCTGCGCGACCGCGCGGTCGAGTGGGCCGCCGACGGCACGCCCGTCGCGCTGTGCGGCGACTGGAACATCGCCCCGCAGGACGAGGACGTCTGGTCGATGGAGTACTACCTCGACAAGTCGCACGTCAGCCCGCCCGAGCGCGCCGCGTTCCACGCCTTCCTCGAGGCCGGCTTCGTCGACGTCGTCCGCCCGCACACCCCGGGTGCCTACACGTACTGGGACTACCAGCGCCTCGCCTTCCCCAAGAAGCGCGGCATGCGCATCGACTTCGTGCTCGGGTCGCCCTCCTTCGCGGCCCGCGTGGCCGGCGCCGCCATCGACCGCGAGGAGCGCAAGGGCACCGGCGCCAGCGACCACGCGCCGGTCGTCGTCGAGCTCGACGGCTGAGACCTCCCACGACCGGGGGGCTGACGGACGTCGGGGGTCGGGACTACCGTGCCGGGATGAGCCGTCCGCCCCACGAGAACGTCGCGACGGTGCTCGTCGACCCGGCGGTGCTCGCCGCGCTCGAGGTCAGCCTCATGCACCTCGAC
>JAESFK010000570.1_pt1 | contig 17204 bp, 17 predicted proteins | sample 9269391 | NCBI WGS metagenome assembly JAESFK01 (sample SAMN14506231, study PRJNA617097) | algae metagenome | isolation source: Drouetiella hepatica UHER 2000/2452 and co-occurring heterotrophs from... | place: Slovakia: Slovak Paradise National Park, Hrabusice, Kosice Region | collected 2000-01-01
CGAAACTTTATTTAGCGGTCGCTGGTGGCGCTCACAGGAATCGCGGCCGATGTGGTGGCCTGCTACATGGGTTCTCGTGGTCTCAGGACTGATTTTCGCCTTCTGCTTTTGGATGAGTGTAGTTCTCGTCGCCTATATCGCACCGGCTCAACAACTGCCTGAATACGCGGCAAATGTTGCGGCCTACCAGTCGGCTTTGCAATACGGCGCGTTTGCCGTCTTCCTTTCGATGCTGGCAGGGCGGTTTACGGAAAATGCAAACTCGCTGCACCGGCTCTATCGCGACCGGCTCGCGCATGCGTTCGTTTTGGGTGCTGGTGAGGGAGAGCCTGCCTATCTGTTTTCCGATTTGGCGTCGTCAACAAGCAAGGACGTCCCCTTTCGCCCTCATCTGATTGTCAATACCGCTGCCAACATCCAGAAGTCCTCGAACAATAAGCGCGGCCGCAACGCAGAATTTTTTACAATCACGCCCCTTTATGTGGGCAGCGACCTGACAAAATATGTGAAGACGAAAACCTATGAGGCGGCCGAACCGCATCTCGATCTGGCCGCGGCGACCGCAATTTCAGGCGCGGCGGTTTCCTCGGCAATGGGGCGGGTGGGTGTCTCGGTCTTGGCTCCAACATTGGCGTTGCTCAACCTGCGCCTTGCCTATTGGGTGAGAAACCCGCATCTTTTGCGGCAGGATGGACGCAATCACAGCGCGGCGCTCACGGATTGGAAAATTTCCTATCTCTTCCGTGAAATGTCTGGCTGGCTGCACGAAGGCCTGTCAAAGATCAATCTTTCCGACGGCGGGCATATTGACAATCTCGGCCTCTACCAGCTGTTAAAGCGCCGCTGCGATGTCATTTTCGTTTCTGATGCGGAGTCCGATCCCGGAATGACCTTTGCGTCCTTCGTCGATGTGCAACGCTTCGCCCGGATAGATCTGGGGGTACGGCTCGAAGTACCCGTCGCCGATATTCGGGAGGCGGCGCTGAAACGCCAGGCAGAGTTGAACAAGGACGGCGCCCATTCCGCGCGCTCGCCGGACAAGGCGCACGCGGCAATTGGCCGTATCTACTATCCGGAAACGCGGTACGGGAACGGGCCGACGCTTCCCGAAAAAGAGGGTATCCTAGTCTATGTCAAATCCTGCGTCACCGGTGATGAAAATGACTATGTCCTCGATTATGAGAAGCGGTACCGGCGTTTTCCGCATGAGGCGACCAGCGATCAGTTCTTTTCGGAGGAGCAGTTTGAGGCCTACCGAGCGTTGGGGTTCCATGCCGTAATTCACGGACTCGACGATACCTGTAGCAACATATCGGAAGCGGTTCTGAGAGCGAAACTGGGCGCTATTCTCGGCTCTTCGCCCTGATGGACGAGATGGCCGCCTCGACCGAGACCCGGTTTGTCATCATCACCCACAATCCGATCACCATGGCCCGCATGAACCGCCTGTTCGGCGTCACCATGGCCGAGCAGGGCGTCTCCCAGCTGGTCTCCGTCGACCTGCAGACAGCGGAACAGTTGCGGGAAGCAGTCTGAAGGGTCCGGTAAGGGAATCTTTCCGATCTGGGCGCACACTTTTGGCTGACAGCCTTTCTGAAAGGCGCGTCGGATCGCCGGAGGGTATGAAGCTTGACGGATTTCACGGGCGCAGATGCGTTGCTGTTGCTGGGAGCCGCTCCAGTGGCGTCCCTCTGCGTGAATTCGGGCGGCATCATCGTTTTTGCCAATGAGGCGGTCACGGCAATGTCCGGCAGCGGATCTGCGCTGGCCAGAACGCCGGTTTCCCGGCTTTTACCGGAATGGCATTCCGTCTCGATCGTTTCCGCCAAATCCTTCCGCCGGGAAACATTGATGCTGCGCGGCGATGGCAGCGTCATTCCCGTCGAGCTTTCGGTCGTCCGGTTCGGCGATGCTCTGACGGGTGTTGCCATCCGCGACCTTATCGATGAACGATCGCTGGAATCGATGCGTCTCGAACTGGAGCGGCAGAACGAGGAGGCCTTTCTGGAGGCGACAGCGGCCCATCGGCGCCTCGGCTTCTTCATCGACATGCTGCCGCAGGCTGCCTGTGTGTTCGATGCCGAGGATCGTTACATCCTGTGGAATGAGAAATATGCGGCCCTCTATCCGGAAATCGCCGGTCACCTGCGTCCCGGAATGCCTTTCCGGGAGATTCTCGAAATCAGCCTGGCCAGTGGCGATATGCCCGAATTGATCACGGACCCGGAAAACTGGATCGAAGAGCGGATGAAGCGGCACAGGCTTCCGGTCTCCCAGGAAGAGCAGATGCTGCGGGATGGGCGCTGGCTGCGCCATGACGACCGCCGCACGCCGGATGGTGGTGCCATCGGCATGCGCATCGATATCACCGATCTCAAGCGCCGCGAGGAATCGTTCCGGCTGCTGTTCGATGCCAATCCGATGCCGATGATGATCTGCGATGCCGTGAGCCTCGATATCCTTGCGGTAAACAATGCGGCGGTCGCACTCTACGGTTTTGCAGTCGAAGCCATGCTGGAAAAGCGCGTCACCGACTTTCACGCCGTGGTCGAGGGCGAGCGCCTTGGCATCATGCTGCGCGGGCTGGAAGGCGATTGCGAGGCGCGCACCGTCTGGCACCAGAAGGCCGCAAAGGGTGTGGAGCACCATGTGCTGATTTATGTGCGCATCATCAACGAGGGACCGTCACGGCGGCTGCTCCTGACAATCGCCGATGTCAGCGACCGTATCCGTGCCGAGGCGCACGCCACCCATCTTGCCCATCACGATCCGCTGACTGGCCTGCCGAACCGCATGCAGTTTCGCCAGAAGCTCGAATCCGCTCTGGTCAGGGCAGCGCGTGATGGGGAAGAGCTGGCAGTGCACTACCTCGATCTCGACGGTTTCAAGCCGGTCAATGATACGTTTGGCCATGCCGCTGGCGACCTGCTGCTGAAGCAGGTTGCCGAGCGGCTGAAATCCGTGCTGCTCAATGGCGACCTGGTGGCAAGGCTCGGTGGCGATGAATTCGCCATTCTCCAGCATGCCTCCGCCGCGAAGGTGGCCGATATCGCCGATCGCTGTATTCTGGCGCTTGGAAAGCCCTTCGGCATCGCAAATTGCCAGATCGGCATCAGCGTCAGCATCGGCATCGCGGTGGCGCCGGAAAACGGGTTCGATCCTGACGAATTGATGAGCGCCGCCGACACGGCGCTTTATCAGGCAAAGGCGTCCGGCAAAAGCACCTGGCGCCGCAGCCGCACTGCCGCTTGACACTCGATTTCGGCTTTTGTGACAGGTTTTGTCGTGATTTTGTTGCAATGCAGCAAAATTCTTCCGCCGGTGCATTTTAAAGCCGAAAAGGATACTGTAGCGTTCGGTGGGAGCCGAATGGGTGGAGAAATGGCATGACAAAGTGGGTTTATACCTTCGGCGGGGGAGAAGCCGAGGGAAATGCGGGCGATCGTGATCTCCTGGGCGGCAAGGGGGCCAATTTGGCGGAGATGTGCAATCTCGGCCTGCCGGTGCCGCCGGGCCTGACGATCATCACCGAGGCCTGTGGCAAATATTATGCCGATGGCCGCAGCATTCCCGATGGTTTGAAGGCTCAGGTCTCGGCCGGTATCGAGAAGATGCAGGCGATCACCGGCCGTATGTTCGGCGATACGCAGCGTCCTCTGCTGCTGTCCGTCCGCTCCGGCGCGCGTGCCTCGATGCCGGGCATGATGGATACCGTGCTTAATCTCGGTCTCAACGACGCAACCGTGCAGGCGCTCGGCCACGATGCCGGCGACGCCCGGTTCGCCTGGGACAGCTATCGCCGTTTCATCCAGATGTATGCCGATGTCGTCATGGGGCTTGACCACGAGGTTTTCGAGGAAATCCTCGAGGACGAAAAGGGCCGTTTGGGTCATGAGCAGGATACCGAGCTTTCCGCCGTCCAATGGCAGCACATCATCTCGCTCTACAAGCGGGTGATCGAGGAAGAACTCGGCGAAGCCTTTCCGCAGGATCCGGAAGTCCAGCTGTGGGGCGCGATCGGCGCCGTCTTTGCCAGCTGGATGAACCCGCGCGCCATCACCTATCGCCATCTGCACAATATTCCGGCCGCCTGGGGCACCGCCGTCAATGTGCAGGCCATGGTGTTTGGCAATCTCGGCAATACGTCGGCCACCGGCGTCGCCTTCACCCGCAATCCCTCGACCGGCGAAAACGAGCTGTACGGCGAGTTCCTCGTCAATGCGCAGGGCGAGGATGTCGTTGCCGGCATCCGCACGCCGCAAAACATCACCGAGGCCGCCCGCATCGCGTCGGGTTCCGACAAGCCGTCGCTGGAAAAGCTGATGCCGGAAGCCTTCGAGGAATTCCAGGCGATCTGTAACCGGCTGGAAAGCCACTACCACGACATGCAGGATCTCGAATTCACCATCGAGCGCGGAAAACTCTGGATGCTGCAGACCCGGTCCGGCAAGCGGACCGCCAAGGCGGCGCTCAGGATCGCCGTCGACATGGCCGAGGCGCGCACGATCACCAAGGAACAGGCCGTCGCCCGAATCGATCCGGCCTCGCTCGATCAATTGCTGCACCCGACCATCGATCCGCGCGCCCGCCGCGACATCATCGGCTCCGGCCTGCCGGCCTCGCCGGGGGCTGCGACCGGCGAGATCGTCTTCACCTCCGAAGAGGCGGTGCTGGCCGAAAAGGCAGGCCGCAAGGTCATTCTGGTGCGTGTCGAAACCAGTCCCGAAGACATTCACGGCATGCATGCGGCCGAAGGCATTCTCACCTGCCGCGGCGGCATGACCAGCCATGCGGCCGTGGTTGCCCGCGGCATGGGCATCCCTTGCGTGTCCGGTGCCGGCAATCTGCGCGTCGATGCCCGCAACGAACTTCTGATCGCCGCCGGCATGACGCTGACAAAGGGCGACGTGATCACCATCGACGGCTCGTCCGGACAGGTGCTGAAGGGCGAGATCCCGATGATCCAGCCGGAACTGTCGGGCGATTTCGGCAAGATCATGGCCTGGGCCGATGAAAGCCGCCGCATGACGGTGCGCACCAATGCCGAGACCCCAGCCGATGCCCGCGCCGCCCGCTCCTTCGGGGCCGAGGGTATTGGTCTCTGCCGTACCGAGCATATGTTCTTCGAGGGCGAGCGCATCAATGTCATGCGCGAAATGATCCTTGCTTCCGACGAGGCCGGGCGGCGCATCTCGCTCGCCAAGCTTTTGCCGATGCAGCGATCCGACTTCACCGAGCTGTTCTCGATCATGCACGGCCTGCCGGTCACCATCCGCCTGCTCGATCCGCCATTGCACGAGTTCCTGCCGAAGACCGACGAGGAGATCGACGATGTTGCGGCCGTCCTCGGCATGAAGCCGGCGGACCTGCGCCAGCGTGTCGATGAACTGCACGAGTTCAACCCGATGCTCGGCCATCGCGGCTGCCGGCTGGCGATTTCCCATCCGGAGATCGCCGAGATGCAGGCCCGCGCCATTTTCGAGGCGGCGGTCGAGGCCGCCCGCGAAACCGGCGCGCCCGTGGTGCCGGAAATCATGGTGCCGCTTGTTGGCCTCAAATCCGAGCTGGACTACGTCAAGGCCTGCATCGATGCGGTGGCCAAGGAGGTGATCGGTGAATCCGGCATCGAGATCGAATATCTCGTCGGCACGATGATCGAACTTCCGCGCGCCGCCCTTCGTGCCCATGTGATCGCTGAAAGCGCCGATTTCTTCTCGTTCGGCACCAACGACCTGACGCAAACCACCTTCGGCATTTCCCGCGACGACGCCGCCCAGTTCCTCAACACCTATATCCAGAAGGGTATCGTCGAGAAGGATCCGTTCGTCTCGCTCGATTTCGATGGGGTCGGTGAACTGATCCAGATCGCCGCCGAACGTGGCCGCCGCACCAAGAACGGTTTGAAGCTCGGCATCTGCGGCGAACATGGCGGCGACCCGGCCTCGATCCGCTTCTGCGAGGAAACCGGCCTTGACTATGTTTCCTGCTCACCCTTCCGCGTGCCGATCGCACGGCTCGCGGCCGCACAGGCGGCCATCAACGGCAAGGGGTGAGGGGGGACTATTTCCCGGGCAGGACAGCAACGCCGGATTGATGGGCTGCATGTGCAAGCGCCTTGTCAAGGGTTGCCAATGGCAACCGGCGTCGTTGGGCGAGTTCAAGATAGGCAGCGTCGTAGACGGTCAGACTGTACAGGTCCGCGAGCTTAAGTGTTGCCGCCCAGGCATGAGTATGGGTTTCTTCGTCGGTTGTTATGTCCAGCTTCTGGAGGTAGCCGAGAAACCGATCTCTTGCCGCGATCGGAATGCGCTTTCTACGCACGGAGAAAGACAGACTATTGGCAACTTCCAGATGCCATAGAAAGGGAACGACGGCACCGTCCTGAACGACTGTGTCGAAGACCGAGGCTATTGCCGGTGTCTGTTCGTCCTCCAGTAGAAAGGCCAGCGTCGCCGAGCAATCCAGAACCATGCTCACCGGCGGCCCTCGTCGCGGTATTGCTTCCACTCTTCCCATTCAAAAGTGTTGAGCTTGATATCTTTCGCAAGCGCACGAATGCCTTTGGCGGCCTCGATTGCACCCGAGCGATCACGGACGGGCATCTCCTTGATCATGCGTGCTACGGGTTTGCCGTGGCGCGTGATGACAATCTCTTCGCCATGCTCGACAAGGTCAAGAAGCGTTCCTAGCGTGTTCTTGGCCTCGAAGGCTCCGATTTCGCGCATCCGAACTCTCCTCATAAAAGCTAGCCGCGCTAGCTTAATCCGGGTTGGTGGCGCGATCAAGTTTTCCTGTGCACCGGCATCTTCGGCTTAAGAAGCTGGATGCGTAGAGCGGGCACCTACCCTATTGATGAAATCCTGCACCGGTTCCGTTACCGGACGATGACCGGCCGGTTCCAGCCCCATAGCATCGGATCGTTGCCATATCTGAGCGAGCGTGACTCGGCGCGGCGATCGAGATCGATGCGTTGCAGGCAGGTGGCAAGGGCATCGGTATTGCGGCGGAAGCCGTAGGAGAGGCAGGTTTTTTCGTCTGCGGCACGGCGTTCTTGCGGTGTCAGGGTGGTGCAACCGGCAAGGATTGCGCCAAGGGCGACAAGCGGCAGGATCTTCCGGATAGGCATGCTGAGACCTTGAAACGATTGCAGATTTCAACCGGTCTATCAGATACGTTGCAACACATCCACAAAGGCTTCTGCAAAATTCCTCAAGTCCGCGGTTGTCTCGTCGGGCGTCTCGAGGCGGATCGTGCTGCCGCCGGGTTCCAGGCAGGCAAAGATCGTCCCCATCGCCGCGCTGCCATCCTTGGGAATACGCAGCACTGCGATGCGCTCGCAATCGGGGACCAGGCCGGAGGCGGGGAGTTCGAACAGGAACGCGCCGTCGATGGCCGCGGCAGCAGTCCTTACATGATCAGCAAAACCGTCGGGACCTGTCGTGAAGCCGTCGAGCGAAAGCTCGAGTTCAAGCAGTTCCATCGTCAGGCCGGGTTCTGAAGCCGGCACCGCATGGGTGTTCATCGTCGCTGGGTCGAAATCGGTTGTTAGCATGCTCACTCTCCCTTTCAGGCAGGCGGCAGATGTTGCTGCCGGATGCCTGGAAATCTTGATGTGTGTGCAAGCCGGCCCAATACCGCGACGGACCGGAAACACGGTTGTTCCCCGTTTTCAAGGCATCTTCAAGGAGAATGGCGAATTTGTGGCATGTTAGCAACTACAAATATTGCGTGTGCCTGCCTGGCTCGACTGCGGTTCGGCGCTGATCCCGGCGAAAACCGCTTCACACCCTTCGTCATCATGCTCTAAACAGGACAAAGCGTACCGCATCCGGGCCAAGGGATTGATTCTGCCAGATGATGATCAAGTATGAGCGCCCCATCTCTCTGGCTGCCCGCTGGGCACGCCGGATCGCCCGTCTTGCCTTCGGTCTGTTTGTCGCGGCGCTGCTTGCCCACCGCTTTGGCCCGCTGGCCACGCCGCATTTCCTTGCATTGTCCGCGCTTTCGGCTGGACTGGCGGTTCTGGCAGTGGCTCTTGCCGTCATCGGTTTCGTCCGGCTCTGGCAGGTGGCGGCTGTTGGCGGCGGCGCGTCGTTTATGGCGCTCGTCTATGCGGTGGTGCCGCTTGGCGCCGCAGGCTACGCGCTTGGCGAGTATTTTACCAAGCCGGCGATCTATGACGTCAGCACCGATACGGTGACGCCGCCGCCCTGGATCAAGCCGCCGGATGCACAGCAAGGCTGGCTGTCGCGGGCCGCAACGGTCACGCCAGAAGACCGGGAAGTGCAGATCGCCGCCTATCCGGGATTAACTGGCCGCCGGTATGATGGCGCGCTCGACCGCGTGTTTCAGGGCGTAAAGATCGTCGCGGAGCAAACCGGCATCGGCATTGTCACGCAGGAGGGCGCCGAAAATGCCGAGGCCGATCTTGAAGACATGACCGTCAAACCGGCGGACGCCGCCCCTGCCGATGGTGATCCCGGTGATGTGCCGATCCCGCTGTCGCGCCCTGAGATCGTCACCGGCGACATGCCGCCCGGCCGCCGTTCTTCCGATATCCTGCTTCAGGGCGAATGGCGCACGTTGATCGCCGGTTTGCGCTTCGATGTGCTGATCAGGCTTCGGGAAGAGGCCGAAACCACCTTCGTCGACATGCGCGTCGCCTCCCGTTACGGCGGCCATGATCTCGGCCTGGGCGCCGCCTTCGCCGACCAGTTCCTGCATGCGCTCGATGCCGAATTGCTGGGCATTGCGGGGGGGTGATCCTTGGTATGAGGCCGTGTCGTCATCCTGCTTGTAACCCTGCAGTACGACGCCCGGCGCAGGCCATGGCTTGATGGCGGCACCGGACGGTTCAACCGGCGGCAGGACGAAACCAGCCGGTGTGGCTAACGATCAGGCCGGGCAGCGGATTGGTGATTGCGGCATGAAAGCGGAAGACGCCCGCCACTCATGCGAGAAACCGGGCGCGGTGTTCCGGCTTTGGCACGAAGCAGGCGTTGCGGCGGCCGGCGATCCGGTAGCGGTTGCGCGCCACCAGTTCATACAGCGGATCGCGCAGGCTTCTGGGTATCAGCCGCAAGACGCCCGCAAGCCTCCATGGAAAGCCGAGGCCTACGGCCATGCGCAACGACCCCTCCGATTTCAGATAGGCGATGCCGTCCTCGATCAGGATATTGGTCTCGTAGTTGCGGCTGTCGAGGCCATAGTGCCGGTAGAGCGCTTCGCCGAGCGGCGATTGCGCCGACATGAAGCGGTAGCGGCCTTGTTTATCGTGGCGCAAAACAAAATTCACCCAGCCGGAGCAGAAGATGCACTCGCCATCGAAGACGATGACCGGATGATCGTCGGCAAAGGCGGGAACTGCCGCATCGTTGCGATAGCTGTAGGCTGGCTTTGGCTGCATCAGCTGGCCCCGCCGGGCGCAAGGCGAAAGGCTCCGGTAAGCGAGGGCGCGCCGTCGGTTTCGACCTGACCGCGCTCGATCAGGTCCTCCAGATGGGCAAGCACCGAAAGGGCGGCGGCGCCATGCAGCCGCGGATCGGTGGTGGCGTAGATCACCTTGACCATCCCGGCAATATGGCTGTCACCGGCCCGCACCCGCTCCAGAACGGCGCGTTCGCGCATCCGCCGGTGGGCGCGAAGCCCGCGCAAAAACGCCGCTGGTTCCTTCACCGGGCCACCATGGCCGGGCAGGTACAGCCGGTCGTCGCGGATAAGAAGCTTTTCCAGCGACGTCATGTAATCGGTCATCGATCCGTCCGGTGGCGCAACGATCGAGGTCGCCCAGGCCATGACATGATCGGCGGAAAAGACGATGCCGGTCGCCTGATGACGGCCGAGCGCAAAGGCCGCATGGTTGGCGGTATGGCCGGGCGTCAGAAGCGTCGTCAGCGCCCAGCCGTCGCCCGCAACAGTGTCGCCATCGGCAAGGGCGATATCCGGCACGAAATCCATGTCGGAGCTTTCGGCGAACGGATTGATCTCGCCGGCATGCAGCAGCCGCGCCGCCCGGTGCGGCCCCTCGGCCACAACAAGCGCGCCGGTCTCAGCCTTCAGCCGCCGGGCCAGCGGCGAGTGGTCGCGGTGTGTGTGGCTCACCGCGATATGGGTGACCTCGCGGCCTTTCAGCGCCGTCATCAGCGCCTGAAAATGCGCCTCGTCCTCCGGCCCCGGATCGATGACCGCGACGGATGCGCCGCCGACGATGTAGCTGTTGGTGCCATGGAAGGTGAAGGGGCCGGGATTGTTGACGGTGATGCGCTGCACCCCGTCGGCCACCGTCACCGCTTCTCCATGGGCGGGCTTGAAATCGATGTCGAAGTCGGGGCCTTCCATGCGCCGTCTCTTCACTTGTACTCGACTTCGATGAACGACATGAATTCCTTGCCGGCATTGACGACATTGTGCTCGACGCCGGCCTCGCGCCGGTAGGCCTGTCCCTTGGCAATGTCCACCCGCCGCTCGCCGCCCGGCTCCTCCAAGAGAAACCGGCAATCGGTCATCGGGATGACCACGTAGCCCATGCCATGAACATGATGCCCGGTATCCGCCCCCGGCTCGAAATCCCAGCGGGTAATCCTGACCACCTCGTCATCGAGAAGAACGGTCGGCTTGGCAGGCGGACGGGCACGAAAAATGCTCATGGGGGTCTCCAATTTTGGATGGAGACTAGAGGGCGGGGAGGAGATTGGGAAGGGCATTGGCTGATCACCATGCGCAGTGTTTGGCGCTTTCACCCCCCTCTGTCACTCCGTGACATCTCCCCCACAAGGGGGGAGATCATTCATTTCCCTTATAGCTCGAAAATCAAGGTAAGGGCCGCACGCAGCTTGCGGTCAATCTCCCCCCTTGTGGGGGAGATGTCGGCGTCGCCGACAGAGGAGGGTAAACCCGCCACACCTTACCACCCTTGAAAAATCCGCGCAAAACTCAAACTTAAACATTGTCGCATGCGTTCGGCTTTGCTAAACCGGCACTCGATTTGGCAGGGCAACATGTTCGCGCCAAACGGTGGGGCGTAGCCAAGCGGTAAGGCACTGGTTTTTGGTACCGGCACCCCTGGTTCGAATCCAGGCGCCCCAGCCAACTCTCTCTTTTCAAGTCGGAATCCTCGGTTTTCCAGCACTTTGCGTAGCTGGGAATCGAATTCGGGGCATTGTCGTACACAGCTGTCTTACAGGAAGGCGAACCAAGTCCTGCTCATCCCTTTAGGAAAGGGTTTAGCATGGCAACGATTCAACACGTCTACAAGCGCGGTTCTGTCTACTGGTGGCGGCGGCGTTTACCACTTGGAATGGGTGTTCATGCTTCGCTACGCCTCGAATTGAGCCTGAACACCAAGGAACTGGAGCGGGCGAGAGTGGTCGCTCCAGAAGTGACACTTGCAAGTCACCGCCTCCTGAGCATGGTCGTTGATGGGCAGACTCCGATGATGTGCCGCTCAACCGTATAATCCATGTAGCCGCGGCGCGGCGCGCAAATATCTGCGTTGTCTATGGCAATGGCCATTTCCAGGGTTTTTCAAGGGAGATGCACGCAACGAAGCCGGTCTGGGATTTGGGTCGGAATTAGCCAGCCGATACCGAGCGAGCTATATCGAAAAATGCCCTTACAAGTTTGCCGCCGCTGCGTTCCCGCAGGCAAATGAGCGCCTCGTCCATGAGAATCTCGGGGCAGTCGATGCGGATAGGAACAAGGCGGTTGTCGTGGCCGAATTCGGCGTGGGACACAAAGCCGATTCCGCCACCCGACGCGACGATTTCCCTGACTGCTTCGCGGCCTCTGGCCTCGATCCTCGGCGTGAAAGTCACGCCACATTCGTTTGCCATGGCCTCCAGTTTTTGACGGGTTTTCGATCCCTGTTCACGCATGACCAGCGGGTATTTCGACAGTTCCTCAAAAGTCGCTGTTCCGGACATTGCCAGTGGATTATCGCGGCTGGCAAAGGCAATGACGGGGCTCGAGTTCAGTTTCAGGACTTCGAACTCATTGCCCTGAGGAATTTCCCCCAAGACGCCAATATCCGCGTCATACGAATGCAGGCTCGTCGTCACCGTCTCGGTGTTACCGGCATCGACGGTGATCTGGACGTTCGGGTAGGTCTTTCGAAAAACCGCCAGGATATGAAGCAGGTGGTGGGCCGCGTCGGCAACGATGCGCAGCTTTCCGGAACGAAGGGCGCGTGACTCCGACAAGAGGTCAAGCGCCTGTTGTTCCGTGTCGAACATGCGCCGTGTTATTTCCAGAAGCTGCTGGCCTGCATAGGTCAGCGTGACCTGCTTCTTGTTCCTGTTGAACAGAAGCACATCGTATTCCTCTTCAAGTTTTCGAACCTGATCGGAAATGGCTGGCTGCGTGAGGAAAAGTGCCTCGGCGGCGCGGGAGAAGCCGCCATGGACTGCGACGTTGTGGAAGGCGCGCAGTTGAACATACCGCATAGACATTTCTCCAATCATAGGCTCAGCCAATGTAATCATTAAAACGAACGATTTGATTTATGTAAAGCCAGGAGAGATGTTTGCCTGATTTTTTGCAGGTAACTTCTGGAGCGCTGCCATGCACCTTTCCTCCGTCATGCTCGAACTTGCAGCAGCCGTCGTTCTTCTGCTTTTTGCAATCAGCCTTCTTCGCTCCGGCGTCGAGCAGGCATGCGGTGCGTTTATTCAAAGGGCGCTGTCCGGCCCGAGGGGCGGGATCAGGGCGGCGATCAGTGGCTGCGCGCTTGCCGTGCTGTTTCAAAGCTCCACGGCGGTCGCGATGATAACGGCAGGTTTTGCCGCAGGCGGCTTTATCGGTCTGGAAACAGGACTGGCGGTGCTGCTGGGCGCTGATCTGGGATCGGCATTGGTGGTAAAAGTCCTAACCTTCGATTTGCATCTGCTGGGTCCGGCGCTCCTGATCGCAGGTGGGCTCTTGCATCTGAAGGCGGTTTCACCGGCGGCCAGGAATGTCGGAACAGCCGTTCTAGGGGCAGCCCTGCTGTTGCTGTCCCTCACAATGGTCGGGAATGCCACGGCACCTCTGTCCCAAAGCTCGGTTTTGCCAACCTTGATCGCCTATATTGGAAACGACCCCGTCACGGCGATGCTCCTCGCCGCACTTTTCACCTGGGCACTGCATTCCAGTGTGGCCGCCATTCTCCTGATCCTGACCTTTGCTTCCAAGGGGATCATCTCGCTCGATCTCGGAGTGCCCCTTGTCCTCGGGATAAACCTCGGAGGCGCGATGATCGCCGTCTGGTTGACCAGGGGGCAGCCGTTGGATGCGCGCCGTCTGCCGCTTGGAAATCTCATTTTCCGCGGGATTGCCGCAGCGGGAACGCTAATGCTCTTCTATGCTGGTGTGCCGCCCACTTGGCTGCCCGGGGCATCCGACGCGGTCCGACTGGTCAATCTGCACGTGCTCTTCAATACCGGGCTCGTGGCGGGGGGGCTTCTTCTTTGCACCCCGATGGGGCATCTGCTGAAGCTCATCACCAGGGTGCCCGTGATCGAGGCAAAAAGCCTGCGCCATCGCGACAGTGCCCTTGACGTGAACCTTATCTCAACGCCCGCATTGGCATTGGCTGCCACCGCTCGCGAGGTGCTGCATATGGGAGAACTCGTCTCGCGCATGCTCGATCCGGTGATAACGATCATGCAGAATCCGCAAAAGCCGGTCATCGGCGAATTGCAAGACCTGGATCAGGAGGTGAATCGCGCCCATCGCGATATCAAGCACTACATCGCGGCCGTCAATCGCGGTGTTCTGGATGAAGAGCAGGCTAGGCTCGGGATGGAACTGGCCGAGGCAGCGATTCATCTGGAATATGCGGGTGATGTCATCGTCAAGAGCCTGCTGCCCTTGGCAGAGGAGAGGCTTGAGAAGGGAAAGAGCTTTTCGCCGGAGGGCTGGGGCGAACTGACGGCGCTTCATTCCACCGTCACAGCCAATGTCAAACTTGCGTCCAGCCTTTTCGTGTCACCGGACCCATCGATCGCGCGCCTGCTGGTCCGCCAGAAGGAGCGTGTGCGTAGAATGGTCCAGGCGAGCAGCACCCAGCACATTCTGCGTTTGCAGGAGGGAGTTCAAGCCAGCATCGAATCCAGCAACATGCACCTGGAGATGTCGCGCGCGTTGAAGGAGATCAATTCGCTGGTCACGACCATGGCCTATCCCCGGCTTATCGCAAGCGGTGATCTCCTTGAAAGTCGCCTGACTTCGGCGGCCTAATGTATAATTTTTATCTATCGTTTGATATAAAAGAACGATTTTACATATATGTCTGATGGTTTCATTGTGTCCCTACAAGCTCCAAAGCGAGGACGGAAAATGACAGTCGAAACGTTTGACGCCAGCCTGAAACCACTGGAATCTCCGAGGCTCGGAGAACCCTATCTCTTGACCCCTGGCCCTTTGACAACGGCCTATGAAGTCAAGGAAGCCATGCTTCGGGACTGGGGATCATGGGATGGCGATTTCCGCGCCATGACCGCCGAACTCCGCCGCGAGCTTCTCGACATTGCCGGGGACGTGGATGGCGCGTTCGATTGTGTTCCGATGCAAGGCAGCGGTTCCTTTTCGGTTGAAGCGATGCTCGGAAGCTTCATCCCCAAGGATGGCAAGGTGCTCGTCCTGATGAACGGTGCCTATGGAAAGCGGATCGCGCAGACGCTCGGCTATCTCGGACGGAACCATGTGAGCATCGACAAGGGGGACTACATGCCGCCTCGGGGTACCGAGGTTGCCGAAGCGCTCGATGCCGACCCCGCGATAACCCACGTGGTCGTGGTGCATTGCGAGACGAGCTCCGGCATTCTCAATCCTCTCAAGGAAATTTCAGACGCCGTCTATTCCCGCGGGCGCAAGCTTCTGGTCGATTCGATGAGCGCCTTCGGAGCCGTGCCTGCCGGTGTTGCCGATCTCCGCTACGAGGCGATCGTCTCGTCGGCCAACAAGTGCATCGAGGGGGTGCCCGGGTTCGGCTTCGTCATTGCGCGCAAGACCGAGCTTGAAGCTGCCAAGGGTCGCAGCCATTCCCTGAGCCTGGACATTCACGCCCAATGGGATGCCATGAACAAGACCGGGCAGTGGCGTTTCACACCACCCACCCACGTCGTCGCCGCCTTCATCGAAGCGCTTCGCCTGCATCGCAAGGAGGGCGGCGTCGCCGGAAGAGGCGGGCGTTATGCCCGCAATCGCGACGTGATGGTCGCCGGCATGCGGGAAGCGGGCTTCGAGACGCTGCTGGGTGATGACTGGCTGTCCCCCATCATCGTGACATTCTTCAGTCCTGCCGACCCGAAGTTCCGTTTCGAGACTTTCTACGACCTGATGAAAAGCAAGGGCTTCATCATCTATCCCGGCAAGCTGACAGTCGTGGACAGCTTCCGTGTCGGCTGCATCGGCCGGATGGATGAACACGTCATGCGCAAAGTCGTCGCTGCCGCCCGTGCTTCACTCGCAGAAATGGGTGTTGTGAGCGCAGCACCTCCCGAAATCGCTCTTGCCGAACGCAGCCGCCTCGCTGCCTGAACCATCAAATCTTCCGGAGTTCCCAATGAACCAGATTTCCAAAATCACCGTTGACGTCAACAGGCGTTCCTATCCATGGCCTTCAGTGTCGGCGATTGCCATCTGCCTTGATGGCTGCGAGCCCGCCTATCTGGACGAGGCGATCGAAGCCGGCCTGATGCCGACCTTGAAGCGTATCAAGGCGATCGGCACCGAACGGACGGCGCTGAGCGTCATTCCAAGCTTCACCAACCCGAACAATATGTCGATCGCAACCGGACGGCCGCCCTCGGTGCACGGCATCTGCGGCAATTATCTCTATGAGCCGCAGACGGGCAAGGAAGTCATGATGAACGACCCGCGCTTTCTGCGCGCGCCGACGATCTTCAAGGCCTTCTACGATGCAGGCGCGAAGGTTGCCATCGTGACCGCGAAAGACAAGCTGCGCGCGCTGCTCGGTAAGGGGCTGAGTTTCGACGACAACCGTGCGATCTGCTTTTCCTCGGAGAAGTCGGACAAGTCGACGAAGGCAGAAAACGGAATCGACAATGCGTCCGCGTGGCTTGGACTTCCTGTTCCCGAGGTTTACTCCGCCGATCTCTCGGAATTCGTCTTTGCAGCAGGTGTCAAGCTGCTGAAGGAGTTCCGCCCCGACGTCATGTATCTGACGACCACGGACTACGTGCAGCACAAGTACGCCCCTGGTGTTCCCGAGGCGAACTCGTTCTACGAGATGTTCGACAAGTACCTGACGCAACTCGACGCCATGGGCGCTGCCATCGTTGTGACCGCCGACCATGGGATGAAGCCGAAGCACAAGGCCGATGGCTCGCCGGATGTCATCTACGTCCAGGACGTGCTTGACCAATGGCTGGGCAAGGACGCGGCGCGCGTCATCCTGCCGATCACCGATCCTTACGTCGTGCACCATGGTGCGCTGGGCTCTTTCGCCACAGCCTATCTGCCGGAAGACGCTGACCGTGAAGACATCATCGAGCGCCTCGCCGCTATCGAAGGTATCGATCTGGTACTCCCCCGTCCGGAAGCCTGCGTCCGGTTCGAGCTTCCCGACGACCGCATCGGCGACATCGTCCTGATCTCGTCGGAAAACAAGACTCTGGGCACCAGCGAGCACCGCCACGATCTGGCCGCTCTGAATGAGCCGCTGCGATCCCACGGTGGACTGACCGAGCAACGGGTTCCGTTCATCGTCAACCGGAAGGTCCCGGAATTGCTGAATGCCGGTGCATTGCGCAATTTCGATGCGTTCTACTACGCGCTTGTCGCTGCCGCGCAACCGGCAGGCTGAGGGAGATTTGTCGTGACCAAAGTGGAAACGGATTTCAAGTTGCGGCATGAGCCGATGCGGATTGCAGGCAGGAAGGTGTCGACAGATGCCCTCATCGAGGTTCGCTATCCCTGGAATGACGCAGTCATCGGCACGGTCCCTGCAGGCCGTGCCGAACATGCACGCGAGGCATTTGCAATCGCCGCTGCCTATCAGCCGAAGCTGACGCGCTACGAGAGGCAGCGCATCCTGCTCACCGCCGCCGAAGCACTGGTGGCCAGAAAGGAAGAGATATCCGATCTGATCACATTGGAACTCGGCATTTCCAAGCAGGACTCGCTTTATGAAGTCGGCCGAGCCTACGACGTCCTGACGCTCTCCGGACAGATGTGCATTCGCGACGATGGCGAAATCTTTTCCT
>JAESFK010000571.1_pt1 | contig 17200 bp, 16 predicted proteins | sample 9269391 | NCBI WGS metagenome assembly JAESFK01 (sample SAMN14506231, study PRJNA617097) | algae metagenome | isolation source: Drouetiella hepatica UHER 2000/2452 and co-occurring heterotrophs from... | place: Slovakia: Slovak Paradise National Park, Hrabusice, Kosice Region | collected 2000-01-01
AGCCGGCATCGCCGACTATATCCACTATTACAACAATGACCGTATCAAGCTCAAACTCAAAGGGCTGAGCCCTGTGCAATACAGGACCCAGCCCTCGATATGTCCCAACCTATGAACCGGCCAACTTTATGGGGTCAGTTCACAAGGACGGCCGGGGTTATCTATTGTGTGCACGAAAGATATCAATCGTTTGCGGTAACCTTGACGCCCAGCACGCCCGGCACCGTGTTCGGAGCGCCCATGGCGGCGCCGATGATCATCGGGAAGGGAACGGGGTTGGCCGGCTCGGCGGAGACCGTCAGGCTCTTTGGCGCGTCCAGATAGGTGTTGACCGCGGTCGAGACCTGGTTCTGCAACTCTGGAACGTTGAGCTGCGCCATCATCAACGGCACCATGCCCTTCAGCGACTGCGCCAGCTGATCGCCGGTTACGCCCTGCTGGGAGCCGATGTAATCGAGGACGCGCTTGGTGATCGTTGCATCGTCGAAGCGGACCGAGGCGCTGTTGAAAGTCAGCTGCTGGATCAGGCCCATCATCGAGAGGCCCATGGCCTGATTGGCTTCTTCCTTGTTCGGATTGGCTTCGGCCGCCTTCATGGCTTCCTGAACGGACTTCATGAAGTCCAGCGTGTAGCCGGAGATATCGACGGCAAGGGCAAGGCGGCCGACATCGGCGAAGTCGAAGGCATATTCCTCGAGCGAGACATTGCCGGTGGCAACCTCCCAGCTGCCCTTCATCGTCATTTCGCCGGACAGGGTCTTGAGGCCGAGCTTTTCGATTGCTTCCTTCGACTTGGCGTCCTCGACGTCGGAGAGATCGGCTTTGATGCCGGACATCGTCGCGTCGAAATCGAAGCCGGCGTCGCTTTCCTGCTTCGTCAGGTTGGCTTCCGATTCCTCCATCGAAAACACCTGCTTGCCCTTGACGGTCACCGTGACCGGGCCGGTGCCGGCGGTTTCGTAAAGAACGATGTCGTTGATCGTGCCGCCTGCCGGATTGCCGGGAATGGAAAGCCCGCCCATCGTGATGTTCTTGGCCGTGACGGCCGCTTCGTCCTGCTTGATATCGACGTCCGGCAGCGTGACGGTTTCGGCATAATATCCGCCGCCCTCGGTTTCCTCGACGCCTTCCAGCGTCACGTCGCCGATTTTGAAATCCTTGTCCGGTGCAGCCGTCGATTTGACGCTGACGCCGGTCAGCGTCACGGTCGTACCGTCAACTGCGACTTTTTCATAGGCGACTGCCGTGCCGTTGAGCGCATAGGCGGCGTTCAGCTTGGTGACGAGATCCGCGCCGTCGAGCGCGAAGGCCGGACCGGAAAGGCCGATAAAAGCGGCGCTCGCCAGCATCAGACGGAGGTTGCGGGTAGGCATCATGGAACGGTTCCTTGTTGTAAAGGTCTAATTTCGAAGGCATTTCTAATACGGATTAAGGCCGAAATATATTCGAATTGCTTCGCCACGTCATGTTTCGTCCGAACGCCGATTTTTACGATGAAATTTGCCGTTCGGTGGCCGCGGACGCGCCTATTTCACGACGACATCGAGTTTGTGCTGCTTGTACTGGGTATCGGAGCGTCCTTCGTAGCGCTGCATGCGCGCGCCAAAGGTGAAGCTATCCTTGCCGCGAAATCCCGGCTTCGGCTTGAAGATGATCATCATGCCCCATGCCGGCTTGCCATCGCAAAGGCGGGAAATGTTGCTGATCTTGTATTTCGTCCACTGAAACCGCAAGCTGCCATGTGCGGGCGCTTTTACGACTTTCATTTTCGGCTTTGCGATGTTGCGGCAGTTTGCCGTTACGCCGCTTATGAAGTTGATGGCAGTTTCCCGGTTTGCGGGAATAGCCGTTTCCTCCGCGCCTGCCGAGTGGCTGGCAAGCATGGTAAGAGCAGTGACAATCGTTGCAAGTTTCATTGTGATGCGCATTCCATAACCTTTGCTGGCGAATCGATATTGCTTCGACCAGTAGCCAGTTAGCATGTTTGCAACCATGTGGGGTATGCGGCGCTGTGCATTTTCGTGGCGATCGTTGGGCGCCGCGCTTGACCTTGCCAGGCAGGGTTCTCCACAGCGCAATGCCCTGTAATCCTTGCCGTTCAGGGCTTGTTGGGGTAGCAAGAAGCCATGGGACAGAGCCTTTTGCCGCCGTCGGGCGGAGACGATCATATTCTGCCGGTTGACCTCAAGGCGGCGCTGGAAGAGCGCTATCTTGCGTATGCGCTATCGACCATCATGCACCGGGCGCTGCCCGACGTGCGCGACGGCCTGAAGCCGGTGCACCGCCGCATCATTCATGCGATGAGCGAAATGGGGCTGCGCTCCAATTCGTCGTTCAAGAAATGCGCCCGTATCGTCGGTGATGTCATCGGTAAGTTCCACCCGCATGGCGACCAGTCGGTCTATGATGCGCTGGTGCGTCTGGCGCAGGATTTCTCGCAACGTTACCCGATCGTCGACGGCCAGGGCAACTTCGGCAATATCGACGGCGACAGTGCGGCGGCATACCGGTACACCGAAGCCCGCATGACCGATGTGGCGAGCCTCCTGCTCGAAGGCATCGACCAGGACGCGGTGGATTTCCGGCCGACCTACAATGAGGAAGACCAGGAACCGGTGGTCATGCCCGGCGCATTCCCGAATCTTCTGGCCAACGGGGCCTCCGGCATCGCCGTCGGCATGGCCACGTCCATTCCGCCGCACAATGCCCACGAACTCTGCGACGCGGCGCTGCACCTAATCAAGAATCCGGGCGCGACGATCGAAGAACTGATGCTCGATCCGAACAATCCCGAGCGCGGCGGCATCGAAGGTCCCGACCTTCCGACCGGCGGCATCATCATCGATAGCCGCGAGAGCATCATCGAGGCCTACAAGACTGGCCGCGGCGGGTTTCGCGTTCGTGCCAAATGGGAAGTCGAGGACACCGGCCGGGGCGGCTACCAGATCATCGTCACCGAAATTCCCTTCCAGGTGCAGAAGTCGCGGCTGATCGAAAAGATCGCCGAACTGCTGATCGCCCGCAAGCTGCCGCTGCTGGAAGACGTCCGCGATGAATCGGCCGAGGATGTCCGGCTTGTGCTGGTGCCGAAGAGCCGTTCCGTCGATCCGACGATCCTGATGGAATCGCTGTTCAAGCTGTCGGAACTGGAAAACCGCATCCCGCTCAACATGAACGTGCTCTCCATGGGCCGCGTTCCCAAGGTGATGGCGCTGAACGAGGTGCTGCTGGAATGGCTGGATCATCGCCGCGACGTGCTGCAGCGCCGCTCGCGCTTCCGGCTGGCCGCGATCGACCGCCGCCTTGAAATTCTTGGCGGCTACCTGATCGCCTACCTCAATCTTGACGAGGTGATCCGCATCATCCGCGAGGAGGACGAGCCGAAGCCCGCCCTGATGGAGCGCTTCACGCTCACCGACCTGCAGGCGGAATCGATCCTCAACATGCGGCTGCGCTCGCTGCGCAAGCTGGAAGAATTCGAGATCCGCACCGAATTCGACGCCTTGTCGAAGGAGAAAGCGGAAATCGAGACGCTGCTGGCGTCCGGCGAAAAGCAGTGGCAGACCGTGGCCTGGGAAATTGGCGAGGTGAAGAAGAAATTCGCCAAGGCCACCGAGATCGGCCGCCGCCGCACGCAGTTTTCCAATGCGCCGGAAGCCGATCTGGAAGCGATCCAGCAGGCGATGATCGAAAAGGAACCGATCACCGTCGTCATCTCGGAAAAGGGCTGGATCCGCGCGCTGAAGGGCCACATTTCCGATGTCTCGACGCTGCAGTTCAAGGAGGGCGACGGGCTGAAGCTGTCGTTCACGGCCTCGACCACCGACCGCATCCTCGTCGTCACCACCGGCGGCAAGGCCTATACGCTGGGCGGCGACAAGCTGCCGGGTGGACGCGGCCATGGCGAACCGCTGCGCATCATCGTCGATATGGAAAACGACCAGGACGTGCTGACGGCCTTCGTCCACGATCCCGCCCGCAAACTGCTGATCTCGTCGGCCGCCGGTAACGGCTTCGTGGTGCTGGAGGGCGATATGGCCGCCAATACCCGCAAGGGCAAGCAGATCATGAACGTTGCCATGCCGGACGAGGCCAAGCTCGTCATCCCGGTCAAGGGCGATCATCTCGCCATCGTCGGCGAAAACCGCAAGCTGCTGGTTTTCCCGCTCGCCCAGATCCCGGAAATGGGCCGCGGCAAGGGTGTCCGCCTGCAACGCTACAAGGACGGCGGCATCTCCGACATGCGCTGCTTTGCCATATCGGACGGCCTCACCTGGGCCGACAGCGCCGGCCGCAGCTTCACCAAGACCAAGGACGAACTGCTCGAATGGATAGGTGACCGCGCAACGGCGGGCAGGGCAGTGCCGAAGGGTTTTCCAAGGAGCGGCAAGTTTACGGGGTGATGGATTGGCGGGCGGTTGGGATGGTGAAATATCCCAGCCGTCAGAAATCAAACGGAACGGTGTGATCCCGCAGGAATTGCGCCGTGCCGGCTTCGTCAATGTCTCCTGCAGCGACGGATAGAACAAAAGCGATAACGTCAGCTTGTTCGGCTTCTACGAGGAGGCCATTGATCAGCAGGAAGGTAAACGCTGCAAGCCAGCCGGTCCTCTTGTTGCCGTCGGAAAATCCGTGGTTTCGAACAATGCCGTAAAGGTAAGCGGCGGCGAGGGCGTGTATATCGTCCTCGCCATAGGCTGCTTTGTTAACCGGACGCGCCAAGGCAGACTCAAGTGCGTTTGCGTCCTTGAGACCCGGCAAGCCACCGTGTTCCACTATCTGTTCGTGATGTATGATCTCAATCGCTTCGCGTGACAGCCATTTGACGGAGGTCATTTCGCCAGTTCACGCAGCGCAACATGATATTTTTTCATGCCGATCCTTGCCGCTCGCAACTGTTCTGCAAGATCGTCCTTATGGGGCGCCAGCTCAAGCGTATTTCCCGTTTCCTTCAATTCAAACTCGTCGCCGGCTTTCAGCCCCAGGCGATCAAGGACGTCCTTCGGGATGATGACGCCTTCCGAATTGCCGATCTTGCGGATGGTGATGTTCATGGCAAAACTCCGATGTTATAATCGTGTTATAACATCGATTTTGCCCATCGGCAATTGGTGACAAGGCTCACCCCGTAAACGGAAACTCGTTCGAGGCATCCAAGACCGATTTCTTCCGCATCTGCCAAACCGAGTGCCCGGCCAGCGCCAGAATCAGCACCGCGCCGCCGACCAGCGTTTGCGCTGTCGGGACCTCCATGAAGACGATCCAGATCCACAGCGGCGCAAGGATGGTTTCGAGCAGGTAGAACATGCCGACTTCCGGGGCGGACAGATAGCGTGGTCCGGTGGCGAGACAGAAGAAGGCGAGCGGGATCATGATCAGGCCATCGAAGATGATCCAGCCGGGATGGGCGATTGCAAGGCCCTCGGCCGGCGACAGCAGGTAGCCGATGATGGCGGGGAAGATCGCGGTTGCGAGTGGAACCAGTCCCATGTCCTTGCCGCTGGCACGGCTGACCGTGATGGCGCAGGCGAGCATCAGGGCAGAGCAGACCGCCATGGCATCGCCAAAGAAATTGCCGCTCTTCAACCCATCCTGAACGATCAGCCCGACGCCGAGGACCATGATGGCCATGGTCACCAGCGTGGCATTGGAGGGACGCTCCTTGAGGAGGACCCAGGATAGGATGGCGGCGAACATCGACGTGAAGGCTACGATGAAGACCACATTGGCGGTCGCGGTGTTGAAGACGGACAACAGGAAGGTGAAGGAGCCGAGGCCGTAGAACAGGCCGGCGAGCAGTCCGGCCTTGCCGGGAACCAGCGCGATCTTGCGGCCAAGAACTGTGTTGAGCACCCCCCAGGCGATCAGCGCGACGATGAAGGTGCAGAGGCTGCGGACCGCCAGCAGCGACCAGACCTCGCCATCGGCGGAGCGGATCAGTGGAATGTCGAAGGAAAGGGCAAGGCCGCCAAGGCCTGTGATGAGAAGGCCGCGGCGGTGGTGGGCGGCGTCGATGGATTCACTCAAGATTTCGTTCCGTCAGGTGGGGCACTTTATTCTGTATAGCGCTCCCAGCCCTGGGCCATAAGGTGCTCCTGCGGCAGAAACTTTGTTTTATAGTCCATTTTGCGCGATCCCTTGACCCAATAGCCGAGATAGACGTGTGGCAGGCCGCGTTCCTTCACTTTGCGGATGTGATCGAGGATCATGAAAGTGCCGAGCGAGCGGCCGGCCTGATCGGGGTCGAAATAGGAATAGACCATCGACAGGCCATCGCCCATCTTATCGGTCAGCGCCGCCGAGATCAGCGGCCCCTTCGCTCTGCCGATCCCGTCGCCTTCGACCTTCAGGCGGTATTCGATGATCTTGGTGTTGACGTGGGTGTCCTCCACCATCATCGCATAGTCCAGCACCGACATGTCGGACATGCCGCCCTTCTGGTGGCGGTGGTCGAGATAGCGGCGAAACAGGCTGTATTGCTCGCTGGAAGGCTCTGCCGGATATTCCGTCGAGACCACGTCGCTGTTCAGCGCCAGGATACGCCGCATCGAGCGCGTGGGGGAAAATTCGCCGGCGACGATGCGCACGGAAACACAGGCGCGGCAGCTTTCGCAGGCTGGCCGGTAGGCGATGTTCTGCGACCGGCGGAAACCGCCCTGGGTGAGGAGATCGTTGAGTTCAGGCGCCCGCTCGCCCACCATGTGGGTAAACACCTTCCGCTCCATCTCCTGCGGCAGATAAGGGCAGGTTGCCGGCGCGGTCAGGTAGAATTGTGGAGACGGTGTAGTTTGCGTGTTCATATGACGCGGAGATCGCTCTTCTTGGCCGCTTCGAAAACATTAGCATGGCGCAAGAATAAAAAAGGTCAATCGCGACTTTTTGAACCGTCGCATCGCGATGCGATAAACCGCGATTTTGGAGGAACCAGCATGAAGGGCTATCTCAACAACAGCCCTTCATGCACCGCAGGGATCAATAATTGTCGCGCCGGATGGTGACCGTGCCGATGAGAAGATCATGCAGCAGGCGACCGCGATCGGTGAAAAGGCCGACAAGCAGCACCAGCGGGGTCAGAAGCGCGTTGGCAATCCAGAAGATGACCAGATGGACGATGGCGGTCAGGAAATCCATCGGCCGGCCATCGGTGCGGGCAATCGCCAGACCCATCATGTTCATACCGGGGGAGGCCTGCTTGGGACCGCCGACAGTTATGCCGAAATAGAGCATCGCGAGGCCGGCAAAGAGCACGGGATAGAGCAAGAAACCGAGGCCGAACGTGATGATGCCGAGAAAGAACACCACGACGGCGGCGGGAATCCACAGCAGCGCGACGATGGCATAGTCGATGATAAACGCCATGACGCGACGGCTCAGCACGCCCTGATAGGCCCGCCAGTCGTTCGTCGGGATTCTGAGGTTTTCATCCTGCACGCTCATGTCTGTATCTCCGTTCTTTGCATGGATATGGGATGTGACTGCAAAAATGCAAATGCCGCAGGGCCGGGGTCGATAAATTTCCAGTTCAACGCTCTGGAAAATCGCGCGTCCTTGCCCGGTTTCGCAGGGACTTCAGCCTGCGTTCATCCGGATATGCTAACGGTGAGGCAGCCCTGCGTATCTGGGATGCTCATCTTCCCAAAAGACACTGGTTCACGGCCGGTATGTTGATAAGCAGGAATCTTAGACAGTTCACCGGTTTTTCGCCAAATGCCCCTCAGCCTCCATGCAGATACCAATACCGGCCGGTTCGGCGGTCTGAGGGGGCGTCTCTGGGGCATGGCCTTGCTTGCCGTTGTCTGCACGCTGCTGCTTGCAACCTCGACGCTGTCGACCTCGATCGAAGCGTTCCGCAAGGCCCGGTCCGGGGCGGAAAACATGCGGCAGTTTACGGCAATCTTCGATGCGGCAAATCTCATTTCGGCCGAGCGGGGTCCTGCCAACAGCCTGATGACCGCATCCGAAGCCAAGCGTTTCGAGGCGCTGCGGGCGTGGCGCGGTTTCATGGAGGATACGGACGCCGCGCTGGACGATCTGGAGCGGCGCAAAATACCAGGCGAAATGATCAGTCATGTCCGCGTTCAGCTTGATAGAGGCCGGGCGTTGATCTCCGCGCTTGAGCGCAAACCCCGCCTTGAGCGGAGTTACGAGGACATCCGCGCGGCAATCGATGCCATGTTCCTCGCTCGCGACTACTACCGGCCGATCATCGAATGGCAAAGTGGTGAAATCCTGAAGCTGGACCGCGAACTGGGCGCCATCATCGTGCAGGGTATCGCGTTGAGCGATATGCGTGAATATGCCGGGCGGCTTGGTTCCTATCTGATTGCGGCGATGGCGGCGGACACTGCGGTGGCGCCGCAGGACATCGCGGCCAGTAACGGCGTGCGCGGCAGGCTGCTCGAAATATGGGACCTTTTGGGGCCCAACGCCCTCGCTTTGCCGGAAACGGTGGCGATCCGGGCGATGCGCGCCGAAGCGGATGAAACCTTCATGCGGCAGGGGCTTGCTTTGATCGACGAGCAGATGGCGCTTAGCGGCAGGACCGGCCAGTTTTCTCTTGATGGTGTGAGCTTCACCAAGCGTTACGTCGCGATGATGCGGCCGCTTGGTGACATGCGCACGATCTATTTCAAGGAGATCGCCCGTCAGTTCGAGAGCCGGGAGAATGAAGCGCTGTCGGCTCTCTACCGCAACGGGCTGACCACGGCCGTGCTTCTGCTGCTCGTGGTTGGTCTCGTTGCCTCCGTTCAGGTTTACATCCTGCGCCCGTTGCTTAAGGGGGCGCAGGCGGTGATCGCGCTTGCGGAGGAGCGTCCGGCGGTTCTGGTTTCGGCACCAGCTGAGGTGAGGGAAATCCGGCGGCTCTACGGCGCTATCGGCATTCTTGCAGAGCGCCTTGATGAACGGGCGCTGTTGACCCGCAAGCTCGAAGCGCTGGCCACGACAGACGGGCTGACGGATCTTCTCAACCGGCGCGCCCTCGAGGGCCACGGCGAGACCGGGATGAAGGGCGCAGTTCGGTTCCTGATCCTCTTGGATATCGATCATTTCAAATCGATCAACGACCGGTATGGCCACCCATTCGGGGATACCGTGCTGCGGGCGATTGCCGGTCTGATGCGGCGTTCGACCGGTCCGGCCGTTCATCTTGCCCGTTTCGGCGGCGAGGAATTTGCCGTTCTCCTGGAAAGCGGTTCCCTGGCGGAAGCCGCCAATGCGGCGCGAAAGCTGAGGACCGCCATCGCCAGCCATGCGCTGGCAACTCCGGATGGCGACCTCCTGAAGGTGACGGCAAGCTTCGGCGTCGCGGGCGGCGCCGATCTGGCGTGGAGCGATATGCTGGCCCATGCGGATGCTGCGCTTTACCGGGCAAAGGCCGCTGGCCGTAACCGGGTCAGAGTTTTTCACCCATCCGTTGAAGCCTGCGGGGCCGCCTAAGCCTACAGGAATGGAGCGGGCCCCCGGGCGCTGAAATGGAGCGCGCGGACCGGTTATCGTTTGGCCAGAATCCGTGCCGCGTCGATGGCGAAATAGCTGAGGATGCCATCGCAGCCGGCGCGCTTGAACGCAAGCAGCGTTTCCAGCATGACGCGTTCGCCGTCGATCCAGCCATTGGCGGCGGCGGCCTTGATCTGCGAATACTCGCCTGACACCTGATAGGCAAAGACCGGCAGGCCAAAGCTTTCCTTCATCCGCCAGCAGATATCGAGATAGGGAAGGCCGGGCTTGACCATCAGCATGTCAGCGCCTTCCTCCACGTCGAGGGCCGCGTCGCGCATCGCCTCGGTGCCGTTGGCCGGGTCGATGTAATAGGTCTTCTTGTCGCCCTTGAGCAGGCCGCTGGTGCCGATGGCCTCGCGATAGGGGCCGTAGAAGGCCGAGGCGAATTTGGTGGCATAGGCCATGATGCCGACATTCTGGTGGCCGCTGGCATCCAGCGCCCGGCGGATGGCGCCGACGCGGCCGTCCATCATGTCGGACGGGGCGATGATATCGGCGCCGGCATCGGCCTGCAGAACCGCGGCCTGGGCGATCTGCGCCACCGTCTCGTCGTTGACGATCTCGCCGTCGCGCAGGATGCCGTCATGGCCGTGGCTGGTGAACGGGTCGAGCGCCACGTCGGTGATGACGCCGATATCCGGCACGGCCTTCTTGATCGCCCGTGTCGTCTCGTTGATCAGGTTGTTGGCGGCAAGGCTGTTGGAGCCGGTGTCGTCGCGCAGCGCAATGTCGACATTGGGAAAGGTCGCAAGTGCCGGGATGCCGAGACCGGCAGCGAGCTTTGCCGCCTCCACGGCCTTGTCGACGCTCATCCGGTTGACGCCGGGCATGGCGTCGATCGGCTCGACGATGTTTGTGCCGGGAACCACGAAGATCGGCCAGATCAGGTCATCGACCGTCAGCCGGTTTTCCTGCACCATCCGGCGCGTCCAGTCGGCCTTGCGGTTGCGGCGCATGCGGCGATGGCCGGTGATGAGGTCAACGGCATTTGTCTTGTCGGTCATGGCGATCGTCTTTCGTCAGCTTTGTCTTGTCGCGGTTTATCATGGGCCATGATCAAAGGACAATGATTGCGGTGCGGCGTTTCATCCCTTGGCCCTGCAACCGGCTTGCCGCAGTCATGGCTGTTTATCACGAAGCCGTGATCGCCAAGGAACCATTTCGTCCTTACCCGGTTTTAACCTCGTCTTGCGGAGCGCCTGATGCAAATCACCGATGACCGGTGGGAGGCCTCGCAACATGAGGAGAAGACGATGAAAACTGTTGTCAAACTTGCCCTCGCGGCGGCCCTTTCTGCGACCTCGCTTGGCGGCTATGCCTATGCCCAGACCACAAGCGCAACGACACCGATGATGGCTGACGACATGATCACGATCATCAATGTCGGCGCCGAAAGCAACGCCAATACGGATACGTCGTCCATCCCCGCCACCTATCGCAACCCATCGCCGGAATCGATGACCATGGCCCAGGCCGAAATCCAGAACGATCCGGCCCTGATGGCGATGCTGGCAGCGAAAAACGTACAGCTGCAAAATGTCATCGGTATCCAGACTGCGGCGAATGGCGGCAAGATCGTTTATACGAAGTAATTCTGTTTACGTAAGATGATACCGATGTTTGAAAAGGGGCTCCCACGCCGGGAGCCCTTTCTACGTCGCATGCAAGTCCCCTGCGGTGACGGCAGGCGATCACCTCATGATGAGCGGAAAAGGCAGCTTCTGCTCGCAATCAGCTTTGTTAATCCCGCAATCTTTTTTCCGGCGCCTAAACTGCGCAAAGCTGCTCGTTGTCGGGTTCAGGCGCGCTCAAACGCGGCCGAACGGCGCATAATCCGCAAAAAACACAGGAGAGTGTGTTGCCGTGGATTGAATTCCCGGTAACCGCTGGTCCAGGGTCTTTTCCTGCAGGTTGCAATCCCCATATTCTGCCGGAGGCAACCGGGCTCGCCTGATTGTGATGAGACGGGGGAGTTATGAGCGACACACTGAGCGAGACGCAACGCAAGCTGACGACCATCTTCTGTGCCGACGTCCAGGATTACACACGCCTGATGGGCGCGGACGAAGAAGGCACGCTGGCAATGCTGAAGCATTACCGCGATGCGATGTCCCGGTTGATCGAAGCCCATGGCGGGCGGGTGATCAATACCTGGGGCGACGGCTTGATTGCCGAATTTCCGAGCGTCGTGGAATGTGTGCGCGCCGCGATGGACGTTCAAAACGAGATGGCCGGGCAGAACGCCGCGCGGCCGGCGGATGGGCGCATGCTGTTTCGCATCGGCATCAATCTCGGCGATGTGATCGTCGATGGCGACGATCTCTATGGTGATGGCGTCAATATTGCCGCGCGCCTGCAGGCATCGGCTACAGGCGGTGGAATCGTCATATCCAATACGGTCTACGATCAGGTTCGCAACAAGATGGCTGTCGGTTTCGATTTTCTTGGACCGCTTGCGGTCAAGAACATTGCTGACGGGGTGCCGAGCTATGCCGTTCGCATCGGCGAAGCCTCTGTTACGGCATTGCTGCCGGCGGCCGGGGCGATGCCCCGCTCCGAGCCAAAGCCGGGCGTGGATGCCGGCCCGCATGTGCAGGTCGACCCTGCGCCGCCGGTTCAGAAATCGGCAGCGTTGATCGGCCCGATGTTCTGGCTGGCCGCGCTGGCGGCTTTTGTGCTGCTCGCCATCAATGTCATGTCATGGCGGGGCATTTTCTGGTCAGCCTGGCCGGTTGCGGGGCTGGCAATCCTTTCGGCTCTTGTGTGGGTCGCCATTCAGACCCGGTTCGACCGCCTGCTTGCAAGCCTTTGCGTCATAGCCTTGGGTATTGCCAGCATCAATGTTTTGACATGGCACGGGATTTTCTGGTCGGGCTGGCCGCTTCTCGGGATCGGCGTCGTTGCCGCCCTGTACCGGATCATCCGGCGGTGACAGGGTAGGGTGCCGCCTGCGCCCGATGCGTGTCTTGGCCCGCATCCGAAGGCAACGGATAGCCAATTCGGACCAAGGCCCGGTGTTCATCGTCGCGCGAGGCACGGAAAATATCCGTCTGGCAAAGCGCCCGGCGGCGACCTATCTTGCCCGCCATGGACCTTGATTCTGTAAAAATCCCCAAACTGTCGCTGACCGAAACCCTGTTCGGATTGTTCCTGCGGCTGGTGGCGGTGTCGTGTTTCTGGTTCGGCCTGAACTATTGGGCGATGCTGATCGGCTTTTCGTTCGGCGGCGGCGGGCGGTTCGATCTTCTGCCTGTGCCATGGCGGGTGGCTGCGACGGCACTGGCGGTCATCTATCCCGTTGCGGCACTTGGATTGTGGCTGCTGGTGTCCTGGGGGCCGGTCATCTGGGTGGTGGCGGCGGGAACCGAAATCGTCATGTTTGCGGTCTATCCGCAGATCTTCGGAGAGAAGCCGCTGCTCGTCATTCTGCATGCCGCGGTGGCCGCAACCTTCGTGCTTTTCCGGGCTGCGATCTTCTACCGGCGGGCAAAGCAGGCGCGCGCTGCAAGAATTGATTTACCCTGAGACAAGGGCTGTGGATAGTAAGGCGCTGTTAAGGCTGGTGTTTAAGTAGAATTTTATACGTATTCGATAGTGTCTACCTCAAGGCGGGAAGAGAAACATACACCGCCAAACAAAACAGTGAGGCAGTCATCATGAACACCAAAATGAAACCGCAGGCCGTTGCCGTCAAAGATCCCCATGACGATGCGATCCGTTCGCTCTACATGGAATCACTCCACCTCGTCGAACGTTTGCACCGTCGCCTGCTCGACGTCATCAAGGACGAATTCGACCGGTCGGGCCGCTCCGACGTCAATGCCGTCCAGGCGCTTCTCCTCTTCAACATCGGCAATTCGGAACTGACGGCCGGTGAACTGCGCTCGCGCGGTTACTATCTCGGCTCCAACGTATCCTACAATGTTAAAAAGCTGGTTGATCTCGGCTTCATCAATCACCAGCGTTCGCGCATCGACCGCCGCTCGGTCCGCATCAGCCTGACCGACGATGGCCAGGAGATCGCCGAAACGGTCGCCAAGCTCTATGACCGCCATATCGGCTCGATCCAGAAGGTCGGCGGCATCGGCACCGACGAGTTCGGCCAGATGAACAAGCTCCTGCAGCGCCTCGACCGCTTCTGGAACGACACGATGCTCTACAAGCTCTGAGCAGCGCTACAGGCTGACTGCTGTTTCTCCTCTCCTGCGGCTTAACCGCCGCAGGATGAGAGGCGGACATAGGGTGGAAGTCTTCATCGCGCTCGACATCGTTCAGGCGTTTCTTGTCGGGAATGCGCCGATCAACGATCTGCCGGCACGCAAAGCGTAAATTGCGTGAGACCACCGAACGCAAAATAGGTGGACCTGCTACTGGGTAGCTACGCACCGCCCGATGACCGTGGCACCGATGCCGGTAACCTTTTCAACTTCGACCGTGCAATTGGCCATTGAAGCGGAAACGATGCCAATCGGGATATTTTCGGGAACAGAATAGTTGCGTCCCATTATGCTCATAAGCACTCCGCCAGAGATGGGTTTTTCAAGGTAGACGACGAGGTCTGTGCCGGGATATCGAAATTCACTCTTGTACGAGAGAGTTTGGACGGCTGCTTCTCTGTTATAGGTCATCACGACGTTTGAAAGGCGCGCGACTACATCGCGGGCCTGCTTGTTTTCAGCGTCCAGCGCGGTGTTTGCATCCTGTGCCGCTTTGATGTCCAGGGCGGCTTGATCCAGCTTAACCTGCAGCGCGTTTGCACGCAGGGTTTCGTTGGTAACCGCAGCCTTCGGGACGGTCTCGCCCGTATACCAATCAAACGCCTTTGGGCCGATGTTTGACGCAACGGCGCCCATCGCACCAAGTCCAGCCGACGCGACGGAGAAGGCGGCAGTGACGATGCCAGTGTAGAATGTGAACCGATTGTCGGACATAGAAAACAGTATTCCCCATTGAAGTCGAGCCCGGATAGCAGTTGGAAGTTGCCAATCGGTTGACCGCAATGGAGGCATTGCAACTTAACTCGGCTTGAAACTGAATCTATTGCCAGACCCCAGTTGAAGCCCACGGCAGTGGTCATAATCTTGGGGACCGACAGCCCTCGTCGTTTTGTCCGCTGACAAGAAAAAGCGTGGGTGAAAATCAGAGCGTTCGGGGCAATTTTATCCGTCTGCATCTGGTCCAATCCAGCATATGACAGCCGCCAGGTGACACGAATTGGCCATATTACTGTGACACCGACGAGGCACGGGAATGCGGGTCCTGCGTTGCTTCTGTTGTCGATGGGCGACCGGCCGCAAGTTGCATTTGCGATCTCACGAATGTGAACGGTAAGGCAGGGGACCGCGCGTATAGTTTACGTTTGTTAACCGTATTCATGGTACCGCTGCGTTTTGCGTCGCAGCATTGGATGGTAGGAACTATGACGAAAAAAACCGGAATTGATGCAGTCTCTCGCCGCAGCTTTCTTGCATCGGCAGCCGCTTTTGGCGCTACGGCATGGGCTGGCGGCGCTCTGGCGCAGGACGCGCTCGACGAGATCATCAATGCGCCGCGCCGCGGCGTCTGGGACGACCAATTCGACGCCAAGGCTTCGCGCAGCGCGACCGCCGTCGTGTCCAACAACCCGATCTTCGGCATGGATACGCTTGCCAATACGCAAAATGCCATCGGGCAGTACCAGCAGATCGTTTCCGCCGGCGGCTGGCCGCAGGTGAATTCGCCGGTTCGCCTGGAGATGGGCGTTTCCGACCCGTCGGTGCAGGCCTTGCGGCAGCGGCTGATGATTGTCGGCGACCTTCCGCGCTCCGCCGGCATCTCCAATTCCTTCGACAGCTACGTGGACGGCGCAGTCAAGCGCTTCCAGGTCCGCCACGGATTGCCCGCCGACGGGGTGCTCGGTGAATATTCGATCAAGGCGATGAATATTGCCGCCGATGTGCGGCTTGGCCAGCTGAACACCAATATCGTGCGCCTGCAGTCGATGTCCGGGGATCTCGGCGAACGCTACGTTCTGGTCAATATTCCGGCTGCCTATATCGAAGCTGTCGAGAACGGCCGCGTTGCAACGCGCCATACGGCGGTCGTCGGCCGCATCAGCCGCCCGACCCACATCATCAACTCGAAGATCTACGAAGTCATCATCAATCCCTACTGGACATCCCCGCGCTCGATCGTCGAGAAGGACATCGTGCCGCTGATGCGCAAGGATCCGGAATATCTGAAGAAGAATTCGATCCGCCTCATCGACGGGCAGGGCAACGAGGTTGCGCCCGAAACGATCGACTGGAATGCCGAGAAGGCGCCCAACCTGACCTTCCGTCAGGACCCCGGCAAGACCAATGCGATGGCGTCCACGAAGATCAACTTTCACAACGAACACAACGAATACATGCACGACACGCCGCAGCAGGGCCTGTTCAACAAGCTCGCCCGCTTCGAGAGTTCCGGCTGCGTGCGCGTCCAGAACGTGCGCGATCTGACGACCTGGCTGCTGCGCGATACCCCCGGCTGGTCGCGCCAGCAGATCGAGGCGACGATTCGCGCTGGCCAGAACTCGCCGATCAAGCTGGCGGTCGAGGTTCCGGTCTATTTCAAGTACATTACCGCCTGGGCGGCAACCGACGGCATCGTGCAGTTCCGCGACGACATCTACGAGATGGACGGCGAACAGCAGCTGGCGCTGCAGACCACCACCGGCATCGAGCAGGCGGCCGGTTCCGTCGAGCAGGACTTCCTGCCGCAATAAGCCGACCTGCACTGATCGAGCCAAGGCCGCGTCCCTTTGAAAGAGGATGCGGCCTTTTTGCGTTCCGGGCCCCTGTCGCATTCCCGGCGCTGCAGATGGGGGAAATGGCGCAAATCGCACAGCCCGTATTGCCCTTGCCATGCGAGGACGGTAAACACCGTGCCACCGCCTCTTAAGGAGCTTTGAGAATGAGCGCTTCCGTCGTCAACCCCGATGTTTTCTTCAGCCGTTCGCTTGCCGACACCGATCCCGATATTTTTGGTGCGATCGAGAAAGAGCTGGGCCGCCAGCGCCATGAGATCGAGCTGATCGCCTCTGAAAACATCGTCTCGCGCGCCGTGCTCGAAGCCCAGGGCTCGATCATGACCAACAAGTATGCCGAAGGCTATCCGGGCAAGCGCTATTACGGCGGCTGCCAGTTCGTCGATATCGCCGAAGAGCTTGCCATCGAACGCGCCAAGAAGCTGTTCGGCGTCGCTTTTGCCAATGTCCAGCCGAATTCGGGTTCGCAGATGAACCAGGCCGTATTCCTGGCGCTGCTGCAGCCGGGCGATACCTTCATGGGCCTCGATCTCAACTCCGGCGGTCACCTGACGCATGGTTCGCCGGTCAACATGTCCGGCAAGTGGTTCAATGTCGTGTCCTACGGCGTGCGCGAAGGCGATAACCTGCTTGACATGGACGCCGTTGCCGAATCGGCCAGGCAGCACAAGCCCAAGCTGATCATTGCCGGCGGCACGGCCTATTCCCGCATCTGGGACTGGAAGCGGTTTCGCGAGATCGCCGATGAAGTCGGCGCCTATCTTATGGTCGACATGGCCCACATTGCGGGCCTCGTTGCCGGCAACCAGCATCCGTCGCCGTTCCCGCATTGCCATGTTGCCACCACCACCACGCACAAGTCGCTGCGCGGCCCGCGTGGCGGCATGATCCTCACCAATGACGAGGCGCTGG